>Ga0116193_1002468_pt1 | contig 14053 bp, 16 predicted proteins | sample AD_UKC115_MetaG_FD_89892 | JGI IMG/M metagenome (GOLD analysis project Ga0116193, IMG submission 89892) | Active sludge microbial communities of municipal wastewater-treating anaerobic digesters from Hong Kong - AD_UKC115_MetaG | ecosystem: Engineered > Bioreactor > Anaerobic > Digestate... | reverse complement strand
ATGTTCGCTGTGGCGCGACAGACACCGCAGAGCTGCAACGAACCGTACGCGAACAGCACTGTGATCTTGGCATCGCGGTAGATGGCGATGCTGATCGGCTGATTATGGTAGACGCTCTTGGCCGCGAATGTAACGGTGACTACATACTATACCTGCTCGCCGTTGCAAGTGGCTATGACCACGTCGTTGCCACCGTTATGTCAAATCTTGGCACAGAGCAGGCTCTGCAAGCCCGCGGCATTGGCCTCGAGCGAACAGCCGTCGGTGACCGCTATGTGCTCGAGCGTTTACTCGAAACTGGTTACAAAATCGGCGGCGAACAATCGGGGCACATTATCTTGCCCATGCTCGCGACAACTGGCGACGGCATCCTCGCTGCCGTTCAGGTACTGAGAGCTATCGAATCGTCCGACAAAGCCCTGAGCGAATGGCGAAATGAAGTGACCATGCTTCCTCAAGCGCTCGTAAATTTCCGCATAGAAGACAAAACCAAGTTAAATACTCCAGAGGTAGTAGCCTATGTCCAGGCAAAAACCGCTGGACTTGGCGATACCGGCCGCATCCTTGTGCGCCCAAGCGGCACCGAGCCGCTGGCCAGAGTCATGGTAGAGGCCCCGGGCGCTGAAGCCCTCGCTGCTGAGATCGCTCTGAAGCTACAGGAGTTAGTCGGATGAGGGATTTTCCGACTACCTTTGCGACTGAGACCCGGTATATGGGGAGCACCGACATGAACCAAGCCGGCCAGTCCTCGCTCTCGAAACTTTTTGACAAAGGCTATCATATCCAGATCGGCATATTGGAACGCGATGTCTCGCAGCTCCAAGCGCTTTCACGGCAAACATCAATACTCAAATACTGCCCCAAAGACTGCACGGAACGATTTAAGGATACACCAACAACCCAAAAATGGCTCACCAAGAAACGTCTCGTCTTTTTACTTAAAGAACGCGCCACAGACGACGTCGCTGGTATAGCTTGGACAGGCCCGGGCACTTCGCCGAATATACTCGGCGGCACGCTCACCGGCGGCATCCGTATCAGCGAGAAACACCAAGGCAAGGGACTGGCAGCACCATTCCTGCAAGCCGAACTCGAATATACCAAACGGTTCTTTTCAGACGATTTACTGTGGTTTGAATGCTGGCAAAGCAATGCCGGCGCGGCACATATTTACCAAAAAATCGGCTTCAAAATCGTCGGAACCGAACCCGGCCAACGTGTCACCCCCTCGGGAGATTACGAGCCAGACACCCGAGTTTACATGGTGTTTGACGCGCTCCAAAATCAGTAACAGTACTAGCGCTCAAAAGAACCTGCGAGCACACGACGATCAATATACGCCCCGCAAATATCGAGTAGCTCGTCGGACAGATACGTATCACTAGTGTTTGCGCAGTAGTACGCAAAGAGCTCTGTGTCGCGCGCCGAACCATATGACTGCATAGTTTTGTGCATTTTGGTGTCATGCTCATAGACTTCCGATAGTACTCGGCTGATTCTCTCTTGGTCGGCTGTCGTCAATCGATTTGCCCACAAGTGGTGCAGGTACTCATGAGCAAACGCCGAACGCATTGAGGCCGTATCCGTCTGCACCAGTTCTATCGTGCCGTCGGGCGTCTCTATCGTCGATGAATACGGGCTAAATGTACCGACCACTGTCAAACGTCCATAGTGGATGGGGCTGAGAGCGCTGCGAGCAATAGTAAGATCTTCGGGAGAACTTACTCGGATGAGCCCGAGCCGATCAATATCGCGGGCATTGAGCTGTCGAGCTAGGCCGACAATGTGCGGGTCGTGAGCTGGGTTTCCATCATCCACATTCGGTAGTGGTTCAGCAGCAATGGGCGAATTTTGCCTCGAGGCCCGAGCACCATACTCTTGCACGATTGCATGTCGAGCATATCTATCCCAAATAGCAATCATCATCCAAGCGCACAAAACAATAGCGCACGCCACTACTACAAATCGCCTGCCCGGCAAAATGGAACCATGCTCTACGGACAGAGCGGAGGATTGTACCGTCGATGCAGTGCTTTTCACGCCGTACAGGGATACCTCGCTAGGGTCAAAACCTATTGGTACAGACTGATATGCAGTTTCGACTTTTGTCGTGGTGCTGTTTTCGGCATCGCTAGTAGCCGATGGATTATTGGCCGATGGGCTGGGTAGTGTGTTCATGCGATGTATGTTTGTTGAGTAGGAGTGCCATATTCTCAGATTGAAGTACTCAGAACCAGTATATACTCTCCGGCCACAGATATTGCAATCCTGCGAAATATTTGCTACTATTATCCCTGTTACCAAAGACAGTGGCGTCCCGCCTAGGCGAGATTAAGAATGCCACCGAGGCGACGAAATATTTTTTATTTCGCTTGCAAACGCTTTTGGTAGTCCAGAAGCGTTTTCTTTATATGTAACGAGTGGGTGCTGGCTGCGTACGGTCGATAACGATTGCTGGCATTCACGATTCATTATTTTATCATTCACTCCAAAGGAGAACGAATGGCACTCAGTAAATCACAAAAAGATGATGTCGTCTCAGAAGTAGCAGACTTGCTCACTTCGGCCAAGATGACTGTCGTCGCCAAATACCAAGGCACCACAGTGAAGGCGCTCCAGCAACTTCGCCGCGATGCCCGTGGAAACGGCACCAAGGTCAAGGTGATCAAAAACCGTCTGGTCATCAAAGCTATGGGCAATAACGCCAAACTGAAAAACGCCGACATTAGCAGCCTGAACGGTATGCTGCTCTACGCGTTCAACAGCGAGGATGAGGTCGCCCCCGCGCAAGCGCTCAAAGCGTTTGCCAAAACCAACCCAACACTTGAGTTCGTCGGCGCCTACAGCGCAGACGGCCTTTTCATGGACGCAGTCCAAGTAAAAACCTTGGCAGATCTACCTAGCAAAGACCAACTGATCGCTGAAGCGGTAGCAATGCTGCTCAGCCCGGTCAACGACATTACAAACGGTCTTTCCGGTAACTTACATGCGCTGCTTGACGGCCTCGCTGACAAGGCTGCTGCCTAGTCAGCACTAAAACATTTAGCATTGATCATTGATCATTGGTAAATGACATAGGTATCAACGATAAAGTAATGATCAAAGATCAACGATCAATGATCAAAGGAGATTTAAGAAATGGCTGATGTAAAAAAACTTGCAGAAGAGCTCACCAAGCTCACTGTCCTCGAAGTAAACGAACTCAAAACTATTCTCAAAGACGAATACGGTATTGAGCCCGCTGCTGCAGCTGTCGCTGTAGCCGGTCCTGCTGCTGGCGGGGACGCTGGTGCTGCTGGCGCCGATGAAAAGGCTGAGTACGATGTCAACCTCAAAGACGCCGGTGCCCAGAAAGTTGCTGTCATCAAAGCAGTCAAAGAGCTGACCGGTCTCGGTCTCGGTGAAGCCAAAGCCCTCGTGGACGGCGCACCAAAGGTCGTACTTGAAAAAGCCAAAAAAGAAGACGCTGAAGCCGCCAAAAAAGCTCTCGAAGAAGCTGGCGCAACCGTCGAATTGGTCTAGTGTAAAAGAAGCAGCACTTTTCCTAGAGAGTAGTCCCGGACTTGTTCTGGGGCTACTTTTTTAGATTTTGGTGCTACTTATCCACATACCTAGCCGCGACAGAATTCAGCTTTGACTTGCCAGCCACAGTATGCTACGGTTAAGGTAAGGTACAGTAGGCCTAACCAAAGGATAGTGGTGGAGCACTAAAGTTGGAACACTCTAGTTTGAGCACTAAAGGGAAATAGAAAGAAAGAGTTTTTATGGCAGACGTCGCAGACAAACAAATCAAAAGACTCCGAGCTCTTATTCAAGAAGCCGAGACTAACTTGGCCGCAGCCAATGAACTTCTCATCAGCCTCGTAGGAGACGATGAAAATGTTCACGCAAATGTCAGCGAGCAGGTACTCGGCAAGGTTATCGAGGGCGTTTTTGATGGCCAAAATATGGTGGGTTCAGACGGCAAAACCTATCCTGTTCCAGCAAACTACGCCAGCAAATCAAAACTTGTCCAAGGCGATATACTGAAACTGACCATAGCAGACGACGGTGCGTTTCTCTACAAGCAGATTGGTCCCATCCCACGCAAACAAGTTGTCGGCACTCTCAAACTCGAGGGCGGCCACTATTTTGTCAGCGTTGGCAACCGAGACTTCCGCGTCCTCCTCGCAAGCGTCACCTATTTCAAAGCCCGTCCAGGCGACCAAGTAAGCGTCAATGTCCCCGAGGATGACTCGCTGGCAGAGTGGGCCGCACTCGAAGCGGCCCTCTAGACACCTATGTGGCGGTTATCTTTCGGTGTATTTTTTGTGTTTTTTGTGTCGCAGACTCTCGTCAAACGACGGCTAGTGCTTGCCTCTGATGTCCCGAGTAGTATCACCTCGCTTCTATCGTACATACTCGGTATTGTGCCCCTCGGCTTGCTCGTCGGGCTCAGTATCGATCATGCGGTCAACTGGAGCTGGTGGGTAGCGGTGCTGCTCGTCATCGAAGGCCTGTTTCTAGGAATATACAGTCTACTGTCGCTCCAAGCTTTCCGGTTTCTGCCGACCGCGTATTTCCAGACAATATTTCAGGGGCACGCCATACTCGTTATTATCCTCGGCTGGCTACTCCTCAGCGAAAAACTATCTCCGCTGCAAGTCATCGGCGCGGCGATAGTCCTCGGTTCGGCGCTCCTCGCCATCTGGGCACCCGTACGCGCCCCCGCAAAGGTACTAAACCAATCCAGCATTTCAAAAAAGGCGTTCTCCTCACGGCGGGGTCTGCAGTTGCTATGAGCATTGGCCTCGTTGCCGAACGAGCGACTATGCAGTACATGGACTTAGGTGGGTATTTCATCGTCGGATTCATGGCTCAGGGTATTGGCGCGGCAGCGATCGCTCTGCCACAGCTTGTTCGCTACCCGCTCCGAACCATCCCGAGGACAGTGGTTCGACGCTCGGCGCTTTTTGGCATACTTTCGTGTGGAGTAGGGTTTTCCTATCTGTATGCGCTCTCGGCTGCGGGCAATATTTCTCTGATAACTGCCCTAAAAGCCTTTGGTCTTCCACTCGTTGCCATCGCGGCGCACTGCTTCCTCGGAGAGCGTGATAACAATAAACTCCTATGGGCAGCCATACTGATCGGCGTCTGCGGCGTCATCATAACGGCCATGTAAATACTACACTCGTCATTCGCGATTCCGCATTCTATAATGAGGAGCAATGGGGAAAGCACTATACCGAAAGTACCGGTCACGGTCATTGAGTGAAATTGTCGGGCAGGAACACATCACGACCACACTGGGCAACGCCCTTGCGGCAGGCAAAATCGCACATGCTTATTTGCTGACAGGTCCCCGGGGGGTCGGCAAGACTTCCATCGCCCGCATCCTAGCACATGAAATAAATAAGCTACCCTACAGCGAAGACCCACAGTTTGACATCATAGAAATAGATGCGGCGAGCAATAACGGCGTCGAAGATGTGCGCGATCTCCGTGATAAAATCATGGCGGCGCCCGCCAGTGCTCAGTACAAGGTATTCATCATCGACGAAGTGCACATGCTCAGTCGAGCCGCCTTCAACGCCCTGCTCAAAACGCTCGAAGAACCACCGGCACATGTCGTTTTCATACTTGCTACAACCGAGGTCCATAAACTACCTGCTACCATCATTAGCCGCACCCAACGCTACAGCTTCCGTCCGGCCCAAAAAGAGACGGTCGTAGCATTGCTGCGCGATATTTGCCAAAAAGAAGACATCGCCATAGAGCCAGCAGCTCTCGATCTCATCGCCGAACATGGAGAGGGTAGCTTCCGCGATAGCATCTCACTCCTTGACCAAGCGAGTGGAATCGGAGATGCGATATCCACGGCTCACGTGGAGCAGCTGCTGGGCTTGCCGCCTTCCGATTTCATTCAACAGATTCTAGATGCACTGCTGCAACACAACACCAAAAGCTGTCTCGGCGCGCTCAACCACCTCCGAAATCAAGGCTATGAGCCGGCTATCATAGCGCTCCAGCTGGGCAAGGCAATTCGCGGGCGCCTAGCGGACGATCTCTCTCCTGATTTACTGGTTGTCCTGCGTGAACTACTACAGGTGCCGCCAGCTCACAATGCACAAACGCTACTCGAGCTTATCCTCATGCAGTACAGCGCTGCACACCATCCCAAGCGAAACTCGACAGAGACGGCTACTCCAAATGAAGTAAGAACGTCTCCAAGTGTAACGCCTCAAACCACCGAGAGGCCAGCCCATCGGGCCCCAAGCGCCCCAGTATCACCACAGACACGTACACCGGTAGCGGCAGTACAAAAACCGGCCTTACCAGAGCCGGAGCCTACCCCTCCAAAAAACGAGTCAAAAAGCAACCAACCCGCCGATGCTCCGGCCGCGTCCGCCACGACTCCAGCCCTAGCCGATCTATGGCAAGAGACGCTCACCCGGCTCAAAAGCACCCACAATACACTCTATGGCATTGCGCGCATGGCAAAACCCCGTCTAGCGGGTAGCACACTGACGCTCGAGCTCACCTTTGCCTTTCACCAAAAACGATTGAGTGAAGCCAAAAATCTTGCCGTGCTAACCCAGTACGTCGAAGAAATTGCCCATCAGCCAATCACTGTTCAGTGCGTCGTCAAAAAGGATAACCCTGTCGAGACCCAGCCGCAAGCTGATACACTCTCGACCATTAGCAATATCTTTGGCGGAGCCGAGCTGTTAGAATCATGAGATATCGTTCCCGTATCAAAGTACGAGTAAAAGAAGGGGCTTGGATCAATGCCGCAACAAACGCCGCCGCAGAGCAGTGAAGCCGAAGCTAGTTTGCTCGGCGCTATACTGATTGATACCGATGCAATCGTAAAAATCGCCGACAGAATTACCCCTGAAGATTTCTACGACCAGCGACACGCTCGTATTTACGAAGCCCTTCGTGCTTTGTACGAGCGCCGTGCGGCTATAGATGTCCTCACTCTCGCCGAACAGCTCAAAGGTACCGGGTTTTTGGACCTTGTCGGCGGCCCATCATACCTGACGGAACTCACCAATTTTGTGCCGACCGCCGCACACGTCGAGCAGTACGCCGATATCGTTGCCCAGAAGGCCCTCCGTCGACGACTTATTACCGCTAGTGCCGACATGGCGGCGCTCGGTCAGGATGAATCAAAAGCTCTCCAAGAGCTCATAGAAGAAGCCGAGGCACGCCTCTTTGAGGTCAGTCAGCAACACGTCAAACAAAGCATCGTGAGCCTAGAAATGGTACTAGCTGAGAGTTTTGAACGTCTCGATGATCTGCACAAAGACAAAAATAAACTCCGGGGCATACCGACGGGATACCGCGATCTCGACAACATCCTTGCCGGTTTTCAACGCTCCGATTTGGTCATCCTTGCTGCTCGGCCTTCCATGGGTAAGACCGCCTTCGTGCTCAATCTAGCGCACAAAATCGCAACGCTCGCACGAGAGACAGTCCTCGTTTTTAGTCTGGAAATGAGCAAGGAGCAGCTCGTTGATCGCTTACTGGCTATGGAATCAGGTGTCGACGCATGGAACTTGCGCACCGGCAAACTGACGGACGACGACTTTGAGAAGTTGGCAGAAGCCATGGGTACCCTGAGTGAAGCGCGAATCCTTATAGACGACACACCCGGAATCACCGTCAGCGATCTTCGCACAAAAGCGCGTCGTGAGGCCCACGGCGGCAAGCTGGGCATAATCATCGTGGACTATTTGCAGCTCATGAGCGGGGGTGGCAAGTATGCAAGTGAAGGAAACCGCGTCCAAGAAATATCAGAGATCTCTCGGGGCCTGAAGGGCATAGCGAGAGAGCTCAATGTCCCGGTCATAGCTTTGAGCCAGCTCAGCCGTTCTGTTGAAAGCAGAAACCCCAAAATTCCACAGCTCGCAGATTTGCGCGAGTCCGGCTCCATCGAGCAGGATGCTGACGTAGTAGCATTTCTGTACCGCGAGGACTACTACGAGCCGGAGAGCGAACGGCAAAACATCATGGATGTGCTCATCAAAAAACATCGTAACGGACCGACCGGTGGAGTAGAGCTGTATTTTGACCGCGACAAACAGCGCATTCGATCTCTCGACAGTTCACATGCTACGCCTTTTAGCGAATAATGGGCACATAGACAGGCTGCGCGCGAGCTGATCACGAGAAGGCATAAGCAGTGTGGCCAAACCAGTTATGCAAGCGACCATAGGAGCAGCCATTGTCGCGGGCTATTTGGTCAGTGTATACTACCAAGTAACGCTTATGGAAACAGACGATCTAACGATTTGGCTTCGCCGCAACTGGAAGTACGTGGTGCTAGCTGCTGGCGTTTTAGCGGTTTTGTATCTACTCCTCTTTCATAACCTTTTTGGACTCACTGGTAACAAGTATAGCCCCGTAGAAGTAGCCAGCCAGCAGCAATCAAACAGTCTAAAAACCATACTGCACGATCCAGTGAATGCGCCCTACAAACTATGGGTATGGTCAGGACTGAAGCTCGGTCATCATAGCGTACTTGTCACCCGACTCGCCGCAGCCATCTGTGCACTCCCGCTCGCTATTCTTTTTTACTGGACGGCTCGGCGTTGGTTTTCGAGGCCTGCTTCGCTCCTCGGAGCATTGATGTTCGTGACTTCTAGCGGCGCGTTGCATGCTTCACGGTTTGGTTCGCCTATGGTACTACAGCTCGCTCCATTTGTTGTCACGGCCTGTATCTTTTTGTATCGAAAGACAACACACGGAAATATCATCGTCTATTTGAGCGCTTTATTTTTCTGTGGGTTGCTCTATATACCTGGTATGGTTTGGTTTGCTCTTATTGAGGCGGCGTTACTCTGGCGTCGATTTGGTGTTGCGTTCAAAAAACTCGGTATGATGCACGTTGGTATCCTCCTCAGCATGTGTCTGCTTCTACTCGCTCCTCTCGCATGGCGAAGCATGCAGGACCTCAGCATATTACGAGAAATATTGGGGCTACCGAGCGCTATACCCCAGTTTTCGGCAGTCCTTGGAGAAGCGAAGCACCTACTGGCATCAGTAGTCTACAGGGGATACTGGCCGACAGACTATTGGCTACACGGCGCACCCCTTTTAAACCTCGCTGAGGTTGTACTATGTCTAACCGGCTTGCTCTATGTATGGCGACGACCCATCGAAAAAGGGGCATACTACCTCACTCTCGGGTTGCTACTGTGCGGTTTTTTGGTCACCTTGCGCGGTAGCGTGACTATAGCCCTACTGGTTCCTCTGTTGTATCTCCTCATTACGGCTGGCATCGAGCTCCTCGGGAGAGACTGGTTCAACACATTTCCGCGCAATCCGTTTGCTCGTATACTTGGCGCTGTGCTCGTCGTGGTTTTAGTAGCCTTTTCCATCACGTATCAGCTACGAGCATACTTTATAGCTTGGCCAAATGCACCGGAGACAAAAGCCGTCTACCATGTCGAACAGCCCTCATAATCTGGTACAATACTCAGTGCTACCAATAAACTAAGAAAGGAAGCGCGCGGGAGCAGCCAACCACCGAGGTTCTCTGTTTTTTGCGGCCCATAGGACACACATGAGCAAATTTGATCAAGCCAAAATGTTACTACAGGTAAAAAAGATTCAGAAGGAACTCCAGAAACTCGTTATCACAGTTGAGCAGGGCGACGGCGCGGTACGCGTGGAGATCACAGGAGAGCAAAAAATCAAAAAGATACAAATCGATCCGGATTACGTCGATCTCGACGATATCCAGCAACTTGAGCGGTGGATTGAAGATGCAGTCAAAGACGCCATCCAAGAAAGTCAGCGTGTAGCCGCCGAAAAAATGCAGCCATTTATGGGCATGCTCAGCGGCCTTGGTTTATAAGACCGTATGAACATCCTTCCTCCGGCACTACAATCATTGATCGATGCGCTCGGTAATCTGCCGGGCGTAGGCTCGCGTACCGCAGAACGCTACGCGTATTATCTCGTGCGCCATGATCCTGCCAAGACACGGCAAATTGGCGCAGCACTGGATGCACTGCACGGAGGTATCTCGTACTGTCCGAAAACTTTTGCTCTCATAGATGCTAGGGAAACCCTATCGCCGCTCTATACCGATCCAAAACGAGATAAAAAGCTTGTGGCGGTGGTCGCTGAGCCGCTCGACGTTGTCGCACTTGAAAAAACCGGTGCGTTTCACGGCACATATCATGTCCTCGGCGGTTTGATATCACCGATTGATGGTGTAACCCAAGATGCCCTCCATATCGAGGAGCTGGTACAACGACTCGACGAAGACAGTGTCGAAGAGCTCATACTTGCCACTAATGCGAGTGTAGAAGGAGAGTCGACGGCACTGTACATACAGCAACAGATTGGTGATCGTCCGATAAAAATCAGTCGACTTGCTCGGGGCCTGCCCATCGGTGTCGATCTCGAATACGCCGATCAGATTACGCTGAGCCGCGCTCTTGAGGGCCGCCAGTCTATGTCCTAATCTCATGGGTTCACGAGCTTGAACCTGCGCTGAGCGACTGCGTCACTCAAACAGCCACGTCACTCAGTCAGCAATGTGTTCAAATCGTGGGAGCGTAGCTCCCTCCCATTCCACTGACTCCAGCCACACCACGAGTTGCCGAGTAAAAAATATCTCCGGCGCTTCGACAGGCTGGTAGATGACTTTTATATCTAGGGTTTCTTCGTTAAACGCCAAGCATGATACGACATAGACTCCGCCCTTATAGTGCCGCCACGTTGAGCCCGGGCGCACGAGCTCTGTCGCCTCCGCGAGCATTTCCTGCAGTTCTCGTATGGTTTTTTTGTCTCTCATGGATACAGCATACCACATGCATTTCGACGACGCACTGCAGAGGCACTACCTACTGAAAACCCCATTTTCCCTCCGGCACAGCACCAGATCCCGCTCGGGAAGAACCCAGACGATTCGGGTTTGTATATATTTCTAGCCGACGTACAATATATGGTATGCACGATACGATTCAGAAAGCGCTTGCAGACGCGAGGCGCATCGTCATCATCCAAGCCGATAATCCAGATGCAGACAGTCTCGGAAGCGCCCTTGCGCTCGAACACATACTTGGAGACATGGGGAAAGACACCACACTCTACTGCGGTGTAAATATCCCTGAGTACCTACGATATTTAGCCGGATGGGATCGTATCGTCGACACGCTACCATCACAATTCGACCTTTCAATCATCGTGGATGCCAGTACGTACACCCTGATCGATAAACTCGAAAAGAGCGGCCAACTCGGCTGGGTAAAAAGCCGACCGTGCATCGTGCTTGACCACCACGCCACCGTAGAGAAAAAGATTGACTTCACCCCACTTCAAATCATCGACGAGACAGCCGCTTCCACCGGGGAGCTCATTTTTCATCTGAGCACTTCACTTGGCTGGCCCATTTCTATTCAGGCAGCGGAACACATTATGATCTCAATTTTGGGCGACACACAGGGACTGATGAATGACTTGACGACCGCCGGCACCTACCGAGTGATGGCCGATCTCACCGATTTAGGAGTCAGCCGTCCGCATCTCGAAGAGCTCCGCCGCGAATATGGAAAAATGCCCGGAAAGATCTATGCGTATAAAGCAGATCTTATCAAAAAAACTGAGTTTTTTGCTGCGGGCAAAATCGCTCTCGTGCACGTGCCCCAGTCAGAAATCAACGAATACAGTCCTCTCTACAATCCTGCTCCTCTTATCCACTATGACATGCTGCAAGTCCGAGGGGTTGCGCTCGCTATGGTCATAAAAAGTTATGACGACGGACGAGTAACGGCGGCGATACGAGCAAATACTGGTTACCCAGTGGCTGCAAAATTAGCAGAGCATCTCGGTGGAGGAGGCCATGACTACGCGGCAGGTTTCAAAATCACCGACGGACGACCCTACAACGAGGTAAAATCAGCCTGTCTCCGTTTTGCCTCAGACCTACTCGATAACCTTCACGGAGATATTGCATGAAACTCTACAACACACTGACGCGCAGCGTCCAAGAACTCACTCCACTGCAAACTGGAAAAATCAAACTCTACACCTGTGGGCTAACGGTTTACAGCCAGCCGCATATTGGCAATTGGCTACCATACATCTACTGGGACGTGCTGGTGCGAACCCTGCGGCAAAGCGGCTACGAAGTTGAACACACCCAAAACATCACTGATGTCGGACACCTCACCAGCGACGACGACAACGGCGAAGACAAAATGGAAAAAGGCGCCCGCGCCGAAGGCATTACCGCCTGGGATGTCGCCGCGAAATACATTGATATCGCATCTGACGAAGCCGAACAGCTCGGCCTCATGAAACCGACGCATTTGGTGCGGGCAACCGACACTATACAGCAGCAAATTGCCTTTGCGAAGGAGCTGGCAGATTGCAATTTCCTATACTAAATCCCTGAAGACGGCATGTATTTTGACACTGGCGCATTTAATGTATTTGCCGCCAGCAAAAGCTTGCAAACCTACGGCGAAATGGCCCGAATCGACATTGATGGGCTCGACGCCGGCGCCCGCGTCAGCGTAGCGGGCAAACGCAATATCACTGACTTTGCAGTGTGGAAATTCAGTCCGAGTGGCGTACAGCGAGACATGGAATGGGACAGCCCTTGGGGCATCGGCTTTCCCGGCTGGCACTTGGAGTGCTCGGTTATCGCCCGCGAAACGTTAGGTGACCAGATAGATATACATACCGGCGGCATAGACCATGTGCCTGTCCATCATATAAACGAAATCGCCCAAACGGAAGCCGTTACCGGCAAACAGTTCAGCCAGTTCTGGATGCACAATAACCATCTCAAGGTAGACGGCGGTAAAATGGCAAAAAGCAAAGGCAACGTCTACACGCTGCAAGACGTCCTTAGTCGCGGCTTCAGCCTTGACGCATTTAAGCTATTTGCACTTGGAAAGCACTACCGAACAGAGGGCAACTTCACCTGGGAGAACCTAGAAGCCGCCCAAAATCGTTTGAATCATTGGCGAGAGCATACCGCGCTCGTGCACCAGCCGAACCGCGGAGGCACAAATCCTGTCAGCACCCTAGACTTTGACGCAGCGGCGTCAGACATGCTAATCGCACTCCAAAAGGATCTCGATACCCCGAGCGTACTGACTAGTATCGACGAGACGCTGCAGCGGTATAGCACGTCCGAGCCTACAGCAGAAAGTGACCAGTCGATGATACACTGGCTCGGTTTTGTTGGAGATGCACTTGGGATTAGTCTCGCAGTGGCAGATATTACGAGTAACCAAAAGGATATGATCGCAGATAGACAGGCTGCACGCGCAGCAAATGACTGGGGGAAATCAGACGAACTGCGCAGTCAACTGGCCAAAGAGGGTGTCGGCCTGCGCGACACGCCGTGTGGTGCGCTATGGTATTGGCTGTAGCGCCGAAACCACGACGATTAGTTTCGTGCGCTTAAATTTGGAGCCTTCAGCTTTCTTTGACGGTAGTTTCTTGCCTGACCGTTTTTTTGCTCAAAATGTCGCGACGTTCCAAGTAATCGAGCACCAGTATGCGGAGGCAGCCCATGATCGGTATGGCCACCAGTGCGCCAAGTAGACCGCTGAAACTAGCGCCGAGCAGGACCGCCACAAAAACGAGTAGCGGCGACATATTGGTCGAGTTTGCCTGGATACGCGGCTGTACAGCATAGTTCTCAACTTGTTGGTAAAAAATGTAGTAGCAGAGCACAACTGTTGCTGCGCCAAACGAATGAAACAGCGCGACGGCCGTGCATATGATGGCGCCTATGGTATGCCCGACCATTGGTATGAGTCCACAGATGAACACAATCACCATAAGAGCCAGTGGATAGCTCACCCCAGTAAAGATGAGGATGGGCAGGATCAGTACCGAGGCGATGGCCGCGAGGACAACCTGTCCGTTCACATATCCTTGGACAACCCGGTTCATATCTCTGGCAAGTTTTGCGACATGCGTACGGTTTTTGGCCGGCATTAGGTCCTCAAGCAGTCGCCTCCAGCGCGGTCCTTCGACCAGCATCATGACCGTGAGGACGATGACGGTCAATACTGCAAAAATGCTGCTGCCCACT
>Ga0116193_1002466_pt1 | contig 14055 bp, 11 predicted proteins | sample AD_UKC115_MetaG_FD_89892 | JGI IMG/M metagenome (GOLD analysis project Ga0116193, IMG submission 89892) | Active sludge microbial communities of municipal wastewater-treating anaerobic digesters from Hong Kong - AD_UKC115_MetaG | ecosystem: Engineered > Bioreactor > Anaerobic > Digestate... | reverse complement strand
CTGGCGGTACAGGTCCTTGAAGTCGTCGAACGGATAGTCGGCGGGGATGTTGACGGTCTTGCTGATGGAGGTGTCCACGAAGGGCTGCACTGCCTGCATCATGGCCACGTGCTCTTGCGCGCTCATCTGCAGCGCGTTGACGAAGTAGGCGGGCAGCTTGCCGGCCGTGTCGTCGGTGGTGACGCTGGCGTCTACCCATTCGCGATACAGGCGGAAGGCATGGTCTTCCACCATGTAGCTGCTGGTGCTGCCGTCGCCCTCGCGCTTGTTGCGCTTGTAGCCCCAGCTGAAGGCCGGCTCGATGCCGTTGGACGCGTTGTCGGCAAAGGCCAGGCTGACGGTGCCGGTGGGCGCGATCGACAGCAGGTGGCTGTTGCGGATGCCATGTTGGCGGATGGCAGCCTTGATGTCGTCGGGCAGGCGGCTGGCAAAGGTGCCTTGGGCCAGGTAGCCATCGGCCTTGAATTTGGGAAAGGCCCCCTTTTCCTTGGCCAGCTCGACCGAGGCGCGGTAGGCCGCGTCGCGCATGCGCCGGCCGATTTCGGCGGCCATCTGGCGACCGTCCTCGCGGTCATAGCGCAGCTTGAGCAGCGTCAGCGTGTTGCCCAGCCCGGTGAAGCCGACGCCGATGCGGCGCTTGGCGGCGGCCTCCTCGCGCTGCTGCTGCAGCGGCCAGTAGGTGACGTCGAGCACGTTGTCCAGCGCGCGCACCTGGGTGGCCACCACCTGCTCGAAGCGCTCGAAGTCGAACGCCGCCTCGCCGCCCACGCCAAAGGGGTGGCGCACGAAGTTCGTCAGGATGATCGGGCCCAGGTCACAGCAGCCGTAGGGGGGCAGCGGCTGCTCGCCGCAAGGATTCGTGGCCTCGATCTGCTCGGTGTAGTTCAGGTTGTTGTCGCGCCCGATCTGGTCGAGAAACAGGATGCCGGGCTCGGCGAAGTCGTAGGCCGAGGTCATGATGGTGTCCCACAGCTCGCGCGCCGGCACGCTGCGGTACACCCACAGGCCGTCGGCGCGCTGGTGGCCGCCGGCGTCCTTGACCTTCGGGCCCGGCTCGGCCTTGTGCACCAGCTCCCAGTCGGTGCCGGCGGCCACGGCCTGCATGAAAGCGTCGGACACGCCGACCGAGACGTTGAAGTTGTTCCAGCGCCCGGGCGTGCGTTTGGCGGTGATGAACTCCAGCACGTCGGGGTGGTCGATGCGCAGCACGCCCATCTGCGCGCCGCGTCGGCTGCCGGCGCTCTCGACCGTCGAGCACGACTGGTCGAACACGTTCATGTAGCTGCACGGGCCGCTGGCGTAGGAGTGGGTACCCTTGACGAAGGCGCCCTTGGGGCGGATGCGCGAGAAGTCGTAGCCCACGCCGCCGCCGCGGCGCATGGTCTCGGCGGCCTCGCGCAGCGCCTCGTAGATGCCGGGAAAGCCATCGGCGTCGCGCCCCTGGATGGCGTCGCCCACGGGCTGGACGAAGCAGTTGATCAGCGTGGCCTGGATGTCGGTGCCCGCCGCGCTCATGATGCGCCCGGCGCCGATGGCGCCGGCGTGCAGATTGGCGAGAAACCGGCTTTCCCATTCGGCGCGCAGCTCGGGCTTTTCCACGCTGGCCAGCGCGCGGGCGACGCGGCCGTAGAGCTGCTCGAGGGAGTGCTCGCCGGGCTTGAAGTACTTCTCCTTCAGCACGTCGGCACTGATGGACTGGGCGGCGAGTGGGCGCTGCGCCTGGGGCAGCGGGTCTCTTTTCATGGGGTGAACTCCTCGGTCGGCGCTGCCGGAGCCCAGCGGTCCGACAGCCAAAAACGACATTCTTGCACTGTTGGAGTTCGGAATCCGAAAGGCCGGGGGTGTTGGGGCTCGGGGTTTTCGCGCAGGGCGGCGGGCATCCGGCGATCGTGCAGCAACCTTACTGAACACGTGCTCAAAATGAATCTTCTGGCGTTCAACGGCCCGCTATATAAAAATGAGCCCTTTCGGCCTGTGCGCCGGTTCCAAGCGCATGCCCTTGCGCCCGCTTCATGAATCAACGATCCGCTTCTTCCATCCCCATCGCCGGGTCAGCGCCGGTCCCCGTGCCGCGCGGCTGGCCCTTGTTCCGGCTGGGCTTTCGGCCGTTCTACCTGGGTGCCGCGCTGCTGGCCTGCGTGTCGGTGCCGCTGTGGGTGGCCGCCTTCCTGGGCCACGCCAGCACCGTGTTCGCGCTGCCGGCCCTGCTGTGGCATGGCCACGAGATGGTGTTCGCCTTCGCGGCCGGCGTCATCATCGGCTTTCTGCTGACCGGGGTGCGGGCCTGGACGGGCCTGGAGACGCCGCGCGGGCCGCTGCTGGCCGCCCTCGCGGCGCTGTGGCTGGCGGCGCGCGTGGCGGCGCTGACGGGCCCCTACGCCCTGTTCGCAGTGCTGGACTTCGCCTTGTTGCCGCTGGTCGCGGTGCTGCTGCTGCGCATCCTGGTCAAGGCCGGCAACCGGCGCAACATCCCGCTCATCTCCCTGCTGCTGCTGATGGCGGCGGCCAACGCGGTGTTTCACCTGAGCGTGATGGGCGTGCTCGCGGTGCCCGCCGCCGCGCCCCTGTACGCCGGGCTGGCGCTGATCCTGATGGTGGTGACCGTGATGGCCGGGCGCGTGGTGCCGGTGTTCACCCGCAACGTCACGCCGGGGCTGAAGAACAGCGTGCCCCGGCCGCTGGAATGGGGCGTGCTGGCGGCCACCGCGCTGGCGCTGGCCGCGTGGGTGTTCGGCACGCCGGCCGGCCTGGTCGGCGTGTTGTGCGCGCTGGCCGCGGTGCTGCACGCGGCGCGGCTGGTGATGTGGAAGCCGCAGGTCACGCTGACGCGCCCCATCCTCTGGATCCTGCACGGGGCCTACGCCTGGCTGCCGATCGGGTTTGCGCTGCTGGCCGCCGCGCAGGCCGGCTGGGTGGCCGAGGCGCTGGCGGTGCATGCCTTCGCCGTCGGCGCCGTGGGCGGGCTGATCATCGGCATGATCACGCGCACCGCGCGCGGCCATACCGGGCGCCCGCTCAAGACCACGAGGGGCGAGACGCTGGCCTACGCCCTGGTGCTGCTGGCGGCCGTCGCGCGGGTGGCGGTGCCGGCCCTGCTGCCCGCCCTTTACGCGCAGGCGCTGGTGCTGGCCGCCGGCCTGTGGGGGCTGGCCTTTGTGATCTACCTGCTGATCTACGCGCCCTGGCTCACGAGCACGCGGCTGGACGGCAAGGATGGTTGAGTTTTGTTTTTTCTCCCGGTTTTTGATTTCAAGAAAGGAAGACGATGAGCAGCTTGATGGAAGAGGTGGATGTGCGCGCCATGGCGCCGCACGAACGGCACGCGCGGCTGTTTGACCGTTTCGACGGTTTGCTGCCCGGCGAGGCGTTCGTGATCGTCAACGACCACAATCCGGTGCCGCTGCGGCGCCAGCTGGAGGGCCGCTCGCCCGGCGAGGTGCAGTGGACGTATCTGCAGGACGGCCCCGACCTGTGGCGCGTGCAGATCGGCCGGCAGCAGGCCTCCTGCGCCGATGCGGGCGGCGACTGCTGCTCGGGAGGCGCCTGCGGCGGCGGCTGAACGCGGCCGTGGTGGCGCAAAAAACGGGCTCCCGCGAGCCCGTTTTTTTGTGGGGTGCCGCGCGCCCTACAGGCCCAGCGCCAGCTTGGCTTCCTCGGTCATCATCGAGCGGTCCCAGGGCGGGTCGAACACGATGTTGACGGTGCACTCCTCCACGCGCGGCAGGTTCAGCACCTTCTCGTTCACCTCGTTGGCGATCACCTCGCCCATGCCGCAGCCGGGCGCCGTCAAGGTCATGTCGATCACCACGTGCAGCTTGCCTTCCTCCTCGGCGAAGGGCAGCAGCTCGCAGCGGTAGACCAGGCCCAGGTCGACGATGTTGATCGGGATCTCGGGGTCGTAGCAGGTGCGCAGCGCCTCCCACACCAGGGGTTCGACGTCGCCGGCCTGCACGTCGCCGTGGTCGACGACGGGGGTCGGGTCCTGCTTGCCGATGGCGTCGGCGTCGCTGCCGCGCAGGCGCACCAACTGGCCTTCGACCAGCAGGGTGAAGGACGAACCCAGTGCCTGGGTGACTTCGGCCCAGGTGCCTTCTTCCAGCTCGACCGGCGTGCCGGCGGGCACCAGCTCGACCTGCACGGTGCGGCGCACCAGCACGGTTTCACGGTGGCGTCTCATGGGGTGGGATCTTTCTCGGTGGTCACGGCGCCCGGCTCGCCGTTGCCGGCGATGGCGTGCATCAGCGCATGCCAGCCCAGCAGGGCGCACTTGATGCGGCTGGGGTACTGGCGCACGCCGGCCAGGCTGACCAGCTTGCCCAGGGGGGCGTCGTCGGGGTCTTCCTCGCCGGTGAGCACGGCGCGGAAATGCTGCTGCAATTGGCGCGCGGTCTCAATATCGCGGCCCTTGACGGCCTCGGTCATCATCGAAGTGGAGGCCATGCAGATGGCGCAGGCGTGGCCGGTGAAGCGGATGTCGGCCACGCGCTCGCCCTGCAGATCCAGCTCGACGGCGATCTGGTCGCCGCACGAGGGGTTGGTGCCCTGGGCCTGGTGCGTGGGGTGGGGCAGGTGGCCGAAGTTGCGCGGCGCGCGCTTGTGCTCCAGCACCACCTCCTGGTACAGCTCGTTGAGGGCATCGCTCATCGCAGAACCTTCAGGGCATGCGCCACGCCGGCGATCAGGCGATCGACCTCGTCGGGCGTGTTGTACAGGGCAAACGAAGCGCGCGTGGTGGGCCCCAGGCCCAGGTGGTCGATCAGCGGCTGCGCGCAGTGGTGGCCGGTGCGCACCGCAATGCCGCGCTCGTCCAGCAGGGTGCCGATGTCGTGCGGGTGCACATCTAGGGCGACGAAGGACAGCAGGGCCGCGCCGGTGGCGTGCGGCGCCAGCACGGTCAGGCCGTCGATGGCCGCCAGGCCCGCCACGGCCTGCGCGCGCAGGCCGTGCACGTGGGCGTCGATGGCGGCGCGCCCCACCTGGTCGATGAAGCGCGCCGCGGCGGCCAGGCCCACGGCGCCGCCCACGTTGGGCGTGCCGCCTTCCAGGCGCGCGGGCAGCTCGGCGTAGCCGGCGCTGTCGTACTTGACCCACTCGACCATGTCGCCGCCCAGGCGCAGCGGGTGCAGGCGATTCAGCGCGGCGCGGCGGCCGGCCAGCACGCCGGTGCCCATGGGGCCGTACATCTTGTGGCCCGAGAAGGCCATGAAGTCGCAGTCCAGCTGCGCCAGCACGGGCACCGCGTGGCTGACCGCCTGCGCGGCGTCCAGCACGGTCAGCGCGCCGGCCTGCGCGGCCATGCGCAGCATCTCGGCGTAGGGCGGACACTCGCCGGTGGCGTTGGCGCCGGCGGTGACGGCAAACACCCGCGTGCGGGGGCCCAGCAGGCGCGCCAGGTCGGCCGTGTGCAGGCGGCCCTGGGCGTCGGGGCGCAGCACCAGCAGCTTGGCGCCGGTGGCGGCGGCGGCGTGCTGCCAGGGAATCAGGTTGGCGTGGTGCTCCAGGCCGCTGACGATGATCTCGTCGTCGGCGCGCAGCCAGGCTTTCTTGGGGCCGCCCAGCCACAGGCCTTGGGCGATCGTGTTGAGCGCTTCGGTGGTGCCGGAGGTGAACACCAGCTCGTGCTCGGGCCCCGCGCCGATGAAGCGCTTGAGCGTGGCGCGCGCGGCCTCGAAGTCGTCGGTGGCGCGCTGGCTCAGCGTGTGCACGCCGCGGTGGATATTGGCGCGGTCGTGCGTCTCGAACTGGCGCATGGCGTCCAGCACGGCCAGCGGCATCTGCGTGGTGGCGCCGTTGTCCAGGTAGGCCAGCGGCGCGCCGTGCACCAATTGCTGCAGCACCGGGAACTGCGCGCGCAGGGCCGGCAGGTCCAGCGCCTGCGGTTGGGGGGCGAAACGGATGTCACCCATGGGCGGCCTCCTGGGGGATGCTCAGGTGGCGGGCGATGGCCTGGTGCAGCCAGCCGCTGGCCAGCCAGGGCTCGAGCAGGCTGGCGCCGTCGGCATCATCCAGGCAGCGCTCGAGCACGGCGCGTGCCATGCCGTCGATGATCAGGGCGCGCGCGGTGGCCTCGTCCAGCCCGCGCTGGCCGGCGTAGAACAGGGCGTCGGCCGGCAGCGCGCCCCAGGTGGCGCCGTGTACGGCCTGCACCTGGTCGTGCAGGATTTCGAGGTGCGGGCGCAGCACCATGCGCGGCTGGCCGGCGAGCGCGATGCCTGACAGGCGCTGGCGCACCGAGGCGTCGTCGGCGCCGGCGGCGATGCGGGTGTAGGCATTGGCCACCGCGCGGGCACTGTCGCTGGCCAGGGCCAGGGCCTCGACCTGGCTGGTGGTGTGCGGCGCGTCCAGGCGGCTGACGATCTGGTGGTCGATGGCTTGCGTGCCGGCCAGCAGCAGGCCGGCGTGGCGTGCCTCGGCGCCCGCGCCCTGCAGTTGCACCACGCAGCGCTGCAGGTGGTAGCTGCCGCCGGTGGCCACCAGCGCCTGCGCGTAGTGGGCACCCGCCGCCAGCGTGGCGTGCACGAAGTGGGCGCTGCGGTCCTGCGGGCCGGGCGCGGCCACGCGCAGGTGCTGCAGGCGGGCGCCGCGCGCCAACTGGATGTGCACGTGCAGGTTCTGCGCCAGGCCGTGCTGGCACACGGCGGGGTCGTGCTCGTGCGACTCGATCAGCATGCAGCGCACGCCCTCGTCCACGTCGAGCACCAGCAGCGGCGCCTCGGCCTGGGCGCGCGGCTGGTGGCGCAGGTGCAACCACACGATGTCCTGCTCGCCGGGCGCCTTGCCGGGCGAGCCCTGCACGCGCAGGCGCAGGCCCTGGCGGCACAGGGCTCGGTGGGCCCAGGCAAAGGGGGCCGCGTCGCCGCCTTCGCCGGGCGGGGGCAGGCCGGCAAACAGCTCGGCGCGCTGGGCCGGGTCCAGCGCATCGAGCCAGCGGGCATCGACGCCGCTGGCCGGGGTCTGGCCGATGGGCAGCAGGGTCCAGCCGGTGCCGGCCAGCGGCGGGGCGTCGCAGGCGGCGTCGGCCGCGGGCTGGCCTTGCCACTGCGCCAGCTCGGGCGGAGGCAGGTGGCGAAACGATTCGCTGCGGCGGCCGATCCAGCCGTGCGTGGCCAGGTGGCTTTGGGCCGCCAGGATGTCGGCGCGGGCGCTGTCCATGCTCAGGCCTCCGCGGTGGTGGCGGCGCGCGCAAAGCCGGTGCGGGCGATGCGGCGCGCCAGCTCGATGTCGCCGGTCTCGGCGATGCAGCCCTGGTCCAGGCGCAGCACGGTGTCGGGCTGCAGCTGCTCGATCATCTGCAGGTAGTGCGAGACGACGATGAAGGCCGTGCCCTGCGCGCGCAGGCGCTGCACGAGTTCGACCACGGCGCGCACGCCGTCCACGTCCATGCCCGAGTCGATCTCGTCGAGCAGCGCCAGGCGCGGCTGCAGCAGCGACAGTTGCAAAAGCTCGTTGCGCTTGCGCTCGCCGCCCGAAAAGCCTTCGTTGACGGGGCGGCCGAGCATGGCCTCGGGCAGGCCGAGTTGCTTGGCGCCCTGCTTGGCGCTGGACAGAAAGTCGAACGCGTCCTGCGGCTCCTGCCCGCGCGCCTCGCGCACGGCGTTGAGCGCGGTGCGGATGAACAGGTTGTTCTTGACACCCGGCACGTCGGGCGGCGACTGGAAGGACAGGAACAGGCCGGCGCGCGAGCGCTCGTGCGCGGGCAGGCCCAGCAGGTCGGTGTCGCCCAGGCGGGCGCTGCCGGCCACCACGCGGTAGCTGGGGTGGCCGGCCAGGGCCATGCCCAGCGTGCTCTTGCCGCTGCCGTTGGCGCCCATCAGCACCACCAGGGCGCCGGCGGGCACGTCCAGCGAGACCGAGCGCAGCACAGTGCGCTCGCCCACGTCGACCCGCAGGTCACGCACTTGCAGCAGGGAAGGGGTTGAGCTCATGGAGTTTCCTATGATTTTGATAGCTTCTCGCGCTTGATTGGTGCGCGCCAGAGCCTTGTTTTGCTTGAAAATCAGCCGACCGCGCCTTCCAGCGACACCGCCAGCAGGGCCTTGGCCTCGAGCGCGAATTCCATCGGCAGCTCCTCGATCACGGCCTGGCAAAAGCCGCCCACGATCAGGCCCGTGGCCTCTTGCGGGTCGATGCCGCGCTGCTGGCAGTAGAACAGTCGCTCCTCGGAGATGCGCGTGGTGGTGGCCTCGTGCTCGACCACCGCGTCGCTGCGCGCCACGTCGATGTAGGGGAAGGTGTGGGCGCCGCAGTCGGGGCCGATCAGCAGCGAGTCGCACTGCGTGTGGTTGCGCGCGCCCTCGGCGCCGGGGTTAATGCGCACCTGGCCGCGGTAGCTGTTTTGCGCGTGGCCGGCGCTGATGCCCTTGGAAACGATGCGGCTGCTGGTGTTGCGGCCGATGTGGATCATTTTGGTGCCGGTGTCCGCCTGCTGGAAGTGGTTGGACACGGCGATCGAGTGGAACTCGCCGCTGGAGTCGTCGCCGCGCAGGATCACGCTGGGGTACTTCCAGGTGACGGCCGAGCCGGTCTCGATCTGCGTCCAGGCGATGCGCGAGCGCTGGCCCGCGCACAGGCCGCGCTTGGTCACCAGGTTGTAGATGCCGCCCACGCCATTCTCGTCGCCGGGGTACCAGTTCTGCACCGTCGAATACTTGATGAAGGCGTCGTCGTGCGCGATCAGCTCCACCACCGCGGCGTGCAGCTGGTTCTCGTCGCGCTGCGGCGCGGTGCAGCCTTCCAGGTAGCTGACCTGGCTGCCTTCCTCGGCGATGATCAGCGTGCGCTCGAACTGGCCGGTGTTCTGCGCGTTGATGCGGAAGTACGACGACAGCTCCATCGGGCACTTCACGCCTTTGGGGATGTAGACGAAGGAGCCGTCGGAGAACACCGCCGAGTTGAGCGCGGCGTAGTAGTTGTCGCCCTGCGGCACCACGGTGCCCATGTATTTCTCGACCAGCTCGGGGTGGTTCTGCACCGCGTGCGAGAACGAGCAGAAGATCACGCCCACGTCGGCCAGTTGCTTGCGGAACGTGGTGCCCACCGAGACCGAGTCGAACACCGCGTCCACCGCCACGCCGGCCAGGCGGGCGCGCTCGTGCAGCGGCACGTTCAGCTTCTCGTAGGTCTCCAGCAGCTTGGGGTCCACCTCGTCCAGGCTCTTGGGCGCGTTCTTCATCGACTTGGGCGCCGAGTAGTACGACAGCGCCTGCAGGTCGATCGGCTCCATGCGCAGATAGGCCCAGTCGGGCTCTTCCATCTTGCGCCAGCGCTCCAGCGCGGCCAGGCGCCACTTGAGCAGGAACTCGGGCTCCTTCTTGATGCGCGAGATGGCGCGGATGGTGTCCTCGTCAAGCCCCGGCGGCAGCGAGTCGGACTCGATGTCGGTGACAAAGCCGTGCTGGTAGGGGCGCGCCAGTGCCTGCGTCAGCGCCGGCGCCTGGGTTTTTTCCTCGCTGGCGGGGGCCAGGCCGGAGGCTTCGGGGAGTGCAGCCATGGATGTTCGGAAGTCGGGCGTTCTAAATATGCAGATTTTATGCAACTTTATCGGCTTTGCCCATCGCGGCGCGGTGCCAGCACTGGCGCTGCGGGCTTTGTGGCGCCCGCCGGCAGCCCCCGGATGGACAAGGCCAGCCCGTAAAATACAAGGTTTAACCTCGCTTTCACAGCCTCTGGACAGACACCATGAACCGCTGCTCGAAACCATTGTGCCCGCCGCGCCGGCTGGCCCTGGGCGCCGTGCTGGCCCTGGCCGGCGTCTTGCCGCTGGCCGCCCAGGCCCAGATGCAGCGCCTGTTTCCGGCCAAGGTGCAGCGCGGCGCCATCACCTTCACGGCGCCGCCCGTGGTCGAGCTCGATGGCAAGACCGAGCGCCTGGGCCCCGGCGTGCGCGTGCGCGACGCGCACAACCGCGTGGCCCTCACCGGCACGCTGCGCGGCAAGAGCTTCGTCGTCAACTACCAGCGCGATGCCGCCGGCATGGTGCGCGAGGTCTGGATCCTGACGCCAGCCGAGATCGCCCGGCCCCTCCCGGGCGCGCAGGCCGGCGGCGCCCGGCCCGATCCCGACTACATCAACTGACGGCCCGTGGCTCGCCCGGCCGGCGCCATGCCGGCCGCTCGCATGGCTTTTTTGGCTATCCATCATGACGCGCAAACTCTTCATCAAGACCTTCGGCTGCCAGATGAACGACTACGACTCGGCCAAGATGGCCGACGTGCTGGCCGCCGCCGAGGGCTACGAGGCCACCGACGACCCCGAGGCGGCCGACCTGATCCTGTTCAACACCTGCTCGGTGCGCGAGAAGGCGCAGGAAAAGGTGTTTTCCGACCTGGGCCGCGTCAAGCACCTGAAGGACAAGGGCGTGCTGATCGGCGTCGGCGGCTGCGTGGCCAGCCAGGAGGGCGAGGAGATCATCAAGCGCGCGCCCTACGTGGACGTGGTGTTCGGCCCGCAGACCCTGCACCGGCTGCCCGAGCTGCTGGCCGAGCGCCGGCGCACCCAGGCGCCGCAGGTGGACATCCGTTTCCCCGAGATCGAGAAGTTCGACAACCTGCCGCCGGCGCGCGTGGAGGGCGTGACGGCCTTCGTCTCGATCATGGAAGGCTGCTCCAAATACTGCAGCTACTGCGTGGTGCCCTACACGCGCGGCGAGGAGTTCAGCCGTCCCTTCGACGACGTGCTGACCGAGGTGGCCGGCCTGGCCGACCAGGGCGTGCGCGAGGCCACGCTGCTGGGGCAGAACGTCAACGCCTATCGGGGCCGCATGGGCGACACGCAAGACACAGCCGACTTCGCCACGCTGATCGAGTACGTGGCCGAGATCCCCGGCATCGAGCGCATCCGCTACACCACCAGCCACCCCAACGAGTTCACGCCGGCGCTGATCGACGTCTACGGCAAGGTCGACAAGCTGGTCAGCCACCTGCACCTGCCGGTGCAGCACGGCTCGGACCGCATCCTGTCGCTGATGAAGCGCGGCTACACGGCCGTCGAATACAAGAGCATCATCGACCGCCTGCGCGCGGTGCGCCCCGGCATCAGCCTGTCGAGCGACTTCATCGTCGGCTTTCCCAGCGAGACGCAGGAGGACTTCGACCAGCTTATGAAGCTGATCGAAGACGTGGGCTACGACGCCAGCTTTTCCTTCATCTACAGCCCGCGCCCCGGCACGCCCGCCGCCAACCTGCCCGACCGCACGCCGCACGAGGTGAAGCTGGCGCGCCTGCAGCACCTGCAGGCGGTGGTGGAGCGCAACGTGCGCGCCATCAGCGCCAGCCGCGTCGGCACCGTGCAGCGCCTGCTGGTCGAGGGGCCCTCGCGCAAGAACCCGAGCGAGCTGATGGGCCGCACCGAGTGCAACCGCATCGTCAACTTCGACGGCGGCCCCCAGGGCGCGCGCCTGGTGGGGCAGATGCTGGACGTGACGATCACCGAGGCCCTGTCGCATTCGCTGCGTGGCCAGGTGCTTGTTGACTGAGATGGCAGCCCCATGGGCGACACGGAGGCCTTGCGGCCTGTCCGACAATACGCGGCTGACCTGCTTGCCGCCGCCTCGCCCATGACCCCTTCTCCCGACCACGCCCTGCACCTGTCCGGCGCCAGCAACTTCCGCGACCTGGGCGGCTACCGGACGGCCGATGGGCGCGTGGTGCGCCGGCGCCGTTTGTTTCGCTCGGACCACCTGGCCGCGCTCACGGCCAGCGACGCGCAGGTGCTGGCGGCGCTGAGGGTCACGCGGGCGCTGGATTTTCGCGGCGGCCACGAGCGCGCCGCGGCTTCCTACCAACTGCCCGGCGTGGTGCAGCACCCGCTGCCGATCGAGCCCACGGTGGTGCAGGGCATGCAGAGCATCCTGGCGGCCGGCGAGGCGCTCACGGCCCCGCGCACGGCCGAGCTGATGTGCCAGACGTACCGCAACTTCGTGCGCCACAACGCGCCGCGCTTTGCCGAGCTGTTCGCGCAACTGCTGCACAGCGACGAGCCGCTGGTGTTTCACTGCACCGCCGGCAAGGACCGCACGGGCTACGCCGCCGCGCTGATCCTGCTGGCCCTGGACGTGCCGCGCAGCGTGGTGATGCACGACTACCTGCTGACCAACGAGCGCTACCGCATGCCCGCCGCCAGCGACCCGCGCATCGGGCCGGAGGTGCGCGAGGTGCTGTGGCGCGTGCAAGGCCCGTTTCTGGACGCCGCGCTGCAGACGGTGGACGAGGAGTTCGGCGGCCTGGACGCCTACCTGGCCCGGCAGCTCGGCGTGGACGCCGCCGCGCGCGAGCGGTTGCGGCGCGCGTACCTGCAGGCGCCTGAAGAATGACGGAATGACTTCGCCGCTGCGCGGCTTCGATGACGAAATGACTGGACATCGCCGTCATCCGTCATCGCGCCAGCGATGCGGGTCATTTCGTCATTCTGATCAAGGTCCGCCCACGCGCCGGTAGACCAGCAGGTTCTCATCCTTGGTCGTCGGGCGGTGCACCTCTTTGACCAGGCGCCAATGCGCCATCGTCACGGTGGCCGGCAGGCTGGCGGTGGCGTCCACGTCCACCAGCAGCCAGGGACAGCTGGCCAGGCTGCGCGCCGGCACCGTGTCCCAGCTGCCATGAAAGCGCACGGCGGCCACCTGCGCCACCGACAGGCCGTGCACCTGCACGCAGGGGGCGTCGCCCACCAGCTGGCGCACCTGCCGCATCTGCGGCGCGTAGCCGCGCGCGTAGTTCAGGGCCGGCAACCACAGCGTCATCAGCAGCAGCCAGCACAGCGTGGCGCCGGCCGCCGGCAGCACCAGGCTCTTCCACAGTGCCGTGCGGTGGCGCCCGGTGCGCCAGCGCGCCAGCGCGATCCAGGCCGCGGTTGCCGCCAGTGCGGCGATGAAGGCGAGCCACTGAAAGCTCGGCTGAAAGCCGGGCGCCAGCCGCGCGACGTTGGCCGCAGGCTGTGCCGGCACCCCGGTCTGCATCGAGATCCACACCACCCAGATGATCAGGGTCCACGCGCTGAAGAAGAGCACGGTGAACCAGTCGATCAGCGCCGCCGCGCCGCGCTTGAAGGTGGGCAGGGCCAGCGCGGCCAGGCAGGCCATGGCGGGCAGGGCCAGCAGCAGGGCGCGGTCGCCCGCGGGCGTGGCAACGGTGCAGGCCACCGGCACGCCGGCAATCAGCAGCGGCAGGCCCAGGTGGCGCTGGCGCCCCAGCTGGCCCAGCTGCCGGCGCCAGCGCCACAGCGCCCACAGCACCAGCGGCCAGGCCGGCCAGGTGAACCACAGCAGCAAGCGGCCCAGGGCGCGCGGGTTGCCCCAGCCCGAGCCCGGGTCGGCCAGCTGCCAGCTGAGCAGCCCGCTGAACCACGCCAGCGCGGCGCTGGCCAGCGTGGTGGCGCCCAGCACCAGGCCGGCACGCCGACGCAGCGCCGGCGGCAGGTGTTCGGCCGAGGGGCGCAGCAGGCCCAGCGTGGCCACGCCGCCGAAGATCAGCGCGATCGACGGCGCGCCGCACAGCACCAGCCCGGGCAGGCCGACCACCAGCGCCACCGGTGCGGCGCGCGGCCGAAACGGCAGGCCGGCCAGGCCGCCGAACACCAGGGTGGAGCAAAACAGCTGCCCCAGCGCCGGCGTGGTCTCGTGCGAGAACTGCGCCAGCCCCAGCGTGGCGATCAGCGCCAGCAGGCCGCCGTCGGCCAGCGCGCGGGCGTAGTCGGTGGCGCGCGCCTCGCCGCCAAAGGCAAAGGCCACGGGCTGCGCGCCGGGGTGGCGCGCCAGGTCGTACACCGCGTACCAGGTCACGGCCAGGGTGCCGGCCAGCATCAGCAGGAAGGGCAGGCGCGCGGCGAAATCCGGCGCCACCCAGGCCGGCGCCCATTGCAGCGCCCAGGCGCCCAGCCAGTAGGGCAGCAGGGCAGGGGTGTCGGGCGCCAGGCCCATCAGGCTGGGGTGCCACCAGGCCGTCCACGATGCCTCGCTCGCCAGCTCGCGCATGATGCCGAAGGCCGCCAGGTCGGCGCTCTTCCAGGGGTCGCGCCCGACGTAGCCCGGCACGACGTAGGCCAGGCACAGCAGCAGCAGCG
>Ga0116193_1002465_pt1 | contig 14065 bp, 13 predicted proteins | sample AD_UKC115_MetaG_FD_89892 | JGI IMG/M metagenome (GOLD analysis project Ga0116193, IMG submission 89892) | Active sludge microbial communities of municipal wastewater-treating anaerobic digesters from Hong Kong - AD_UKC115_MetaG | ecosystem: Engineered > Bioreactor > Anaerobic > Digestate... | reverse complement strand
CCGGGCGGTACGAGGTGTCGATGCGGTTCATTCGTCATTCCTCCTTCGAGTGAAAAAAGTGGCCCCTCTCGAGGAGGGGCCGCTCATGGCGCCATACACGAAGGGCGAACCCCGGGCCGGGGATCCGTCGTTCGTTCTCCTCTTATCATCCAACCCGAAACGGGTTGCCGGTGTTGGCACCTTGCCTGATCGGGCAGGTTGCCGGGCTTCATCGGGCCGGTCCCTCAGCCTCTCTGGATAAAAGTTCGATTGTGAAGGTTCAAAGAGATTATACTGCAATCAGGGCGACAGGATACGTCGGTCTGCCTGTATCCCTTGAACGGTTCCCAGGAGGGAGGGGGAAGTGATGAAAAAAGTTCTTTTGCTCGCGGCGGCGGTCATCCTCGTGCTCGCCGGGACCGCCTGTGCCGGGAATGTCGGCCTCGTGATCGCCCCGGTGGAGCCGGTGAAGGCCAATAGTTCGGTGGTCCAGGCGATTTCCGGGGCCTTCTCGTCGGAGTTTCCCGGCGCGACGATCCTGCCCGCGGTCGTGGCGAGCCAGGACGTGGAGAAGGCCCGGCAGAAAGTCTCTCAGGAATTGACCGCTGGCAACTGGGACTACGGGGCGATGGTCCGGCTGGAAATGACGCGGGTGATGGGCACCGTGGCCTTCTTCAACCGGAAAATGGCCGTGACCGCGTATGCGGCCATCGAGATCGCCTCCAAAGACGGCACGGTCTTCAACCGGACCTTCGAGGCCAAGGCCATCGGGGACGCCTCGACCAATGCCGGGCCGTTGTTTCTCCAGGCCTTGAACCAGGCCCTGGAGGCCTTCAAGGAAGCCTTCTCGCTGTGAAAGCGGCGGGCGGGTGTGCCGCGGGGCCATCCTGGGGCGGAGAGGTCATGTCTTCGCTTCCGCTTTCGGTGAAGGAATAACGGAAGGAACCCTGGGGATCTCTTTGGAGAAGGGCGTTTGACAGGCGTTATGTTGAAAAGTTTTATGTAACAAAACATAACAAGTGCGAGGAGAAAATGCCGATGTTTACGGACCGCTTGGAAGAGCTGGCTTTTCTTGCCAGGGAGTTCGAGCGACCTTCTTCCTTCGTCGTGATCTACGGACGCCGGCGGACCGGGAAGACGACTCTCATTGAACAATTCATCAAGGGGAAAAAAGCCCTCTATTTCCTTGCCAACGAAGAGCCGGAGGTGTTCCAGAGGCGCCGCTTCCAGGCGTTATTACGGTCAATGACGCGCGATCCCCTGTTGGAGGAAAAAGGCGATCCCCTTTCCTGGGAGAACCTGTTGCGGCTTTTCGCAAGGCAGGAAGGGAAAAAGGTCCTGGTGATGGACGAGTTCCAGTATCTTGCGGCGATTCACCGGCCTTTTCCTTCTATGCTTCAATCCGCGTGGGATCAGTTCATGAAGGATTCGGGCTGCATGTTGATCCTTTGCGGTTCTCTCGTTTCGCTGATGGAAGGTGCGGTCCTTCGTAACACCAGCCCTCTTTACGGACGCCGAACCGGTCAGCTCCTGCTCAATGGCCTGCCCTTCTCCTGCCTGGAGGATTTTTTCCCGGGAAGTTCCGTTGAGGATCGCATCCGGCTTTACTCCATCACGGGAGGGATTCCGAAGTACCTGGAAGAAGCCCAAAGGTACGGTTCGGCCTGGGAACTGATCGAGAAGGGAGTCCTGGATAAGAACGCCTACCTTTTCAGGGAACCGGATTTTCTCCTGGACAGGGAGGCCGGTGCGGCTGGAACGTACAAATCGATTCTCGCGCAGATTTCTTCCGGGAAGAAGCGAATCGGGGAAATCGCCTCCGCTTTTCAGGTCCATCCGAGCCACCTGACCCGTTACCTGAAGGTTCTCAGGGACCTTGGACTCGTGGAAAGGATCGTTCCAGTGACCGAGCCGGCCCCCGAGAGGGCGAAGAACGGTATTTACCGGATCCTGGACCCTTTTTTGGCTTTCTGGTTTCGTTACGTTTCTCCCCACATCGATTCCCTGGAGCTGAGAGAAACCGGGCCAGCCATGGAGAAAATACGGGCGAGTTTCGAAACGGACACGGTCCCTCGCCACTACGAGGAATTGTGCCGCCAGTCCGTGCTGCGGCTTTACGCCAGCGGTCGGATCCCTTTCCTGCCCCAGAAGGTTGGGAGATGGTGGGACCGCACGGACGAGATCGACGTGCTAGGACTTGCCGAAGGGAGAGTCCTTTCCGGGGAGTGCAAGTACCAGGATCGGCCCGTCGGGGAGGTTGTCCTTCGCGACCTGGAAAGAAAGACGAAGAAAATGCTCGCCGCGGAAGGCCTTTCGGCGGAACAGCTCTTCTATGTCCTGTTCTCGAAGAAAGGTTTTTCGAAAGGCTTGCGAGAGGAAGCGGAGAGCAGGAAGGACCTCTGCCTGGTCGATCTTTTGCCCTGAAATAAGGCGCGGTAGGCCAGGCGAGTCAAGATTGAAAAAGGGGCCTCTGCCAGGCAGGGCCCCTTTCGTGATTGCATTTACTTTCTCAGTTTCGCCACGGCCGCTTCGATGCGTTTCATGCCCTCCTCGATTTCCTCGTAGGAACGGCAGTAGGCGATGCGGATAAAACCCTCGGAGCGGAAAACGTCGCTTGGAACCGTGGCGACTCCTGCTTCTTCCAGCAGGTAGGAACTCAGCTCGAACGGCGACAGGCCCAGTCTTTTCACGCTGGGGAAGGCGTAAAAGGCCCCGTGCGGCGTGACGGCCTCGAACCCTTCAATCCGGTTCAGGTAGCTCATGACCAGGTCTCTCCGCCGCCGGTATTCATCGATCATCCGCTTGACGTCGCCGTCTGCCTCCCGAAAAGCCTTCGCAACGCCCGCCTGCGCAAACGCGTTTCCGCAAGTGGTGAGGTTCTGGTGGCATTTCGTGGCGTACTTCTTCATCTCCGGCGGGACGATCGCCCATCCGATGCGCCAGCCGGTCATGGACCAGGTCTTGGAGGCCGCACCGATCGTGACCGTCCTTTCCTCCATCCCGGGGAAGGAGGCGATGCTGATATGTTCTCCCTCGTAGAGGTACTTTTCATAGCATTCGTCCGAGACAACCAGCAGGTCTTTTTCAATTGCCAGGCGAGAGATTTCCTCGAGGTCCTCCCGGGTTAGTACAGCGCCGGTGGGGTTATTCGGGGAGTTGATGAGCAGGATCTTCGTTTTCTCGTTGATTGCCTTTTCAATGTCCTGGACCTTCAATCGAAATTCGTTCTCGATCCTGCATTGAACAGGCCTGACGATCCCGTTGGAAAGGGCGACCTGGTCTGCATACGCTGGGAAAAAGGGAGCCGGGATGATCACTTCGTCTCCCGGTTCCAGCACGGACATGAACGTGATCATGAGGGCTTCGATTGCTCCCGCCGTGACGATGACCTGGGCGACAGGGTTTACGCTGAGGTGGTTTTCCCGTCGGTATTTTTCGGCGATCGCTTCGCGCAATTCGAACGAGCCGCTCATGTCCGTGTAATGAACGTTTCCAGATTCCAGGGCGAGAATCGCCCCCTTCTTGGCGCACTCGGGCGAATCGAAGTCCGGCCGGCCAATTTCCATGTGGATAACGCTTCTCCCCTGTTTTTCGAGTTCATCCGCCCTTGAAAGGATTTCTCGGATTCCCCCGGAAAGCGGGATGGATTTCATTCGGGTGTTAGGGAAATGAATTCTCGACACGGGTCCTACCTCCTCTTTCAAGAAAGACAGGTTCAAGCCTTGTCTTTTGAATTTTCGATCCTCGTGACAATCCTCTCCTCTACCCGGGTCAGGTGATTTAACATGGCCTGGCTGCCGCCGGCGGTATCCTTTCTTCGAATCATTTCGAGGATCTGCTCGTGTTCTTCCAGGGCTTCGTCGATCTCTGAGCCCAGGGTGTTGCTCAGGGCCAGGAAGAGGGAAACCTGGTTGTTGATTTTTTCAACGAATTCCCGGAAAAGCCGGTTCCCGGAGATTTCCGCCAGGAGGTTGTGGAACATCCTGTCCATCGCCGAGATCAGGACCTGTTCCCTCCTTTGGTAAGCCTCCCTTTCGCTCCAGATCAGGTTTTCCAGCTTTGAGATCTGTTCCTTCTTTGCTCGCAGGCAAGCCAGGCTGACGACGGTGCTTTCGATGCACCGCCTTGCCTCGAAGGTCTCTGAAAGCTCCTTGCGGGTTAGCGTGGGAATCCTGAGGGTCCGGTCTTCACCCTGGACCAGAAAACCTTCCGCGAGAAGCCGTCCCAACGCTGTTCGAACCGGGGTCCTGCTGATGCCGAGAAGGGCGGTCATGTTCTCTTCGACGAGAGGGCTGCCCATCGGGTAATCCCCACGCAAGATTCGATTTCGTATTTCGAAATACGCTTTTTCCGAAAGAGTTCCTGGGGCCAGCTTCATGCTTTTCCCTCCTTGGGAACGGGTAGGAGCAAGGGGGCTTCCTTGAGGACAGCGATTTTTCCTTCCGGGAAACGCCGCAGGGAGTCGTCCAAGGCGGACTGCAGGGACGAGGCAAAGCGAAAACCGGCTTTCTTGGCTACCTCCCCGGCGAGTTCTGCCCCGGGACCTTCCGCGACAAGCAGGATCTCCGCCTTCTCCTTGACTTTCTTCGTCATCAAGGCTGCTGCCAACGCAATCGTACCGGTGGCTTTCCCTGCGAAAACCGGGGGGCCCTCGGTCTTTTCTTTCAGGAGGAGCGGGAATTCGGGATGGGGGCCAATCCCTTCCTCCAGGGAAGCAGCGAGGATGATGACTCCTCCCGTTTTCACAACGCTCTCAGCCGCGTAAAGGGCCTTCCCGGCTTGCCAGAGATCTGAATCCTCCGGCCAGGCGGAAGCCACGACGATCTCTGAAATGGGAACTTCTGCGGAAAGGATCTGGATCGCGTGTTCGATGGCGGCTTCATGGGCTTTTTCCGGCTCTCCGGCTTCTACGGCAGCCACGTTTCCGCAACCGTCACTGACGACCTGGACCAAGAACTTCAATCCCGCGATTCTGGCGGCTTCCCTGCTCTCTGCTATCGCCGGGTTATTCCTGCTGCCAAAGGTGATCGAGGGTTCAAAAGCAGGATGCAGGTGGGTTTTAGCGATGGCCTCTTCTCCGCTGGCTCCCGGAAGGACCAGTTTCCCCCCACCGGACCACCCGCAGTATCGATGGGGGAAAACGGAACCGATGCCGATCACGAGGTCCGCCTCTGCAAGGGCAGGATTGACATCGACCGGGACCCCGGTAGAAGTCCTTCCCATTCGGACCAGGGGTCCTTTCCAGTCGTGGCTCTTCCAGGCCAGGGTTTTCCATCTTTCCTTGCCAATTTTCTTCTGGGCCTCGCTTTCGCTTACGGCCCTGTGGGTTCCGGTAGCGAAAAGAACCTGGATTTGATCCCGTCCGACTCCGGCAGAATGAAGCCGAGGAAGAACCGAATCAAGGATTTCGGCGGTCGGAGTCGGTCTTGTCGCGTCATCCAGGAGAATCAGGACGTTTCGCTTCCGATCGGCGAGTTCCGCCAGGCTCTTTCCGCCCCATGGGTTGGAAAGGGCTTCCTCCAGGAGAAAACGGAACGATTTGTTCGTCGGTTTTGGGGAAGGACCGACCATCCCGGCGAACCGGGAAGAAGGGATCTTTGCCTCGGCAGTCGCGTTCCCGATTCTCACGGAGATGCCCGTGATTCCTGGACTTTTCATAAGCGTTTACCGCAAGAGTTTTACAAGCCCCATGCTGGTAGCCGGAACATACGTAAAGAGCATCAGGCAAAGGATCATGACGATGATCAGCGGGACGACTGCCCGGGAAATCTTTACCATGTTCACGCCCGAGACGGCAGAAGCAACGAAGAGGTTGGCACCGTAGGGCGGAGTCACGAAACCGATCGCCAGGGCCACCGTCATGACAAGACCGAAGTGAATGGGGTCGATCCCTAGTTTTGTTACGACGGGCAGAAGGATCGGCGTAAGGATGATCATGGATGAGATGTTGTCTACAAAACACCCGATGATCAGGAGAAGGATGTTGATGCAGAGCATGATCACCGCTGGATTGCTGGAAATCCCAAGCAGCCAGGATCCGATTTTCATCGGGACCTGCTCCATGGCAAGGTAGCTTGCAAAGGACATGGAGAGGCCGATCATGAACGTGGTTGCCCCGTTTACCAGCGAGGCGTCTTTGAAGGAGGCGTAGATGCTCTTGAAGTCCAGCTCCTTGTAGATGAACCGCCCGACCAGAAGAGCGTAAACCGAAGCCACGACAGCAGCCTCCGTTGGAGTGAAGATTCCTCCGTAGATCCCCCCAAGGATGATGATGGGGACAAGAAGGGCCCAAAAGGCATCTTTAAAGGCGGGCCAGACCCTTGGCCTGCTCTCAGACTTCGGGTAGCCCTTCTTTTTCGCAATGAAATAGGAAGTTAGCATCAGGCTCAGGCCGATCAGGATCCCGGGGACGATGCCCGAGATGAACATTTCTCCGACAGACGCTCCCGAGACGACTCCGTAAATGACGAACGGGATGGAGGGGGGGATGATCACCCCGATAGAACCGGCGGTCGCTGCCAGGGCGGCCGCAAAATCCTGGTCATAGGCCTTTTCTTTCATCGCGGGGATCATAAACGACCCGATCGCCGAAACGGTCGCGGGTCCAGAGCCGGAAATGGCCGCGAAGAACATGCAGGCCATAACCGTAACCATGGCCAGGCCGCCGACGATGAACCCCACCAGTGCCTCTGCCAGCGTGACGAGTCTCTTTGAGATTCCGCCGTAACTCATCAGGGACCCCGCAAGCATGAAGAAGGGGATCGCCAGGAGCGGGAAGGAGTCCAGGGCTGCAAAAGCGTTTTGCGCGATCATGATCAGGGGAATATCGCTCGTCGCCGCCAGCGTAATCGCCGTGGCCAGGCCGAGCGAAATGCCGATGGGGATGGAAAGCACGAGGAAAACGACTAGGCAACCGAAGAGGATCAAGATTTCCATGGCTAGGCGACCTCCTCCCTGCGTGAAGGCACGAAAAGCCTCCACATCTCAAGGGCGAGGCGGATCGACATCAGGGTGCAGCCCACCGGCACGGAGGCATAGGCAAATCCCATGGGAATCCGCATGGCGGGTGAAACCTGGCCTCGCTTGAAGAGAAGCATGGATAATTCGCTTCCCTTCAGTGCAAGAAAAACGGAAAAACCGAACCAGACAAGGAGGACGAATAGCTCAAAGAATTGCCTATTCCTCCCATGGAGTTTCTCGACGATCATCTCGATGCGGAGGTGGCGGTGCTCCTTGACGGCAAAGCTGGCCCCGAGCCAGATCTGCCAGAGAAAGACGTACCGCGCAAGCTCTTCGCTCCACGATAGGGAATTTCGAAAAACATAGCGCATGACGACCTGGAGAAAAATCAAAAAGACTGAGAACATGAGGCTCCAGACAAGAACGTATTCCTCTAGGTGGTCCCAGATTTTCTTAAGTGTCATGGGGTGATCTCCTTATTTTTCAGCGGGAGGCGCTGTCAAAAGACAGCGCCTCCTTTGTCAATCGGCGGGTTTTTGGGTTAGTTGTTGGCTTTCTTTGCCAGCTCTACAAGGTCGGCGCCGAGCTTGTCCTTGAACTCGTCATAAACCGGCAGCGTGGCCTGGATAAAAGCTTTCTTCTCGGCGGGAGTCAGTTCATTGACCTGCATCCCGGCCTTTTTCAGCTGGGCAAGCATTTCCATGTCCTGCTTGCTGGCCATTTTGCGCTGTTCTTCGCGGTACTTCTTCGCGCCTTCGACGACGATCTTCTGGAGGTCCTTCGGAAGCTTGTTAAAGAAGGCGTCGTTGATCAGGACGACGGTTGCCGCGTAGACATGCCCCGTAAGGGAGCAATATTTCTGGACCTCGTAGAATTTCGTGGTGTAGATGAGAGGGATTGGGTTTTCCTGCGCATCAACGGTCTTCTGCTGAAGGGCCGTATAGAGTTCTCCGAAGCTCATCGGGGTCGGGTTTGCCCCGAGGCGCCTGAAGGTTGCCATATGAACAGGGTTTTCCATCGTCCTGATCTTCAGGCCCTTAAGATCGGCCGGGGTTTTAATCGGTCCGCGGTTGTTCGTGATGTGCCTGTATCCATTTTCTCCGTAGGCAAGGTTCCTTAGCCCCAGGGGAATCAGCATGGCGTTCAGCTTTTCGCCTAGCTCGCCATCGAGGGCCTTGTAGGCGGCTTTCTTGTCTTTGAAGAGGAAGGGCAGGTCAAAGACCTGGAACTTGGGTTCAAAACCGGAAAGGACGGCTGCGGCCGGTATGGTCATCTGGATCGTTCCAAGCTGGACGGCTTCGATTGCCTGGCGGTCTCCGCCCAATTGGCCGTTAGGATACAGCTCGACCGTGATGCGCCCCCCGGATTTTTCCTCGACGTACTTCTTGAAAACCTCTTTCGCTGCGATATGCGTGGACTGGGTCTCCGGAACAACGTAGGCCAATTTGATCTTGTAGGTGTCAGCCGCCATGGCCGGGAGGCCAAGGGAAACCAGGAAAAATGCAAGGAACAGAACCCCAAATACCTTCTTCACGATGTGCTCCCCTCCTTACGGTTGTCTACAGCTTCCAGGAATCAGGCAGTCGTTGTTGCTGAAGATTGAGCGCGACGAGAAACCTTCGCAGTCCTCTGGCGTTCCCGCTATTTCCCCATCAACGATCTATCGTATACCGTATCCTGAAATCCCCCCTCCCCGAATTCTAAAAAATACTATAGCATAAATTCCGCTACACGGATAAAGTGAATCTAGACAGCTTGCAAATGACTGTACTAGAATGGGAAAACGCTGGGGTCCAGGGCATGAATCTTAAGAATTCGTTTTAAGGCGGGCTCTTCCCTTGGCGATCGAGGAGGGTATCAAGCTAAAAAGACAAGGCGTTTTTTCTGTATACCAAGATTAAAGGAGGCTTTCAATTGACAATGAACCTGGCGGTTCTCATAAAACAGGTCCCTGACTCCGACGAGGTCAAGATGGATCCGGAAAAAGGAACGATGATCCGGGAAGGGGTTAGCAGCATTATTAACCCGCTGGATTTGAATGCGCTTGAAGCCGCAGTTGGAATCAGCAGGGATATCGGAGGAAGAGTGACCGTCCTGACGATGGGCCCTCCTCAAGCTGAAGAGGCGCTGAGGGAGGCTATCGCCCTGGGAGCGGACCGGGCGATTCTTCTTTCTGACCGGGCCTTTGCCGGGGCGGATAGCTGGGCCACTTCCCTGGTGCTGGCAGAAGCGCTACGGAAAACCGGCCCCTATGACATCGTCCTGGCCGGGGAGAAGGCAACGGATGGGGAAACCGGGCAGGTCGGGCCAGAGGTCGCTGCCCTGATGGGCTACAACCTGGCAACGTACGTTAGCTTTCTGGACGCAGGTCCCAGGGGGGTCTCAGTGAAATGCACCGTTGAAGAGGGGACCCTCTACCAGTGGATCCCTCTTCCTTGCCTGCTTACCGTGCTCAACGACCTGAACGAACCGTCCCTTCCAACCCTGGCTGGTAAGAAAAAAGCCAGGAGAGCCGAAATCCTGAAGCTTGGCCTGGCAGATCTTGAACTAACGCGCGAAAACGTTGGACTGCTCGGTTCCCCAACGAGAGTCGTCCGCATCGAAACGCCGAAAATTACCCGCCAGACAGAATTTTTCAGCGCCAGGGACCTGGAACGGGGCATCGATCGTGTCATTGACATCCTGAAGGAAGCCGCGGTCATCTGAGGAGGCCAGTCCATGCGGAAGGAAGACAGGAACTTTCAGGGCATTCTAGTTTTTGGGGAAACGAGAAGCAACAAGATCCATTCGGTGACCTATGAACTGACGGGGAAAGCGAGGAACCTCGCAGACGTTAAGGGGTGCGAAGTGTCCGTCCTGCTTCTGGCTGAAAGCCTGCGCGACGACCCGTCTGATCTTTTCCGGTTTGGCGCAGACAAGGTCCTGGTGGTTCAAGATCCTTCGCTGTCAATCTTTAACCAGGGGATTGCGGTGAATGTTTTGAAAGCGATCATTGAGGCAGAAAACCCGGAAATCCTGCTGGCACCTGCGACCACGATCGGGCGCACGGTTTTGCCTTCGGTTGCGGCCATGCTCCAAACGGGACTGACCGCTGACTGCACCGGGCTGGAGATCGACCCGGATTCGGGGTTGCTGCTTCAAACGCGGCCGGCCATCGGCGGAAACGTCATGGCGACGATCAAGACTCCCTTTCATCGGCCCCAGATGGCAACCGTGAGACCCAAAACCTTCCGGATTCCGGCTCCAAGAAACCGCACGGGAACTCTTGTTTATCCGACTCTTCCGAAAGAAACCTTTTCTTCCCCCATCCAGAGCATTCACCTGCAGAGGGCGGAAGGAGACGGCGGAAACATCCAGGACCGCGATTGCGTTGTGTCTGGCGGAAAAGGCTTGCGGAGGCCGGAAGGGTTCAGGCTGATTAAGGAATTGGCCGAACTGATTGACGCGGGGGTTGGAGCGTCCCGGCCAACGGTTGAAGCGAAGTGGATTTCCTACCCCCACCAGGTCGGACTTTCCGGGAAGGTCGTTGCACCCAAGATTTACCTGGCCGCTGGCATATCGGGAGCGGTCCAGCATCTGGCCGGGATGCAGACCGCGCAAAAAATCATTGCAATCAACAAGGACCCTGAGGCCCCCATCTTTCGAATTGCCGACGTGGCGCTTTGCGGGGATCTTTATGACATCCTTCCCAGGTTGATTGAAAGGATCCGGGTTGAGAGGTGCGAAAGAAATGGTTAATTTCAATTATTCGCCAGTGACCGAAAAGGTTCTTGAAGATCTCGCACTGATCCTGGGAAAGCAGAACATTTCGACGGACGAAGAGAAAATTGAGTCCTACTCCAGGGATGAAGTCGCGCCTCACCTTTGGAAAGAGAAGCACGTTGCCGAGGTCGTTTGCTTCCCCGAGTCCGTCGAACAGGTTTCCGCGCTGATGCGCTATGCAAATGAACATCGAATCCCGGTGACTCCAAGGGGAGCCGGCACCGGTCTATCCGGTGGGGCGGTTCCCGCTTTCCGCGGCATCGAGCTCTCCTTCGAGAAAATGAACAGGATTCTTGATGTTGACCTGAAAAACTTGACGATCACGGTAGAGCCGGGTGTCGTCACTTCAGAAATCAACCGGACGGCGGCGAGCTTTGGGCTTCTTTACGCCGGTGATCCTTGCAGCGGAGACGCTTCTTTTATCGGTGGAAACGTGGCAGAAAATGCCGGCGGGAACAAGGTGATCAAATACGGTCCTACCGGGGGATCTGTGCTCGGAATGGAAGTCGTGCTGGCAGACGGTTCTGTCAGCTGGTTCGGCGGAAAGCGGCGGAAGGACGTTACCGGGTACGATTTTGTCCATCTCATGGTTGGCTCTGAAGGGACCCTGGGGATCATAACGAAAATCGTTCTGAAACTGATGCCTCTGCCTGCCTGCGTCGTGGATCTTCTTGTTCCCTTTAAGGATATTCCGACGGCCATGGAGTTCGTCCCGCGCATCATGCTCGAGGGGAAGGTCACGCCCAGCTCGATCGAGTTCATGGATGGAGCCGCGATTCGCCTTGCCGAGAGGTTTCTCAGCACCAGGCTGCCCTGCGACGACGCAGAAGCCCATTTAATTATTCAACTGGAAGGTGTGGATCGAGAGACTTTATCCGATGACCTCGAACGGATCGGAGACCTCTGCCTTGCTCACGGAGCCCTTGAGGTGTTCGTTGCAGACAACCGGAACACCCGCGACAAGCTTTGGAAAGCGCGGAAAAGCGTAGCCGAAGCCGTTTGGGCTTATGCCCCGATCCAGGTTGCGAATGAAGACATCGTCGTGCCGACAAGCGAGGTCCCTGAGCTGATGGCGGAACTGGATCGGATTGCCCGGGAGAAATCCATCCTGTACGTGTCTTACGGGCATGTGGGAGATGGCAACATGCACGTCACGCTCTATCTTGAAGGGGATACTCCCGGTTGGAAGGAAATCCTGGAGGACGGGCGCCTCGAACTGTACCGGGCTGTACGCAGGCTGGGTGGAACGCTGACTGGGGAGCATGGGGTGGGATTGAAGCGTGCGGAGTATATCCCCATGTTTCTTGATGAAGCGCAAATCGACTTGATCCGGCGGGTCAAGCTTGCGTTTGACCCCAACAATATCCTGAACCCGGGAAAAATCGTTCCCTGGGAGTAAAGAACCGAACGGATACGAATTCGGGATAAGCCCTCTTGCGGCGCCGCAATCCAACGAGCTGCAGCGGAAGATCTGGCGGCTGCCGCCTCGATGGGGGCTTATCCCTTCCTTTTTCAGTTTTCAGGCTTCCCCCCCTTTACTTGCCTTCCAATTCCCTGTGCGCTTCGAACTGCCGCGGGACCCCGTTCCCCGGTGTTTCGTAATTTTCAAGATCAACCCGTTGCCTTCCCTTCGTTTTGCCTCCCGGCTTTTTTCGCTGGTTTGAGAACTCAATCCAGAAGGAGGAAGTTCGGATATCCTTGTAAAGAAGACGACGCGGTTTTCAGGGGGTGCCAGGATGACCGAGAAGCCGGGAATCGAGAGCCTGATCGAATTCGCACTTTCCCTGGGGGGAGAGGAGCGGGTCGCAGACGTGCGGATCGGCCTGGGGTACACCGCGGTGCGGCTGGCCTCGGGCAAGGTCGGCGTGGGGGCGATGCTGCGGCACCTGCTGGACAAGGCAGGCTGCTCCATCCTTCCCTACGCGGGAACGCTGACCGGAAGGAGGGCAGCCGACGTTATCCCCCTGCTGCGCTCGGAAAGCATCGTGGAGGCCTCGGTCGGCCTTGCGGCGATCAACGCCCTTGCCCAATGGGAAAAAGAAACGGGTTCCCCGGATGAGGACCTTGCCAGGCTGCTTGGGATCGGGCCCCACGACACGGTGGGGATGGTGGGGAACATGGCTCCCGTGCTGGAGCGACTCCGGCATTTCGCGGAGCGGTGCGTGGTTTTCGATGACGGCCTGCCGGGAGCGGAAGGGATCACGGAGACGACCCTGGAGGAAGAGATCCTGCCGAAATGCAGCGTGGTCATTTTGACCGCCACGTGCCTGCTGAACAAGACCTTCGACCGCTTGATGGAACTGTCGACCGGGGCCCGCGAGATCTGCCTGATGGGCCCCTCCACGCCCCTGGTCCCGGAGGTCTTCCGCCCCAGGGGCGTTACGGTGCTGGCCGGGCGCCGCTTCGTCGATTCCGAACGGCTGCTTCGGGTCGTGAGCGAGGCAGGAGGAACGAGGAGCTTCGGCAGCCTCAGCCGGAAGGTGACCCTCCGGCTCAAGTAACGGAGCGGGGGAAGACCTTGATTTCGACCGGTTGCAGACAACCTGGCCAGGGTCATTCGCCCCTGAACCGTTCTTCCAGCCGCCGCAGCGCCACGCCCAGCAAGGCTTCGAGCATGAGGTGCTGCCCAAAATCCCCCTCCCCGCAGGCCAATACCTCCCGCAAAACGGCTTCAAGCTCCGGGAACCCTTCCTCGTCCTTTTCCGCCCCGTATTCGATCAGGAGCTGGGCGGCTGGTAGGTTTTCTCCCTTCACGGCATGGGCGAGCAGGCTCATCCCCCGGAAAGTGAGGCGGGCTTCTATCCCTTCCAGGAACTGGGCGAAGGAGCGGTACAGGTAGAGGGGCCCGCCGCAGTGGGGGCAGGTTTCGACCAGGCGGCCCTTCTTCCATTCCCGCAGGATGCAGCCGATGGGCAGGTTTTTTCGGACCTGGCCGTACTTGAAGGAAAGGGAGAACCCCGCGAAGGGCACGCAGGCCGCCGACTTGGCCGGGTGGCGTCGATTTCGTTGATGTCGTCCTCGTCTTCGTTCATGGGCACTCCTCCCGTCGATTTGTGTCAACCCATGATAGGACGGAGGGGCGACAGGATAGGTCAGGGCTCAGACAACCCGAACGATGGTCTATTTTGTCTATTTCGTCTATAATGTCCTTGCGTTTGGACAGGGGGGATAAAAAATGAGAGTTGCGACCGCTACGGAAGCGAAGCAGAACTTCGGAAAAATCCTCGAAGAAGCTCTTTTTGAGCCGGTGGTGATCAAGCGGTCCGGGAGGGCCTCTCATGTGATGCTTGCGCACAGGGAATACGAAAGGCTCAAGAAGATCGAGGACCTATACTGGATTGCCAAGGCTAGAGAGGGAGAAGCT
>Ga0116193_1002463_pt1 | contig 14073 bp, 12 predicted proteins | sample AD_UKC115_MetaG_FD_89892 | JGI IMG/M metagenome (GOLD analysis project Ga0116193, IMG submission 89892) | Active sludge microbial communities of municipal wastewater-treating anaerobic digesters from Hong Kong - AD_UKC115_MetaG | ecosystem: Engineered > Bioreactor > Anaerobic > Digestate... | reverse complement strand
ACAATGACCTGATGAAAGAAGGTCAGATTATTGAGGTTCAGTTTCATGCCGATACGGAAACTCCGCTGACCGCAGAACTTCCTCCTTTCGTGGAACTGGCCGTAACCTATACTGTTCCGGGAGAAAAGGGAAACACGGCCAATACCACCGCATTGAAACCTGCCACGGTGGAAACAGGTGCCGAAGTGATGGTTCCCCTGTTTATCAACGAGGGCGAGGTTATTAAAGTGGACACCCGCGACCGTACGTACAGCGAACGGGTAAAACAATAGACAGGATTTTATTTTGTTTCCGGAGAGGATTCCTTTCTTGACAGGAAATCGAGGGCAACGATCATGGCCGTAAATCCCCAGAAAGGGATGGATGCCTTGTCGGTATCGAGGAAGTTATTCATCAAACCATGCCCGTAATAGGTGATCAATCCCAGGAAAGCGCCCGACAAAACGGCCTTCATCCCGGGATTTTTCATTCTGTAATAGGTGTGAAACGCGGTATAGACCACGCTTAACATCAGCAGCAGGAATGAGATCATGCCCGGGAGTCCGCTTTCGGCCAGAGGTCCCAAGTATTCACTGTGGGCATTCCCCAAATCGCCCGCATTGGTGCTGATGATGGTCCGGTCTTTGGTGAGCTGGTAAGGGGCATATTTGAACATGTAAGTGCCGGGCCCGTATCCAAATACCGGGCGGTCTCGGAACATCCTTATGGCACAGCTCCAGCGGTTTATTCTTTCCAGGTTGGATGCGTCGGATGAAATATTGGATATGGAAGAGAAGTGCTCCATCAGGTTGGCGGAAGACTCTTCGGTGTTCCGCTCCAGGTACATCACCAGCTGTTTTTGAAAAACCAGCACGATAGCCAGAACCGAAACCAGGGTGATCAGCAGGGTACGGAGCCTGATCCTGAGTTTCAGGACCAGCCAGACCATGATGGCTGCAAACAGGCTTATCCAGGCAGCCCTGGCATAAGATAGAAAAAAGGCAATAAACAGGATTAACAGAACTCCTGCTGCGATCCACCGGAAGAGGGGTTTGTGCCTGTAAAAGGGAGTGAAGGTAAATACGGACAGAAAAGGGATGAACATGGCCAGGATAGCTCCATAGGATGTATGGTCCTTGTAAAACGGGTTCATCACAAAGTGGGCTGCTTGTTTGTCAAACAGACCGTACCCCAGGTGGCGTGTAGTGGCATACCCGATGACTATGATCAGGGTGGATACATATAACCATACAAACCGTTGGTAGTTTGCCTTATTGCCAAACAAGGAAATTCCCAGCAGATAAAAGCCGACCACATACCAAATCTTCACCAGCCAGAATTTGAAAGAGACCAGTGGCATGGTACTGGTTAGGCTGGTGATGAAGATCCAGGTCAGCCAAATTCCGATCATAATGGATACCGGATGGAGGAGCACCTTTTTTTCTATCCGGTGGCCAGCCGATATTTTCAGCAGGAAGAGCAGGAGGATCCCGAAAAGCAACGGCTCGGTGGGCAGGTAAAGGTCAACAGGAAGTCCCGGGTAGAGCAGGGTAAGCGGAAGAGAGAGGGGCGTCATCAGCACCACCAGCAGCAAGAGCCGGTCGACAGAATAGATGGCGAGCAAGATAATAGCAAAGGCTAATGGCAGGAGCGCAACAGCATAGGTCTCCTTTTTTACACAGAACCATATATTCAATAATATGAATACCAGCGAAATCCCGTAAAAAAGGAGCAGCTTAGGCGACAGATTCCTGAGGGCCCGGGTCACTTTTGTCTCTTATAATCCAGTAAAACGAACAGCAATAATCCCAGGAAGAGGGAGGCTCCTGTGGTGACAGTCACTATCAGCCATCTTACCGGATAAGCCTTCTTGTCGGCAGGGAAGGGTTTTTCCACTACAAAACAATAGGTTATGTGCTTCCGGGCTTCCGATAGATTGATGTCGTATATGTTCTTAAGGGAATCTATCGCATTGTTTATTTTCCTGAACTGGTTTTCAAGGATGTATGCCTCTCCTCCCTTGGCTGACAGATTTTCATACAACTGTTTGATTTCCCGTCCGCCGGAGGTGCTTTCTCGTCCTGACGACAAGGCATCCATGTATCCGCGGGTCACCTCTTTGACCTGGGTGTTGAAATCCAGGATTTTATAATCCTGACGCTCCGCGTTCAACAGTTGAAGCAGGGAGTCCCTTTCGTTCGTCCGAAGCTTAATGTTATCTGACACGATTTTTACCACCTCCCAGTTTTTGGAAGAGTGCATTTCCCTGACTTTCTCGTTGTAATAATGGATGATGGAATCGCACATCCGGCTAGCTCTCTCCGGACTTTCATCCAATACGGCCACCTCCACTGTTTCAAACTCGGTTTTCTTGGTGGAGACATTGGTGTTATACTCTCCCAGCATGTAGGTGAGGTATTGGGGATCATTCCTGTTGATTTTATACACTTCATCCAGCTGAAAAGCATCAAACATCCTGATTTTGATGTCGTTTGAATTGATGATCTCCAGCATCTGCTCGGTTTCCGATTCCATGCTCATAACCGCCAGATTAATGGGGTAGATCCTGGCCGAGGATCTGAATTTCGGTTTGATAAATGCGGGTGAGGAGAATAATGCCGACAAGGCTACAGCCACAACCCCGATTATCACCAGGTGAAGAAAACGTTTGCGAATTACCTGTATCACCTGTTGATTGTCGAAAAAGTCATTCATAAAAATGGTTTGAATTTGATCGTTAAATTTTTAACGACAACTTTGTTTCTTTAGTATGAATCCGTGAGAATTATCGTGATTTAACGTGCAATAATCAGATAATAGTTCTTCCTGCCTTTTTGTGCAAGCAGATATTTGCCTCCGATAAGCATGTCGGTTGCCACCACCTGATCAGAGTTGACGATCTTCTCCTTGTTCAGGCTCAGCCCGTTTGCCTGGATAGTCCGGCGTAATTCAGCCTTAGAAGGAAAAACAGCCGTTTTTTCTGCCAGGAGCTCTACAATATTAATCCCGGAGGAGAGATCGTTCATAGCGACTTCAAATTGGGGTACGCCTTCGAATATAGTCAGAAAGGTCTTTTCATTCAGCCTCCTCAGCTGTTCCGTGGTTCCCTGGCCAAAAAGGATTTGCGAAGCTTCAACCGCCATTTCAAAATCCTCCCTGGAATGGACCATTACCGTGATCTCTTCAGCCAGCCTTTTCTGAAGCAGGCGCAAATGGGGGGCTTCACGGTGCCGGCTGATCAGATCTTCGGTCTCTTCCTTCGACAACAGGGTAAATACCTTAATGTATCTTTCGGCATCATCATCCGAGGTATTCATCCAGAATTGATAGAATTCGTAGGGTGAAGTTCTTTCCGGATCCAGCCATACATTGCCGTGTTCCGTTTTTCCGAATTTCCCGCCGTCAGCTTTTGTGATCAGCGGAATGGTCAACGCATAGGCTTCCCCTCCTGTTTTCCGCCGGATCAGTTCAGTCCCGGTGGTGATGTTGCCCCACTGGTCGGAACCTCCCATCTGGAGTTTGCAGTTCATATTTTCATACAGCCACAGGTAATCATATCCCTGGACAAGCTGATAGGTAAATTCGGTGAATGACATTCCCACATTGGATTCGTTGCTCAGCCGCTTTTTGACTGAATCTTTCGACATCATGTAATTCACGGTGATGTGCTTCCCAATGTCGCGGATGAAGCCAAGAAAGGTATAATCCTTCATCCAGTCATAATTGTTGACCATAACTGCTGCATTGGGTGAATCAGAATCAAAATCAAGAAATCTGGAAAGCTGCATTTTAATGCCTGCCATATTTTTATTCAGCGTCTCTTCATCGAGCAGGTTTCTTTCCTGTGATTTTCCGGTAGGATCACCAATCATGCCGGTTGCGCCTCCGACCAGTGCAATGGGTTTGTGCCCGGCCAGCTGGAACCTTTTCAGCAGCATGATCTGGGCAAAACTGCCAACATGGAGCGATTCGGCGGTGGGATCAAATCCGATATAAGCAGAAGTCATCTCCTTACTCAACTGTTCTTCTGTTCCGGGCATCACATCCTGGATCATTCCCCTCCAGGAGAGTTCGTCAATAAAATTCATCCTTAAAAATTTTGCGCAAAGATAAAAATTGTATCTGATTACAGGTTAACTCAATGTGAATACTATACCTCCCGGAGGTGGTGATTCCTCTCAGAAAAGACCATGGTCAGTCCGGGACCCCGCTTCCGGAAGCCGGTGAACGGGCAAGATTTAATCCGGCTCTTCTGGGACGTTCTCTCCCCAAAAATCGAGGAACGGGAATACTCCGGGAGCGAAATTCTTAACGGGAGTATATAATCTGGATTCCGATTTTTTCTGCTCTGAGATCAGATGGACATCCCGGTCTATCCTGTCAAAAATAACCAGCAAAACACTGAGGATCAGTGCACCCTTAACCGCTCCGAAAGCCAATCCGGCCAGGCGGTTCGGAAAACCGAGACTGGCGGCTTTCACCATTTTACCGATAAATGATCCTATAATGTTCACCAGAATTACCACCACAAGAAAGGTAACGATGAAAGAAACAAGGGTGAGGTGTCGGAAGGTCCAGTTGAAATGGTCGGTCAGGTAGTGGCTTGCCACATCCGAAAAATGGATAGCTACCCAGATTCCCAGAATAAGTGCCACCAATCCGGCCAGTTCCTCCACAAAGCCCTTTGAAAAACCGTTCAGCGTTGATAAAATGAGGAGGATTCCCAAAACAATATCCAGATAATTCATAAAATCAGGCAGGTATATTTTCAGTTTGATAAAATTAGGAAAAAAATCGGTTTTGGAATTGTTCCGTCAAAATATTCATAATTTTGACCAAAGCGAACTGAACAGATATGCCACTTGTTAATTCTGTAATAAAATGGCTGAATTTCAAAAGAATATACCAGATAGAGCTCTATAGCAAATATCCGTTTGAAATTCAGAGAGAAGTATTGTTTCAACTGTTGGAGAGTGCCCGAAATACTGAATACGGCAGACTTCATCAATTCGAGAACATCTTTTCTGTGGAGGATTTCCAAAAGATGTTGCCCCTTCAGACTTATGAAGAGGTAAAACCATGGGTGGAGAAACTCCGTCAGGGTGAAAAGAATCTGCTGTGGCCGGGAGAAACGAAGTGGTTTGCCAAATCTTCAGGCACTACCTGTGATAAGAGCAAATTCATCCCGGTCACGAAAGATTCGCTGGAAAATTGCCATTTCCGTGGGGGCAGAGATGTCCTGGCATTGTATGTTAGAAATTATCCCGATTCGAGGATTTTCTCCGGAAAATCGTTGACCATTGGCGGAAGCCACAGCATTAATAACTTCAGTAACAACTCCTATTACGGAGACCTCTCCGCCATTCTGATTGAGAACATTCCTTTCTGGACGCAGTTCATCCGTATTCCTCCTGCGGAGATTGCACTGATCGAGGAGTTTGAGGAAAAACTGGAGAAGATCATTGCCTCATCGCTCGATGAGAATGTGACCTCTTTTGCTGGTGTACCTTCCTGGTACCTTGTCATGTTGAAACGGATCCTGGAGAAAACAGGTAAAAGCCACATCTTGGAGATATGGCCCAATCTGGAACTTTTTATTCACGGAGGGGTCAATTTTGATCCTTACAGGGAGCAATACCGGCAAATCATCCCCTCTCCCCATATGCATTATATGGAAACCTATAACGCATCGGAAGGATTTTTCGCCATCCAGGACAATCCGAGCCAGCATGATATGCTGCTGATGCTTGACCTGGGCATCTTTTATGAGTTTATTCCCATGAAGGAGTGGGGATCGGAGAATCCGCGGGTATTGACACTTTCTGAGGTAGAAACGGATGAGAATTATGCCATGGTGATCTCCACCAACGGAGGATTATGGCGCTATATCATCGGAGATACGGTGAAATTTACTTCCACCAATCCTTACAAGATCAAGATCACGGGTCGCACCAAGCATTACATCAACACCTTTGGAGAAGAGCTGATCGTAGACAATGCCGATCAGGCACTGAAAGTGGCGTGTGAAAGAACAGGGGCAGTTGTACATGAATATACCGCGGGTCCTGTCTTTATGGGTACCGGACAAAAAGGAGCCCATCAGTGGATTATCGAATTTGAACGGGAACCTACCAGTCCCGATCATTTTATGACTGCCCTCGACAACGCGCTGAAGACACTCAATTCGGATTACGAAGCCAAGCGGCATAAAAACCTGACGCTGGAAATGCCTCATCTCGTAGTTGCTCCACGGGGTACTTTTTACAATTGGATGAAAAGCCGGGGAAAAGTGGGTGGGCAGAATAAAATTCCGCGTTTGGCCAACGATAGAATTTACCTCGATCAATTGCTCGATTTTCTCAAGAAAGTATAATTTTATATCATTTAAACCTGTACTTATGCATATCGCTGTTGCCGGAAATATCGGTGCCGGGAAAACCACCCTCACCGAACTGTTGTCGAAACACTACGGTTGGACCCCCAATTATGAGGACGTGGATGACAATCCGTATCTCAATGACTTCTATAACGACATGCAGCGCTGGTCGTTTAATTTACAGATATATTTCCTTAATTCCCGTTTCAACCAGATTCTGGATATCCGGAAATCGGGAAAAACCGTGATCCAGGACCGTACCATATACGAAGATGCCGAAATCTTTGCTCCCAACCTCCATGCCATGGGGCTGATGAGCACCCGCGATTTTAACAATTACAAAACCCTGTTTGACCTGATGACAAGCCTGATCCAGCCGCCCGATCTGCTGATTTACCTGAAGGCTTCCATTCCCACCCTCGTTCACCAGATCCAGAAAAGGGGCAGGGAATTTGAAAATTCCATCCGGCTCGATTACCTGAAACAGCTGAACGACCGGTATGAATCATGGATCAAAGGGTACAGGTTGGGCAAACTGTTGGTGATCAGTGTGGATGAGGTGGATTTTGCCACCAACCGGGAAGATCTGAGCTTCGTTATTGATAAGATCGATGCCCAGATTCATGGATTGTTCTGATCGTGTCAGGAAATCAAATTTCTGTTTCCTCATGGTTCTTTTATAAATCAATCTTATGAAAAACAGAACATGGTTAGGCATGGTAATTTTAGCCACGGCAGCAATTGTTGCCTGCAAGTCGCAGCTGACCATCCCCGAAGGGGCTGTGGCAGTGAAACCCTTTGATAAAGCCAGATACCTCGGCAAATGGTATGAAATCGCCCGGCTTGATTTCAAATATGAGCGTAACATGAACAACGTTACGGCCACTTACTCATTAAATGAAAACGGTACGATCAAAGTAGTGAACAGGGGTTATGAAACCGTAAAGAAGGAGTGGAAAGAGGCAATCGGGAAAGCTAAATTTATTGGCCCTTCCGATGAAGCCAGGCTTAAAGTAAGCTTTTTTGGCCCGTTTTATGCAGCCTATAATGTCATCGCGCTTGACGACCAGTATAAATATGCCCTGGTAGTCGGGAAAGACCTGACCTATATGTGGATTCTCTCCCGGGAGACCACCATTCCGGAGGAGATACGAAACTCCTATCTTCAGCTGGCCGAAAGCCTGGGTTTCAATACCGGTTCTCTCCTTTGGGTGGAACACCACAATCAGTAATAGACTGGCTAACAAATAATCTGCCTCTTCCCGAAGGAGCAATTGCATTTTTTATAATCCAGGTAAATTTAACGACCCCTGTGAACCAAATCACGGGAATATTGTTTAATGACTGTCTAAAACCAATGTTATATTTAACGGTGGTTATAATGTATCCTATTAATGAAAGTTGAATGAAATTCAGATACTTACTTGTCATTTCGTTTATGGGTTTATCCTTTGGATTGTCGGCCCAAACCGGTATCATCAAGGGCAGGGTTTTCAATATCTCCAATAATGAACCACTCCCGTTTACCAACATTGTCATCAACGGAACTTCGATAGGTTCCACCAGCGACCTGGACGGGAACTTTCTCTTTACCGGGATCTTACCGGGATATTATAAACTGACGGCTTCTTCCGTTGGTTTTGAAACGGTGATCTCCGATGAGTTTCAGGTGACCAACGCCAAAACGACGTACACCGATATTCCCATGAAGGAAAAGACGGTCGCCCTGGAGGATGTGGTGGTCAGGCCGGCCTCTTTCAGAAGGGTGGAGGAGAGTCCGCTGGCACTTAAATCCATTGGCATCAAGGAAATAGAGAAGAGCCCCGGTGCCAACCGTGATATCTCGAGGGTGATACAGGTACTTCCCGGAGTGGCTTCTGGTGTCTCTTACCGGAACGACCTGATTGTCCGGGGCGGAGGACCTTCCGAAAACCGGTTCCTGCTCGAAGGGATTGAAATCCCCAACCTGAACCACTTCGGAACACAGGGAGCCAGCGGAGGTTCCGTGGGGATCATCAACAGTGATCTGCTCCGGGAGGTGGACTTTTACACCGGGGCTTTTCCTGCCAACCGGGGAAATGTGATGAGCTCGGTGCTCGATATGAAACTGATCGACGGAAATCCCGACAAAATGGTCTACCGGGCAGCCCTCGGTGCGTCAGAAATGGCTCTCAGCGCTTCGGGCCCCCTGGGTGAAAATTCATCCCTGCTTTTTTCTGCCCGCCGCTCATACCTGCAATTTCTTTTCAGCTTGCTGAAGCTTCCTTTCCTTCCCACATTCAACGATTATACGCTGAAGCTGAAAACCCGGTTGGATGCCAAAAACGAACTGACCCTGCTCAGCATCGGTTCACTCGATAAAAGCGTACTGAATACGGGAATTGAAAATCCCACTGAGGAACAGGAATATATTCTGAATTACCTGCCTTCCTATGATCAGTGGACCTATGCCATCGGGGCCGTTTACCGGCACTACCGTGAAAGTTCATACGATACCTGGATACTGAGCAGGAATATGCTCCACAACGGCTCTGATAAGTTTGAAGGGAACGAGGCAAACGGAACCCTTCTGCTGGATTACGATTCCCGGGAGATCGAGAATAAATTCCGCTATGAGAACACTTCCAGGATCAATGGTTATAAGATCATCAGCGGAGCTGGTTTGGAATATGTTAAATATACAAACGCTACAAACCGTAAAGTATTTATCCCTTTGGGAGAGGATACCCTGACTTCGATAAACTACGATTCATCGCTCAGGTTTCTGAGATACAACGCTTTCCTGCAGGCAAGCCGCAGTTTTCTGAAGGACCGGCTTACCCTTTCAGCAGGATTGCGGGTTGACGGCAGCAGTTATTCTTCCCGGACTGCCAATCCCCTTTCACAGTTTTCTCCCCGGATTTCCGCTTCTTACGGACTCACCCCCAAGCTTTTCCTGAACGGCAGTGCAGGAAGGTTCTATCAGCTTCCCTCCTATACCACACTGGGATACAGGAACCAGACAGGCAATCTGGTCAACAGGCAGAACGGAATCAGGTACATCCAATCGGATCATCTGGCAGCCGGTCTGGAATTCCGGAAATCGGAGAGCTCCCGGATCACCTTGGAAGGCTTTTATAAATGGTACCTGAGGTATCCTTTTTCCCTGAACGATTCGGTGTCGGTTGCCAGCAAAGGGGCTGATTATGGGGTCTATGGAGATGAACCGGTGGTTCCTGCTTCCGGGGGAAGGTCTTTTGGGGTTGAGCTGTATTACCGTGACCGGATCATGGATATGATGAATGTCTTACTCTCGTATACCTTAGTCCGGTCCGAATTTGAAGACAAGACAGGAAAGCTGATCCCTTCGGCATGGGATAACCGCCATATCCTGAATCTGACCGCATCGGCAGAATTCGGGAAAAACTGGGTTGCCGGCGCAAAATGGAGACTTGTCGGTGGTGCTCCCTATACGCCCTATGATTATGTGCGTTCTTCCCTGAAAGTGGCCTGGGATGCCCGGGGACAGGGCTATCCCGATTACCGGCTGTATAACAGCAGGCGGTTGGCTAATTTCCGGCAGCTGGACCTGAGGGTGGATAAGGAGTACTTCTTCAGGAAGTGGTCGCTGAATCTCTATCTGGATATCCAGAATGCCTTTAATTTCAAATCAAAGGAACCTGATGTGCTCATTGCACAGCGCGATGCAAACGGGTTTCCCCTGACCGATCCGGAAGATCCGTCCAGGTATCTTCTGAAATACCTGCCCTCGGAAACGGGGACAATACTTCCCACATTTGGTATAATCGTTGAATTTTAACCTGTTATTCCATGAAAAGAAAACAAGTTGCTTTGGCCATAACCAGCCTGATCCTCTTCATTATGACCGGCATTCTTTCTTGCAGGACAACCGGTTCAGGGACGAAAGAAACTGTGACTAGCCTGTTGGTAAGCAATCCGGACGGGAGTGGCATTCCGCTGGAAGTGAACTTTACCAAGGGAAAATCATATAACCACCCCACTTTTGCCGTTTGGCTGGAAAACAACGACGGCTACTTTCTCCGTACATTATTTGTGACACGGTCATTTGGTACCGGTACGTTCAGGTACGGGGATGCTGCCGGAGGGGAGTGGAAATCCGGGCAGATCAGAAGACCGGCTGCCTTGCCTTACTGGGAACACAAAGCAGGAGCTGCGCAGGGTAAAATCATATATCTGCCCGATGCGGAGCATCCAGTTCCCGATGCACTTACCGGAGCCACTCCCAAAGGCAGTTTTATACTGAAAACAAGAGGAGATAAGGAAAATCCGGCCAGGGTCAGATTGCTTTTGGAAATCAATCAGACCTGGGACTGGAACGCTTACTGGACCAACGACAAATTTCCGGGAGACCGTGAATATATGACCTCCTGTCAGCCTGCCCTGGTATATGCCGCCGAGATTGATCTGACAAAGGAGGGAGCGGTGTATGATCTGTTGCCTGTAGGAAGGAGCAGCCATTCAGGTGCTGACGGGAATCTGTACCAGGACCTGGAAACGCTCACTACAGCTTTGGAAATTGCCGGAAAGATTACAGTTATGGTCGGTGGTAATCAGTAGTTTTTTGTTTGGGGTTATCGGTTGTCAATTATCGACACTTTATGCTTATGAGGTTTTTAAGTTCCAGGTTCCGGGGTTTCAGACAACAGATCAAAAAGTGCTCCCTCCAGCATGGGGAAACGAAAATCAAACCCGGCTGAAATGATCTTTTCCGGTGAAACCCGGCTCCCTTCAAGCAACATAACTGACATCTCTCCAAGCACGGCTTTCAGGAGGAATGCCGGGACGGGAGACAGCAGAAGCGGTCTTTTCAAAACCCGTGCGAGCGTTCTGTAAAACGCACGGTTGGTGGGGATCTCGGGGGCTACTGCGTTGTATACTCCTTTCATGCTGATGTCTTCAACGGCTTTGATATAGATATTGCACAGGTCATCGATATGTATCCAGGGGAGGTACTGCTGTCCGCTTCCGAGCGGTGATCCCAGTCCGAACCTGACCAGGGGTGTCATTTTAGCTAACGCCCCACCCCGGGAGGTTAAAACAACACCTGTCCGCAAGACGATGGTCCGGATACCCTCATCTTCAAAACGGCTGGCACTCTCTTCCCACAACCGGCAGGTTTCCCCCAGAAAGTCCGGGCTGGGCGGATCACTCTCCCTGAAGATCGTTTCCCGGGTTATAGCTCCGTAATATCCGATGGCCGAAGAGGATATAAATACTTTCAGCCGGAGGGGATTTTTTGCCGCTTCCTGAAAAAGCAATTCTGCTGTTTTAACCCGGCTGTTGATGATCGTTTCTTTTCGTCTGGATGACCATCTTTTTTCACCTAAATTGGCACCGGCCAGATGAATGATGTAGTCAGCCCCGGCTACTGCTTCAGGATCGATCCGGTCGTTTTCCGGATCCCAGAAATATTGTTCCTGTCTGTTGCTGATCTTAGCCGATCTGCTGAGTGTCGTTACACGGTACCCTTTTTTTTTCAGTTTTTCAGAAAGGTGTCTTCCGATAAGCCCGTTCCCCCCGGTGATCAGGATGGTTTCCATCTTCAATTCTGTTTTCACCATAAATATAAGTCAAATTAGGTAAAAACAGTTGCGGTTTGAGGGTAATTTGCTTTGCGTCATGGATGGTCATTTGCCCTAATGGGCGTCAATTGTTTATGACATTTTAAACATAAAACTATAAAACCGTAATTGACTATTATTGACCGCATGAAATTTCATCCCCTCATCCTTTTATGGTGATTTCTTTCACCCTGGTCAGCAGGGCAGGCCATTCGGTTTCCGGGATCTTGGCGCCGAAAGATTCCACAGCTTTGGAAGAGACTAAAGAGGCGATATCACCGCATTGCCGCAGAGGCAATCCGTGGGTGAGTCCATACAGGAATCCGGCAGAATAACTGTCACCGGCGCCGGTGGTATCAAGGGCGGAGGTTGGGACAGGTTCAATCACAGTGAGTTCATCCCCTTTCTGGATCAGGGAGCCTGATTTCCCGGTTTTTACAATAGCCAGTTCACATTGGAGGGCAATGATTTGGGCTGCTTTTTCAGGCTGAGCCGATGTATAGGCCATCGCCTCTTCCTCATTGGCAAAGACGATGTCCACATAGGAACGGATCAAGTGCTCCAGAAAGTCGCGGTTTTGTTCCACGATATTAAAGCTGGACAGGTCTAATGCCACCCTGAGGCCGATATTATGGCCGGTACGGAGGATCGTTTCGATCAGCCGGTGATCCTGGACCAGGTATCCTTCCACATAGAGGTACTGGTAAGGTTTCATCATCTCCGGGGAGAAATCGTCGGGCAGTAGTTCGGCTGCTGCGCCCAGCCAGGTAGCCATGGTTCTTTCCGAGTCACGGCTGACCATGGCCATAACCCGTCCTGTCCCGGTATCACTGTAAAGAAGGTGGGTATGGATGCCTTTGTCGCGGAACTCTTTTTCGAAGGCTGTACCCAGGTCATCGTGGCTGATTTTGCCGGCATATCCACAAGGGGTGCTCAGGCTGGCCAGGGTGTGGATGGTGTTGGCGGCTGATCCCCCGGAGGTGACACTTTTATGCCAGGCTTTGGTAGCTTCATAGACTGAGGCAGAAAGCCGGCTGTCGACCAGGGTCATACTGCCCCTGGGCAAACCATATTGTTGCAGAAGATCGTCATTTTCAAGAGCGATCATCACGTCGACCAGTGCATTTCCCACGCCCAGCACGGCTGGTGCAGGTACATTCAAAGTTGCATCCATTAAAGTAAATTTTTCACAAAAATATTTTTTCTTTCTGAAAAACCTCTTATTTTTGCACCGCTTTACAAAAAGCAGGTTCTTGTGAACCGAAACATATTCCCTAGTAGCTCAGTTGGTTAGAGCGGCGGACTGTTAATCCGTAGGTCGTAGGTTCAAGTCCTACCTGGGGAGCCAGACAGGACAGGAGGTCAAAATTGACCTCTTTATTTATGTTAAACCCTTCGAAAACCTTGCTGGTATTGAATAAAACCTGAACAGGTGTGGTGAATTCACAGGTTGCAACTTTTTCGGAAAATTATTCTTTCTTTACACATACTCTATTCCCCCATTAAGTTAATAGTTTATAGATCAAAGATTTTAATAGGTTGCATTTCCTGTCAGGTCAATGGGTACATATGAAAATCCTGCAATATAATGATATCATATTTTCAGGAGCGTCTTATGAAGATCAGTTTACTTAGTTATATCTTTGCATATATGAACAGAAAAACTGAAAATATTACACGGCTTATTAAACTCAACATTGCTGAAGTGGATCCTGAAGCATTGGTTATACTTTATGGCTCCAGAGCCAGGGGAAATGCCAGGAAAGAATCTGATTGGGATATTTTAGTGTTAACCAAATATCCTGTAACCTGGCAGGTGGAGAAGAAATTCCGGGATCACCTCTATGACCTGGAACTTGAAACAGGAGAAGTTCTGTCGTTATTTGTCTATTCAAAAGAAGAATGGGATACAAAACATCATATTACCCCATATTATCACAATGTAATTTCTGAGGGTGTTTTGCTATGACACGGGAAGAAAGGTCAGCGTATGCTAAATTAAGAATTGAGTCTGCAAATAATACATTTCAGGCTGCAAAGATTTTAGCTCAGAATGGATTTTGGAATTCTGCAATTAACCGACTTTACTACTCGGTCTTTTATGCGGTAAATGCTTTATTGGTTTGTGAAGAAGTT
>Ga0116193_1002461_pt1 | contig 14075 bp, 12 predicted proteins | sample AD_UKC115_MetaG_FD_89892 | JGI IMG/M metagenome (GOLD analysis project Ga0116193, IMG submission 89892) | Active sludge microbial communities of municipal wastewater-treating anaerobic digesters from Hong Kong - AD_UKC115_MetaG | ecosystem: Engineered > Bioreactor > Anaerobic > Digestate... | reverse complement strand
GAATCTCATGGTGATATCCATGACGGGAAACCAGGCAGACTTCCGTATCTCCGATCTGCCCGGTCTTAATATCCGCATCGGTCTTACCGTAAGGTGTGTCAACATGGATCCTGTCCTGGTTTTTCAGGATGTCGGGATTTTCAAATCCGGTTCCTCCGATAATGGCTATTTTGTTCATTTTCTGTGTATTATCTAATACTTTTTGCAAGCTAAGATATTTCTTTCCGGGAACAACGCTTCGATCCCCTCCCGTGAAGCCGGACAGATGCCCCGGTCGGTAATCAGTCCGGTAACCAGCCGCGCAGGGGTTACATCAAATCCATAGTTGGCGGTCCGGCTGCCCTTCGGTACCAGGCGGACCCGCGATATACTTTTCCCTGTCCACCCTTCGGCATAAGCCACCTCTTCAGCTGAACGTGCTTCAATGGGAATATCCCGCAATCCGTCGGACATATTCCAGTTAAATGAAGAGGAAGGCAAAGCGGCATAAAACGGGATCTGGTTATCGTGTGCAGCCAGCGCCTTCAGATAGGTGCCTATTTTATTGGCCACATCTCCGTTGCGGGTGGTGCAGTCACTTCCAACCAGGACCAGATCCACCATTCCGTGTTGCATCAGGTGCCCGCCCGTATTGTCGGGAATCACGGTATGAGGGATACCAGCTACTCCCAATTCGTAAGCCGTGAGTCGTGCACCCTGGTTGCGGGGCCGGGTTTCATCCACCCAAACATGGACGGGAATTCCCTTTTCATGTGCCAGGTATACCGGAGCCGTGGCCGTTCCGTATTTTATGCAGGCCAGCCGGCCGGCATTACAGTGGGTCAGAATCTGCACAGCTTGTCCGGGATTTTTTCTGAATATTTCTTCGATCAGCGGCAATCCGTGTTGTCCGATTTTCAGGCAGGCATCGGTCTCTTCCTGCCTGATTTTAACAGCTTCCGCCCACAGGATTTCCAGGTTTTCCTCCCACTTTTTAATCCGGTCATACACTCCCAGCATTCTCCGTGTGGCCATGAAAAGATTCACGGCTGTCGGCCTGGAAGAATTCAGGTACTCAGCAGCTGCAGGGAGTGATCTGTCATTATTCCTGCCGGCGGCCTTCAGGGCAAAGTACATTCCGAATGCAGCCGTGACTCCGATCAGCGGAGCCCCGCGTACCACCATTTCCCGGATGGCAAAAAACGCATCTTCCACCGATCCGATTCCGAAAACTTCAAACTTAAACGGAAGATGACGCTGGTCAATCACTTGTATCTGAGTTCTATTCTCATCTGAAAACCAAAGAGAAGTATCACTGAAATCCGGTTTTGAATGATCCATTATTACAACTGATGAAAATAATATTACAGCCGTACCAAAATAATAATAATTGCTTTAAAATGTGAGAAATCAGCTGCTGCTGTAAATGCTTCCATTTACAGTTTCCGATTTTCCGAATAAAGTTTTTACTTTGCCTTTTTACAAACCAGCAATAATGGAACAAACCAGTGAATCAGCCATCCGGAATATCATTTTCGACCTGGGAGGAGTATTACTTGACCTCGATTTTCAGGCTCCGGTGAAAGCTTTTCAGAAATTGGGAATATCAGCCGAACAGCTGGATTACCGGCAAGCCATTGCACACCCTATATTTCTTGGTTTGGAAACAGGGAATATATCACCATCCGATTTCCGTGATCATATCCGTCAGGTACTGGGAAATGCGAACCTGAGTGACGATGAAATCGACACAGCCTGGTGCAGTATGCTGGGTTCAGTCCCCGAAGAAAAAGTGAAGATCCTGCAGCAACTGGCCAGTCATTACCGGCTCTTTCTGTTCAGCAATACCAACGAAATTCACATAAACTATTTCAAATGCCGGTTTGAAGCGGAACATCACCGGCCTGTGGATTCACTTTTTGAAAGAACATTTTATTCACATGAAATTCATGACCGCAAACCGCTGGTGTCCAGTTTCGAAAAGGTATTGCAGCTGGCCGGAATTAAATCGGAAGAAACTCTGTTTGTGGATGATTTTGAAATCAATATTGAAAATGCAATCCTGACCGGATTACAAACGCTCCATTTTATTCCGGGCAGCCGGCTGGATGAAGCTTTGACAAAAAGACTGGGCCGGGATTTCATGTGGGACTTATAATTTGGAAGCATTATAAATTAATTTCTTTTAAAATAAAATTGTTGCGTATTAAAATTAATCAATTTATTTTTGGCGTCTAGGTTTACATAAATGAATTTGACAGGTTTATATAACGGAAATTGGTGGTGGTGGCACAGCTTGGTGATCCGCACGTAAACAATATGTCCGTTTGATGAATACCTGATAAAAGAGGGATTTGTTGTTTACACAGCAAGTCCCTCTTTTTTGTTCTTTTAAAGCATAGCGATAAGATTTTACATATAAAAATTATTTAGAGATCAGAAAAAAAATCAAAATAGTTTTAACCAATTCAATTTTTTACCATGACACGAATAAAGAAAATTTTGCTGGAAGAATCGGAGATGCCCAAACAATGGTATAATCTGGCTCCTGATCTTCCGTCGCCACTGAATCCCCCGCTGGGACCCGACGGTAAACCCATCACGCCGGAAATGCTGGCTCCGGTTTTCCCGATGAACCTGATTGAGCAAGAGGTAAGCCAGCAACGCTGGATCGACATACCGGAACCAATACGGGAAATACTGGTTCAATGGCGTCCGAGTCCTTTGGTACGTGCTTATGAACTTGAAGCGGCGCTGGATACTCCGGCAAAAATTTACTATAAAAACGAGAGTGTATCTCCGGCAGGCAGCCACAAGCCCAACACAGCAGTAGCACAAGCCTGGTACAACAAGCAGTTTGGCATTAAACGGCTGACCACCGAAACAGGAGCCGGACAATGGGGATGCGCGCTTGCCTATGCCTGCAAACTGATCGGACTGGAGTGCAAAGTCTTCATGGTGAGAGTAAGTTTCGACCAGAAACCATTCCGGAAACTGATGATGCAAACCTGGGATGCCACCTGTGTACCCAGTCCGAGTGAGGAAACCCAGGCCGGACGCAATATACTGGCCGAATTTCCCAATACACCCGGAAGCTTGGGAATTGCCATCAGTGAAGCTATTGAGCAGGCGGTGACCGATCCGACCGGACAAACCCGTTATTCACTGGGTTCTGTTCTGAATCATGTGATGCTTCATCAGACCATCATTGGGCAGGAGGCAAAAAAACAGCTTGCCAAGGTGGGCATCAGCAAACCGGATGTGGTCGTCGGCTGTTGCGGCGGCGGCAGTAACTTTGCCGGCATATCGTTCCCCTTTATGTACGACAAGGTAAACGGTGCCGATATTAAGATCGTGGGCATTGAACCTTTCTCCTGCCCAACCCTTACCAAAGCTCCCTTTGTATATGACCATGGCGACGTGGCCCGCATGACCCCCCTGCTCCCGATGTACAGCCTGGGTCACAGTTTTATCCCCGCACCCATCCATGCCGGTGGTCTCAGGTACCACGGAATGGCTCCCCTGGTAAGTGCCGCACTGAAAGACGGACTGATGGAAGCACAGGCCGTTCACCAAAGCGAATGTTTTGAGGCAGGATTGCTGTTCGCCCGCACCGAAGGCATTATACCGGCTCCTGAAACCACCCATGCGATCGCCGGAGCCATCCGCGAGGCTAAACTGGCCAAAGAAGAAGGAAAAGAAAAAGTGATCCTTTTCAACTTCACCGGACATGGATTGCTTGACCTGCTCGGATATGAGAAATATATGTCCGGCAAGTTACAGGATTATGAATACCCTGAAGAAGAAATCCATAAAAACCTGGAAGCCATCAAAGGTTATCCCCTTCCGAAATAAGCTGTTTTGTGCACTGCATAAGGCGCAAAGGCGCAAAGAATATATTTCTTTGCGCCTCAGCGCCTTTGCGGTGAAATATTATTCCAGGTAGGTATACCCGTATAGTCCCGAACGGTAAATGGAGAGGAATTCCTTACCCTCTTCCGCACTGATCTTGCCACTTTTTACCGAGGAGGATACCCAACCTTCGACACTCCTCACCATCTTCTTGGGATTGTAATTCACATAATCGAGTACTTCCGCCACAGTTTCACCGTCGATGACCTGGTCGATCTGATATCCTTTGCTAGTGACGGAAACATGCACCGCATTGGTGTCGCCGAACAGGTTGTGCAGGTCGCCCAGGATTTCCTGATAGGCACCCACCAGAAATACGCCGATGTAATACGATTCTCTGCCTTTCAGCGTATGGACGGGCAGGTAATAGGACATGTTCCGGGTAGAGATAAAGTTATCGATTTTCCCGTCGGAATCGCACGTGATATCGTGCAGGGTGGCCGACCGGTCGGGTTTCTCATCCAGCCGCTGAATGGGAATAATTGGGAAAACCTGGTCGATAGCCCATGCATCGGGAAGCGACTGGAACAGGGAGAAATTACAGAAATATTTATCTGACAACAGCTTGGGAAGGGTGACCAACTCTTCGGGAACATGTTTGAGTTTACTGGTCATCTGCATGATCTCCCGTCCGACCGACCAGAAAAGCCTTTCTATTTGAGCCCTGGTTTTCAGGTCAAGCAATCCGAGGCTGAACCGGTCAAGGGCTTCTTCCCTGATCTGCTGCGCATCGTGCCAGGTTTCAAGCATCCTGGGCTGATTCAGGTTTTCCCATGCCAGGTATAATTCCCGTACCAGTTCATGATCATCCGGATTGATCTCTTCCTCCTCTTCCCATCCGGGGAGGGTGGCCGATTCCAGCACCTCAAAAATCAGGACCGAATGGTGTGCGGCCAGCGACCGACCCGACTCCGTAATGATGTTCGGATGGGGAAGGTTGTTCTTATTGGCTGCGTCCACCATAGTGTAAGTGGCATCATTAACATACTCCTGGATGCTGTAATTCACACTGCTCTCACTGTTGGAGGAACGGGTTCCGTCGTAATCGACACCTAGACCGCCGCCGATATCCACAAATTCGACCTTGAAACCTGCCTTGTAAAGCTCCACATAATATTGAGAAGCCTCCCTGAGTGCGATTTTTATCTTTCTGATTTTGTTAACCTGGCTGCCAATATGAAAATGAACCAGCCGGAGACAGTTCTTCATCCCGTTTCTTTCCAGGAAATCAAGGGCTTCGAGCAATTCACTGGAGTTCAGTCCGAATTTGCTCACATCTCCGCCTGACTCTTCCCACTTCCCGCTTCCAGCACTCGACAATTTGATGCGGATTCCAATATTCGGCCTGATTCTAAGCCGTTTTGACACCTTCGCAATCAATCTGAGTTCATTCAGCTTTTCTACCACGATATATATCCGGCGACCCATTTTCTGGGCCAGCAGTGCCAGCTCAATATAGCTTTCATCTTTATAGCCGTTGCATATAATCAGCGAATCGCTGTCGGTATCGATGGCAATCACGGCGTGAAGCTCCGGCTTGGACCCTGCTTCAAGCCCAATGTTGAATTTTTTCCCGTGGTCGACGATCTCCTCCACCACCTGACGCATTTGATTGACTTTGATCGGATAAATGATGAAATTCTGAGCCTTATAGTCATATTCCTCCGCGGCGATCCTGAAGCAACTGTCCATCTTTTCAATCCTGCTGTCCAGAATATCGGGAAAACGAACAAGCAAGGGTGTGGTTACATCCCTCAGCTGCAGTTCCTCAACCAGTTCTTTCAGATCAACAGAAATCCCATCTTTCCTGGGGGTGACAACCACATTTCCATTCTCATTAATGGAAAAATAATTGATTCCCCACCCGTTAATATTGTATAACTCAGCGGAATCCTCAATACGCCATTTTCTCATTTAAATAATTATTTTATCCGTTAAACTTAAATTTTTACATTCGCCGGAATCTTTCATTTTACAAAAATAGACAAAATTGTACTGAAATGTTTTTTCCGTAACTTCACGATTCAGAATATATTTAAGAAATGGCAAAAATCAGAATAACAAGGCGGTTCCATTTTGAAATGGCCCATGCCCTGCAGGGATATGAAGGCCTTTGCAGGAATATCCATGGTCATTCCTACCACCTTGAAATCACCGTAAACGGCAATGTTGCAGATAGGCCCGGAGATCCTGATGACGGGATGTTGATGGATTTCCACAACCTGAAGGCTCTCGTCAAAACCTGCATCACCGACCAGTTCGACCATGCACTCATGATCAACCGGAATACCCCTGCCGGTCATTCCACAGCCTGGCAGGATATCACGGAAAGATTAATAATGGTTGACTTTCAGCCAACCACAGAAAATCTGGTGACATATATTGCCAGACTGCTGATACCCCTTCTGCCTGAGGGGATCAACCTGTTCTGTGTCAGACTGTTTGAAACTGAAAATTCCTTCGCAGAATGGTATGCCTCTGATAATGAACAAGCAGATTATGAAGGATTACCTGAAATTATCAGTTAAAACCGAACCTGGAGTAAGGTTCCAAAACCCGACAATCATGACAGAAAAAAATAATCCAAGGGTATACTTTGTTGATGCGTATGCTTTGATCTACCGGAGTTACTTTGCTTTTATACGCTCTCCCCGGTTCAGTTCCAGGGGAGTAAATACCTCGGCCATTCTGGGATTTGCCAATACCCTGATCCAGGTATTGGAGTCGGAAAAGCCTGAATATATCGGAGTGGTTTTTGATATGTCCAAACCCACTTTCAGGCATGAAATGTATGAGGCTTACAAGGCCAACAGGCAGGCGATGCCCGAGGACCTGCGCAATGCAGTGCCTTACATCAGGCGGATGATTGAAGCTTTGCGCATTCCGATCATTGAAATGGAGGGGTACGAAGCAGACGACATCATTGGTACGCTGGCAAAAAAAGCAGAAACAGAAGGTTTTTCCGTCTTTATGATGACTCCCGATAAAGACTATGCACAGCTTGTTTCGGAGAACATTTTCATGTATAAACCCGGAAAATCGGGGAACGAGAATGAAATCTGGGGTGTGGAGGAGGTCAAAAAGAACTTCGGACTCCATTCTCCTCTCCAGGTTATTGACCTGCTGGGACTTATGGGAGATGCATCCGACAATATACCCGGATGCCCGGGAATAGGGCCTAAAAATGCCCAGTTGCTGATCAGCAGTTATGGGGACATAGAGGGTATATACAGAAACCTGAACCGGCTGAAAGGGAAACAGAAGGAAAACCTGGAAGAGTATGAAAAACAGGTGCTTCTTTCCAGACAGCTGGCCACCATAAAGCTGGATGTCCCGGTGGAGTTTGAACCTGAAAAGCTCAGGATGGAACCGGCCGATAAGCCGTTGCTGAAAGAGCTGTTCCGGGAGCTGGAATTCCGGGGGCTGGCCGAAAGGCTTCACCTCGATGAACCAGAAGAAAAGCCGAAAGAGGTACGGCCTGTTCAAGGAACGCTTTTCGGCATGGAGGAGAGCCCCGAAACCCCAGTTCCTTCCTCCGAAATAAAAACCATCCATAATACCCCGCATCAGTATAATCTCGTGGAAAACCAAATTCAGCGGGCCGACCTGATACAGAAACTTTCCCTTCAATCCGAATTCTGCTTTGACACCGAGACCACCGGACTGGATCCCCACATGGCCGATCTGGTTTGCCTCTCTTTTTCTTACCAGCCTCATGAAGCCTGGTGTGTGCTGATCTCTACAGACCGGCGCAAAGCGGAAGAGGAAGTCAGGGAATTCGGGGAGATTTTCTGGAATGAGAAGATTCGGAAAACAGGTCAGAACCTGAAATATGACCTCCTTATGTTGCGTCAATACGGTATGGAGGTCAGAGGTCCCTTGTTTGATACCTTGCTGGCACACTACCTGATCCAGCCTGAATGGAAGCACAATCTGGATTATCTTTGCGAAACTTTCCTCCACTACAGGAAAATCCCCACGGAAAGTCTTATCGGGCCCAGGGGAAAAAATCAGATCACTATGCGATCGGTAGATCACACAAAATTGTGTGAATACGCCTGCGAAGATGCCGACTTAACTTTTCAGCTGAAAGAATACCTGGTCCCATTGCTTGAAAAGGACAACCTGGTCAACCTTTTCCAAACGGTTGAAATGCCGCTGGTACCGGTGCTAACCGATATGGAGATGGCCGGGGTGAAACTGGATACCCATGCTTTAAACGAGTATGCTTTGGAGTTACGCAAACAACTGGTAGCTCTGGAAGAGGAGATCATCTCCCTGGCAGGGGTGAGTTTTAACGTTTCGTCCCCCAAACAACTGGGAGAAATATTGTTTGAGAGGCTTCGTATCGATCCCGGAGCCCGTCTGACCAAAACCAAACAATACTCCACCAACGAAGAGGTACTGATCCAATTGAAAGACCGTCATCCCATCATTCTGAAAATCCTCGATTACCGGGGATTGAAAAAACTTCTGAATACTTATGTGGAAGTACTGCCGGATCTGATCAATCCGCGTACGGGACGGATCCACACTTCCTTTAACCAGGCCGTGACAGCTACCGGCCGGTTAAGTTCAAACAATCCCAACCTTCAGAATATTCCAATCCGGGATGAAAATGGCCGGGAAATCCGGAAAGCTTTTATCCCTTCCGATGACGACCACCTTTTTCTTTCGGCTGATTACTCCCAGATCGAATTACGGATTATGGCAGCCCTGAGCTGCGATCCACAAATGACCGAAGCTTTCCGGAAAAATCAGGATATCCATGCCATCACTGCGTCCAAAATTTACAAGATCCCGGTGGAACAGGTCACTCCTGAGATGCGGCGAAAAGCCAAAACCGCCAATTTTGGCATTATTTACGGGATTTCATCCTTTGGACTGTCGCAGCGGCTCAATATTTCCCGGAGCGAGGCCAAGGATCTGATCGACGGATACTTCGAAAACTTCCCGCTGGTAAAGACTTACATGGAAAAATCGATTGCTATGGCCAAAAAAGAGGGATTTGTGCAAACAATTTCAGGCCGGCGGCGTTACCTGAGTGATATCAATTCGAACAATGCAGTGGTACGGGGAATGGCTGAACGAAATGCGATCAATGCACCCATTCAGGGATCCGCAGCAGATATTATTAAAATTGCCATGATAAAAATTCATCAGGCCTTTAAAAGCCAGGGACTTAAAAGCCAGATGACGTTGCAGGTGCATGACGAATTGAACTTTGATGTTTATAAACCGGAGCTTGAACTGGTCACCAAAATTGTAAAGGAAGAGATGGAATCGGCGGTGGTGCTTCCGATCCCCCTTACGGTAGAGGTTAAGGCAGCAGGCAACTGGTTGGATGCACACTAAAATATGAAAGAAAGGTTAATTACGGAAGAGGATTACAGAGAGGCCCTTAAACGCTTTGTTGAAATGATTTCGGATGAAAATGAAACATATACTTTGGAAGAGCTGGCCAATCTGATCTCTCTTCTGGAAACATACGAGTATGAAAACTGCTGATAATTCCCGTTTAAATCCCCTGCCTTTCATTCCCCTGCCACTTCATGCAGGCTAAACAACCGCACTTTCCCCTTTTCAGGGTATTTTGCGTATCTTTGCGCCGGCAATTAGCAATCAATGGAAGTGGGGAATTATTACATGAGTACAGGTCAGGATACCTTGAGGGGATCTTCCTGCCTTATCGCCGGTAAACCACAGGTGAAGCGCTCCGTGTATACGTCCGGGCCACCACTGTCTCCCCAAACGCGCACAGAGAACGAGACCTCCATTTCCGGAACCCTGCAACAAACGGTTAAATCCCAGGACCATTACTACATTCGGAAAAAGAGCTTAGAAAACCAGGGTATTATCAATGATTCGACACTATGGTTGAAACCCCGGCCCGATTACTTCCTTCAGCAGATCGAGGTGCATCCCAAAGGAGTGATGCTTCCCTCCCTTCCTGCCCACACCCGGTCGGCCGATTGGTTCACCATGGTTGTTTTTATTTCGCTTGCGTTAATAGCCATTGTAAGAATCTCATCACAAAAATATCTCTCCTATCTTTTTCAGAGCATCACCAGTTACACTGCTTCCTATCGCCTTTTCAGGGAACAGAATATCTCGCTGAAACAGGGATCGGCCATTATGGAACTCTTCTTTTATGTGGTTATTGCCCTTTTCGGCTTTCAGCTGATCAGTTATCTCGGAACTGACCTGCCGTTCCCCGGTTATGCAATTTATCTGGCCTTTTTCATCATAGTCCTTCTTTATTTTCAACTTAAACACCTGATTTACAGAACACTCGGATTTGTGGTGGAAAGCATGGCCGATACACGGGAATATCTGTTCAATGTAAACAACCACAACAAGGTTTTGGCCATTTTGTTGCTTCCTCTTGTAGGTTTTACAGCCTGGGCTCCCTTCAGAAATCCGCGGATTTTCCTCTATTTCGGAATGATCCTGATCGCGCTTTTTTATCTTGCTTACCTCCTCCGGGGAATGAAAATTTTATTAAAAAAACAGTATTCTATATTTTATCTCTTTTTATACCTTTGTACCCTTGAATTTTTACCCTTGTTGCTGTTGATCAAACTGATCTGAACAGGGGGAGAGAAATGTAAAAATATAAAATTTTAGAAGTTGAAAATCAAGTCAATACTAGTTACACAGCCGGAACCGTCTGCAGTTAAATCGCCCTATTCCGAATTGGCTGAAAGTACTTCTGTGAAAATCGATTTTCGCCCTTTTATCCAGGTTGAAGGTGTTTCTGCCAAAGAATTCAGGCAAACCCGCATTCATATCAACGAATTCACTGCTGTTATTTTTAACAGCAAAACAGCCATTGATCATTTTTTCCGGCTTGCACAGGAACTGAGAGTAACCATTCCTGACACCATGAAATATTTCTGTGTTTCAGAATCGACCGCTTTCTACCTCCAGAAATACATCGTCTACCGGAAGCGCAAAATTTTTCATGCCAACGGGGCCATGACCGACCTACTGGATATCATGAAAAAACATAAGGAAGAAAATTTCCTGGTACCGCTTTCGGATATCCACACCCAGGAGATCCCGCGGATGCTTGACAAGGGAGGTTTTAAATACATGCCTGCTGTGCTTTACCGTACGGTCAGCAGCGATTTGCATGATCTGAAAACCAAGAATTATGACATTCTGGTTTTTTTCAGCCCCTCCGGAATCAAATCCCTCTTTCAGAATTTCCCTGACTTTCAGCAAAACGATACAAAAATTGCGTGCTTCGGAGCAACCACCATTCAGGCAGTAAAAGAAGCCGGACTGATTCCCGACATTGAAGCTCCCACTCCGGAAGCTCCCTCCATGACCATGGCCCTGGAGCATTATATTAAAAATATGAACAAAACAAAATAATTGCTGCAAAGCATCTATCTTTGAAAGGCTGGTTCATTACCGGCCTTTTTTGATTCTGAATGGACAAGGGCAGGCTTACCTTCAAAAAAACAGAAAGACTCAGCTCGAGGAAGGAAATGGGTCGTCTTTTCAGTGAAGGGGAATCCATGCTGGTTTACCCGATAAGAGTGGTGTGGGCGGAAACCGGCTGCGATCTCTCCCGTCCTGCCCAGGCAGCTTTCAGCGTTAGTAAAAAGAGCTTCCGCAAGGCGGTGGATAGAAACCTTTTAAAGCGCCGGATGAAAGAGGCTTACAGACTGAGCAAAAATCTGTTTTACGACGGTCTGGGAGAAAAGAAGGTGACAATTATGTTCATGTACATCTCGCGGGAAATGCTGTCCTATACCGTAATTGACAGATCAGTTAAAAACATTTTGCGGAAAATGCTAAAGCAAATCCGCCAGAAACAGTCCAGCTAAGAGATGAATTAAGGGTATCAGAAACTGAGTAATCAAATAAAACCAAGCAGAAAACAAACCGATGATCGTTTTGCCGGCCCCCCGATGGCATTCATTTTAATCCCTTGCAGCAGCCCACACAGGAACAGCAAAAACTATCCCATCCGGCCCGTGCCGTTCACGTCGGTGAAGATGACAGACCGGTTTTGGGCTCCCCGCATCAGGAAAAACCACGAGGTTACCATTCCCATTGCTTTCAGATATTGTGAACCGACCGGCAGGATATAGAATTTTGAAATTGCCGCCGGCCTTAAGGCCCGGAGCATTCCGTACTACCCTGTTCCCTTTTGACGACTCCGATGCCACCATGATCATCGAGGGAGCAAGCTATTCCCTGGAAACTTTTCCAGATCTCAAACTGGAAGCCTATCTGGACGCGCTGACCCGGAAGATCAGCCTTGCCCAGGAACCCGGCGGTTATCTGTATACCAACCGGACCATTGCTGAAAAAGGGCTACGGGAAGATCCACGAATGGGCCGGACCCAGGGTTAAGGCTGATTCGGCACGGGTAGCTGTACCGCGGGGCCCGCTGATCTATTGTACCGTATGGACCGACAATCCCAAGGGGAAGGAGCTGGACCTGATCATAGATAAAAAGCCCGCCTTTGCAGTCGAATATAAAAGCGACCTTCTCCACGGTATGCAAGTCATAACGGCCACCCAGGCGGACCAAACAAAAATCACCCTGATACCTTACCCCCTGTGGAATAACCGGGGAACAGGAGAAATATGGTTTGGCTACCTGTTAAATGAACGGCCGGCAAATCCTGATTTCGCTCCTGTCACGCCAGTTACGAACAATGGAATGTGTAAAACTTGGCCATTCCCCACTGTGTCATCTGTTGGAAATTGCCTAATTTTATTTTTTAAATAAAAATCAGAAACAATGAAAAAGGTATTAGTCTTTGTATGTATAATAGGGATCTCACTGGTTTCATGCCGTTCGTCCAAAAAAGCCACTACCAGCCCCTATGTTCCGGTCACAACCACACCAACAACCACACAATCCAATACCCCGACCAAAGTCTTTACTGTTCCGCAACAGCAGACACAACCAAAACAAACCACAGCGGCAGCTGACTCAAAGTACATCAGTACCCGCAAGGAAGCGGTCACCTTCACCCAGCCAGCAGATCAGAACCAAAACAGCTATTTTATCATTACCGGATCTTTCAGCAGCATGGAAAATGCGAAGAAATTCCAGCAAACCTTAACCGGGGAAGGATTTACTCCCATTATTCTGCAAAGCGAAACCGGCTTTTACCGGGTGAGCGTGGATTCATATTCTACCGAAGCTCCGGCCCGTGTCCGTCTCCTCCAGATCCGGCAGGATTTTCCGCAATATGCCGACACCTGGTTGCTGATCAAACAATAGAATCAACATCCATATTATTTCCAGTTAATCAGAATTTACGCGGGGTGATTTTTCACTCCGCTTTTTTTTCCCCGAAACGTCAACTTTTGTTAAATCATGACATGCAAAATGGAGCGGTTAATTTTTTCCTGCAAAACAAATTACATTTGTATCCGTTCACATACAAACAATTGATCCTGGTTATGGAGAATAATGATCAATCAACAGACAAACAGGTTTTGCTCGACAGGAGGTATCTGAAAATGGCAGCCATCTGGTCGCAGAATTCCTATTGCAAACGTAGAAAAGTGGGTGCTCTGCTGGTTAAGGATAAAATGATCATCTCCGACGGTTATAACGGAACCCCCTCCGGTTTCGAAAATGTGTGCGAAGATGAAAACGACTGTACCAAACCCTATGTGTTGCATGCCGAAGCCAATGCCATAACCAAAGTGGCCAAATCGAACAACAGCAGCGAAGGGGCTACTTTGTACGTCACTTCATCTCCCTGCCTCGAATGTTCCAAACTAATCATACAGGCCGGGATAAAACGCGTGGTATTTACAGAGAATTACCGGCTCGACGATGGGATAAATCTCCTGAAAAGGGCTAATATTGAGGTTATACAAGAAGAGACCGATTTAATCTGATTATGCGATGAGAAAACAATATTTTATCTACGGCATTTTACTATTAGTGGTTACCCTGTTTGCAGGTATCTTTCTGGGCAATTCCATCACACGGAGAAGTTACATGCTGGCCCGGCAACATGCTTCACAACCCGCCGGGAAGCTCAGCCAGATCATCCGGTTGATTGAATCGGCTTATGTGGATAGTGTCAATACCGATGAAATCGTGGAAAAATCGATCCCGGGAATTCTCGAAAATCTCGATCCCCACAGCACTTATATTCCGGCCCGAGACATGCAGGGGGTGCAGGAGGAGATGGAAG
>Ga0116193_1002460_pt1 | contig 14076 bp, 14 predicted proteins | sample AD_UKC115_MetaG_FD_89892 | JGI IMG/M metagenome (GOLD analysis project Ga0116193, IMG submission 89892) | Active sludge microbial communities of municipal wastewater-treating anaerobic digesters from Hong Kong - AD_UKC115_MetaG | ecosystem: Engineered > Bioreactor > Anaerobic > Digestate... | reverse complement strand
TTTTTAAATGGTCATGGTACAGCAATAGGAGGAGTTTTATTGGGTAAAAATGTAGAACAAATGAATACCAATGTTTGGAAATGGTATGTTTTGTTAGGAGGAAATGCAAGTGCTTTTGATGCTTTTTTATTAAGCAATGGTATGAAAACTCTTGAATTGAGAATGGAACGACACTGTGAAAATGCCATGAAGGTTGCAACATTTTTAGAACAACATACAGCTATTAAAAAAGTAAATTATACAGGGTTAAAAACGCACCCTGATTATGCTATTTGTTTAAAGCAAATGAAACACCCAGGTGCCGTAATGAGTTTTGAATTAAAAGACGGTTTAATTGCAGGAAAAAAATTTATTGATAACCTACAAATGTGCACCAGAGCAGTCTCATTAGGAACTGTAGATACTTTAGTTTCTCACCCAGCAAGCATGACTCATTACAGTGTACCCAAAGAAGAAAGATTAAAATATGGTATTACAGATGGCTTAATAAGAATGAGTGTAGGCATTGAAAATAGTAACGATATTTTAAACGATTTAGACCAAGCTTTAAAGTAAAATAAAAAGCAAAAGAACAACTATTTAGTGGTGGTTGCTAAAGCATCGTCATTTAAAAGCACTTTCATACTTTCTAATAAAATTTGACTTTTCTTAGCCTCAAAAACAGAAAGTTTATCTTTAGAAATTCGCATAGAATATTTTTTACCTTCAGAAAGTGTTTTATCAAACCTTGGATTCCATTTATTAAATTGCTCTATATCCAACAATAAATTATTTGCAATTACAACAGATAAAAATCTACCACCTACTTCTATCGTAACAGTATTATTCAGTTCCTCATCTGATAATTTTGTTGGCAAATTTTCACTCATTGCCAACGATGCCATGTATTTATTAGATTCTTCTGCAGTCATAGTTGTCCATCCTCCTGTTCCTTCAAAAATATAATGTGTAGCAATATATTTTTTTACATGATTGCGTGTTTCTAAGGGTAAATAATATTGCAAGTTCCAAAAGTTTTTACTACCACTTTTTTTGATGGCTTGATTTACTCTTCCTACCCCACCATTGTAAGCAGCAATTACTAAAAGCCAATCTCCATAAGTATTGTACAACTCATTAATTAATTTACAAGCAGCATGTGTACTCTTATAAAAATCCTTTCTTTCATCGCTATATTTAGTTACCCTCAAATTGTATCGTTTAGCTTCGTCATTCATTAACTGCCAAGGACCCACAGCTCCAGCACTTGAAATAGTAGCAGGGTTTAAACTACTTTCAATAACACTTAAATATTTTAATTCTTTAGGAATACCATATTGAGGTAAAACTTGATCGTACAAATCAAAATAAGGCTTACCCCAAATTTTCATTTTTTCGTACCATTTAGCTTGTTTGTTTTCATATTGCTCTGTAAACCCAATAGCTAAAGGATTTAAGCCCACATGAATAGGACTTAGCTGATAAAATGAAAAATTATTTTTAGGAGCTAATTCATTTATTAAAGAATACGATTGAGTAGTATCATTTAAAAAATAATAACCACGACCTTTTAAATTTTCTCTATCTTGTGTAAACGAAGCTGCACCAATACCCAACACAATAAGGCTTACCAATACTATGGAAGTTTTTTGTGTGTTTTTTGGATAACCGATAATATTAAGAAACCACTGCATAATCAAAATCTCCTTTTTAATTTTAAATAAAATTGGTTAGTGTGGCTGAACTTTTCCTTTAAAAAATTCTTACAAAAGCTATAATTAAAAAGCAATGAACTTTATAAAAGGGGGGCAAAAGTATTGTTTAATGCCCAAAAAGACGTTTATGTAACCCTTAATAATATTTAAAGAGTTACTAATACAGATTAAGAGGATAGATAAGCCTATGAAAATCAATAAATATTAAATAAAATAAGTGCTGTTAAAATTTTGATAAACGAATGGTTTTAGCACAACAAAATTTAATAAAGTGCACTAATAAATGCAAGCATTTGAGTTGTATAATCACACCTTACAAAGAATATAACCTTTGAAAGAAGCAAGAAAATAGAGATTCAGGATTTGAAAAAGAAAGATAGAATTATTTATTAGAAGAGGGTAAATTAGTTTTATCTTTTTCATTCATACCGTCTTCAATTTCTTTTTTTACATTGTTTTTAGCATCGTTAAATTCACGAATACCCTTACCAAGTCCACGCATAAATTCAGGTATTTTTCTTCCACCAAAAAGAATTAAAACTGCTAAAACAATAAAAATCCATTCACTGCCACCAGGCATAGATATTAATAACTTTGGCATAAACATTTTGTTCAGTTATGAAGTGCAAATGTATATATAATAGCAATAGCAATAACTAATTTTTTGCAGTATGGATTAAGTATAAAAATTTTATGAATAAAAGTGTCATAAACGTTTATAAAAAGAGAAAGTGATATGAAGAAAATCAATAAGTTATTGTACTCATTGGCATACTAATATTAAAAGCTATGGCTAAATAACCCATTTGAAGAGTTTGATATAATACAGATACAGGGAGTTCTTTTTTAAATTTGAAAAAATAATTGAAAAATCAATATAACATTTGTTAATCAAAAAACGTTTAGAACACTATTGATTAGCAACACAATTTAACGATTGATTTTTATGTACAATACAATTCAATTTTTTATACATGAAAGAAATATTTTTTAACGATGTGTATTTTATGCAACAAGCTTTAAGAGAAGCCCACAAAGCTTTTGAAGAAGATGAAGTGCCTATTGGTGCTGTGGTTGTTGCTGATAATAAAATTATTAGCAGAGGGTATAACCAAACAGAAAAACTGAACGACAGCACTGCACATGCAGAAATGATAGCCTTAACAAGTGCCTATAATTATTTAGGAGCAAAGTATTTGCCTAATGCAACATTGTATGTAACTGTTGAGCCTTGTTTAATGTGTTGTGGTGCTTTGTATTGGAGTAAAATTGAAAAAATTGTATATGGTGCCAGTGATGAAAAAAGTGGAGGCTTACGTTTTTTTACAGATAAAGACGGGTTAATTATTCCTGAAAAATGGCCTTTTCATAAAAAAACACAATTAGTAAAAGGTGTAATGGCAGATGAATGTGCTATGCTTATGAAAACATTTTTTAAAGCCAAAAGATAAAATTATTTAACAATCAATTTCTAAAAAAACACATCTTCAATCATAAAAAATTCATGGTTATTATTGGGTTTTAATGTTATTGCCATTACATCAAATTGAATTTTTTTCCATTCAGTATTTTGTTCTACATAAGCAACAGCAGCTTTCTTTAAAGCATTCATTTTTGTAGCGTTTATGCTTTCTTCTGGTTGTCCAAATTGTGTAGAGTTTCTAGTTTTTACTTCTATAAAATGTAGAATATTGTTTTGGCTTGCAATAATATCCACTTCGCTGTGTTTGTAACGCCAATTTCGTGCAAGAATGCAAAAGCCTTTTTGCAAAAGCCATTGAGCAGCTAATTCCTCACCAATATTTCCTGTATTTTTTGTATTTAATTTCATTATGTTTGAACTGTTTAAAGTTACAAGAACAAAATGAATGATGCAATTTTTAAACTGAAAGGAAAACTACAACATTATGCTTGGGGTGGCTATCATTTTATTCCAAATTTATTAAGAATTAAAAATACTGAACATCAACCCTGTGCTGAATATTGGTTAGGCACTCACCATTCAGCACCATCTGTTATTGAAGAAAAAAATATTTCATTACAAGAATGGATAGAACAAAACCCTGAGAAAATTTTAGGAGAAAATGTATATCATCAGTTTCAAGGATTGCCTTATTTATTTAAAGTTTTAGATGTAAAAGAAATGCTGAGCATTCAAGTACATCCTACAAAAGAAGAAGCTATAAAAGGTTTTGAAAAAGAAACAGCAGCAGGTGTTTTAATAAATGCTCCCAACAGAAATTATAAAGATAAAAATCATAAGCCTGAAGTGATGATTGCATTGAGTGAGTTTTGGTTGTTGCATGGTTTTAAAAGCAATACAGCAATAGAAAAAACTTTGGAAGAATATATAGAGCTTTCTGTTTTTTTACCTTTGTTTAAAAGCGAAGGCTATAAGAGTTTGTATAAATTATTTATGGAAATTTCTCAAGAAGAAGTTGATACTATTTTAATTCCTTTAGTTCAAAAATCTATTTCTAAAAAAGAAAAAAACACAATTACTAAATTTAATCCTGAATGGTGGATTGCAAAATTGTATGCAGATAAAAACAATTTAAAAAATATTGACAGAGGTGTATTTTCTATTTTTCTTTTTAATATTTTACAACTACAAAAAGGAGAAGCCATTTTTCAAAGTGCAGGCGTACCTCATGCTTATTTAGAAGGGCAAAATGTAGAGTTAATGGCAAACAGTGATAATGTTTTGCGTGGAGGTTTGACACCAAAACATGTTGATGTGCCTGAATTAATGAAACACATTTTATTTGAAAGTAAAGAACCTGCTTTTATTTTTCCAGAAAAATTTGGCAATGAAAAAATATACAACTGCCCTGTTGATGATTTTTCTATTTCATCTATAACCCTACAAGCTGGCGAAAAATATTGTGCCCAAACCACCTCGTTAGAAATTTTATTAATTACAGAAGGAGCAATAATTATAGAAGGTATGGAAAATAAGGTTTTTAAACAAGGCGACGCTTTTGCTATTATTGCAAATACTGAATATTGTTTTATAGCTACTGGAAATGCTGTGTTGTACAAGGCTTTTGTTCCATTTAAAAATTAATTTCCAAGTTTCAAAAAAAACCTATTTGTAACAATAAGCATAACAACTTACTTTTGTCAAAATATTTTAAGTAATGACAAAAAATAATCGTTTAGTAATTTTTACTTTAATACTAATTGCACTTACAGTAGTTGTAAAATATTTATGTGCCCCTATTTTAGGATTAAGTGGTTTTTCGCCCATAATTGCTATTGCATTATTTGCAGGCATGAGTATTAACAACAAAAAGTATGCTTTTATACTTCCATTAATTGCATTATTTGCAAGCGATGTTGTTATAGAAGTTTTACACAAGTTGGATTTGTTTGTATTTAGTGGTTTTTACAAAGGACAAATTATTAATTATAGTTTATTAATGTTAAGCGTTTTAATTGGCTGGGTTTTAAAAGGCAAAAGCTATGTAACAGTAGGTTTTGGAGCTATTGCAGCATCAACAATTTATTTTTTATTATCTAACTTTAGTGTTTGGTATGGCAGTACAATGTACCCACAAAGTTTTGATGGATTAATGACTTGCTATGTAAGTGCTTTACCTTTTTACAGAAATGAATTAATATCTACAACTATATTTTTACCAATGATTATTTTGGGTTACAATTACATTATTGAAGGAAAAACCAAAATTGTAGTTTCTTAATTATAGAATTGAATAGTTTAAAAATCCTATCAAGTAGTTTTGGTAGGATTTTTTATTTGCTTTATTGTTTGTTTAGTAACACTAATCAACTAAACTATTTTATTTTTTAGAAAGTCAACTGCAAATAATATTATTTTTATAGCAGTGAAAAATATTGTTCAATTATTTCTACGTCAAGGCAACCAACAATCTATCATCAAAGAAATTGATGGACTAAGATTTATTGCTATTGTAGCCGTTGTGTTAAGTCATTTTAATTTACAAATGATTAAAATGAATACTTCGTTAAGTGTAGATTTTGAATACAGTAATCCTGTTGCTTTGTTTTTAGAATTGGGAGGTTATGGAGTAAGAATATTTTTTTGTGTTAGTGCTTTTATTTTATCTATTCCTTTTATCAAACACTATTTGTATGGTAATGAAAAAATAAGTTTAAAAAAATATTATGCAAGAAGAATAAAACGTTTGGAAGTGCCTTATTTATTGGTGTTGGCAATTTTATTATTGTTTAAAATTTTTATTGAAGGTGCTTTATGGAAAGATGAAATGCCACATTTTATAAGCAGTATTTTTTATAGCCATAATATTATTTATGATAGAAGAAGTACCATAAATCCTGTAGCTTGGACTTTAGAAATTGAAATTCAGTTTTACATTTTATTACCTTTTATTTTAAAATTATTTTTCTCAATCAAAAATTTTGTACACAGAAGCGTTGTTTTAATTACAGCAATTTTAATAAGTGTCTTGGCTTGTGTATTATTTTATCATGCTATAAAAGCTGCACATTTAGAATATTCTATTGTAACTTATTTACCAGTTTTTTTATTAGGAATTTTATTTGCCGATATTTATTTAAACTGCAACACATTACTGCAATCAAAAAAAATTATTTGGGATTTTTTAGGTATAGCAGGCTATTTAATGATTATTTATTTTGCAGGTTATGCTGTATTTTACAAACAACTAATTGAGCTAACGGGTTATCTATTTTTATTTACAGGTGTTTTTAAGGGAGTTGTTTTAAATACTGTTTTTACAAAAAAAATTATCATGGCAATAGGCTGTATGTGTTATTCTATTTACCTTTTGCATTATGCTTTATTGGCTTTTATAACACAAAAAATAACAGTATCATTTTTTCAAAACAATTATTACAAAGATTTGCTGTTGCAAGGAGTTGTTGTGCTGCCTTTGGTTTTAATTATTTGCAGTATTTTTTATTTAGTTGTAGAAAAACCATTTGTAAAAATGAAATGAGTTGAAGGTTAGACGCTTTCTATTTGTTCAAATAAAGTATTTGTTGTTTGTTTCTTTTTTCCATTACTATTCAAATAACTTTTTAAAGGTGTTTGAACAGTAACTTTTGATTTTAAAGAAATTTGAACTTTATCAATTTCTTCTGGATTAGCTGGTATAAAATAATAATCTTTTATGCCCTCCCAATCGTTATTTCTTAATGTTACAATTTCATCTAAATAATAACTAACCCAATATTTTCCAATTTTAGAATTAGCTTCTTCTTGAGCTAATTTAGTTTTTGTAATCTCTACATAAGTTTTATCAAGTTCAAAGCCAATATATTTTCTACCTAATCTTTTTGCAGCAATGGCAGTAGTTCCTGTGCCATTGAAAGGATCAAGAACAATATCGTTTTCATTGGTACTCATTAAAATAATTCTTTCTAATAAATGAATAGGTAATTGACAAGGGTGCTCATCTCTAAATTTATTATGCTTCACTCTATGAATATCTGTCCAAACATCTGAAACCAAAGGACCATAAGGATGTAACATGTTTTTTTTGCCACCATAGTCTTTTGCTAAAATATTTGATTTTCTATTTCTTTTATGTGGATGTCTTATTTCATTAAACTTAAATTGCTTATTGTCTTTTACATAAAATAAAATTCCGTAATGTCCAGGTTGTAATGATTTTCCCATTGGTGCTGTTGGGGCATCCCAAGAAATCCAATGTTTAAAATCTGCAATTTTATTCAAATAGGCAGTATAAAAAGTTAGCCACTTGGGAATGTTATGAATAAAAATAGCACCTGTAGGTTTTGTTATACGAACCATTTCATTTATCCAAAGTTCACACCAATCAAGGTAATCCTGAATTTCTAATCTGTCTTTATAACTTTTATAGCCTTTTTTTAAATTAAAGGGAGGGTCAGCAAAAGTCATATCAATACTTTCATTTGGTATTTGTTTAAGTAGTTTTAAACAATCGCCCTGAATAATATTATTTATATATTTTTCCATTACTTTTTTAATTCTTTGTTTAGAGTTTTTTTAAATCGTTCTATTTCCTCTTTATGAAAGGTAAATACATCATCATAAGCATTAACCATTCGTAGCAAATCTCCTTTTCGAACATACCATCCAATGCCATCTACAAAACCTATAAACTTTGCTTTAGGATAATATTTTGTTATTAAATTTTTAATATTTCCTTCGGTTTTAGATTTATCGCCTTGTCCTGAAGAAGTTGTTACCAGAAATGAACTTTCAATAATAATTTTAGGATTTTTTTTGTTAGGAATTATAAAATCCATTGTTCGTTTTGCAACACTTTCGTTGTTGAATAGTTCTGTCAAATCCCCTTTCTCAAAAGAAATAGAAGCCTCGTCAAGTATTGATTTTATTAATGTTTCAGGGTTATTTTCGCTTTGCCCAGCATAACTTCCCTTTTCTTTATATCTTACCAATGTATCTATCATTGCAGGCACATCAAATTTTAATTTTGAAATACTTAATTTCTTTACTTCAAATAATGGCAATGTACTTGCAACAAAGGGAATAGAGGAGCCTTCGAAAAATAAATTGATTAGTCCTTTTCTAAAATAAATATTTGATTTAATTAAACTTTCAATTTTTTTATCGCCCCATTCTTTAATTTCTCCATTATATTTTTCCTCCCACTTTTCTTTATAAAGTATTGTAGATAATTCTTTATTATTTGTAACTCTTACAACTGTTATTAGTCTTTTTAAGCTTTCATTTGCAAACCCTGTCAATGCAAGTAATGCCCTTAATCCGTTTTCTTTTTCTGCCAAGAGTTTTTCAAAATAAATTTTCTTTAACCCACTGGTTTCAATTTCATTTTTCAATACCAATAAAGTTTCATTTAAGGAGTTAATATAACTTTCGTAATTGGTTTGAAATTCAGGATTATAGAAGTAAAATGTGTTCTTTTCTATAACAGTTCTAAATTTTTTATCCTTATATCTCATAATACTCAAAGATATAAAAAATTATACCTAAGATTACATTTACTATTTCAATATCACTGTACCCAATGCTTTGGTTATTTTGCTTTCTTCTTCTTTAAATAAAAGATGATCTTTCATAAGCTGTAATTGCTGTTCAGGTGTTGTTGCTGCTTCAAGTTGTTGTTGGTTTTCTTCAAACATTTTTTTTATTTTTCTCAACTTAAAAAAGGTTACACTTATAAACGCATCTTGAATAGAATTATCTCTGTTTGTAATATTCAATCCTTGCAGTTTTTCATCCCATTTAGGGCTTAATTCGTAGGGCGATGCAGTAATTGAAATAACCATATTTCTTATAGCTTCATCTGTATGGTATAAAAAAGTTTTCGCATCTGGTTGTTTGCCTTCATGGAGTTCTTGAATAAATTCAGCATAAATTTTAGCAAGCAATGGATTGTGAAATTTATAAGGGCTTAATTCATTGATAACATACAATGCAATGCTTTGCTCATTATTCCATGGCTTATACCCATGCTCAAACAAAACTTTTAAAATATTTTTTTCAATAGCTTCGTCTCGATGCAATAAAAGAGTATCACTATCTGTATAAGTTGTAGTAGGTTGTTGAGGAAATTCTTGTGTTTGAAAATCGCCAACACTATATGATTTTTTTTCTTCTTTTGCAATGCTGTCTCTCTTGTATTTATTTACAAGTGTTGTTAAACCTCCTTCATCAATTTTTAAAAGCGATGCACATTGTTTAATATACTCTTGCAGTTTAGTAAAATCTTCTGTTCTATTTATTTTACTTAAAGTTTCTGCAATATTGTTTACAACATTATTTTTTTGATTAATGTCGTTGCCTGCATCTTTCAATAATATACCTAATTGAAAAATGATAAAATCTTTTTTATTGTTGGCAACAAAATCTTTAAAAGCAGTTGTACCAACTTTATTTACATAACTATCAGGATCTTCATTATCTGGTATTAATACAAGTTTTACATTTAAGCCTTCTTCCAAAGCCATATCTAATCCACGCAAAGCTGCTTTAACTCCTGCATTATCGCCATCATAAATTATAGTAAGATTGTTGGTATATTTTTTTATCAATCTTATTTGCTCAGTAGTTAAAGAGGTTCCTCCACTTGCTACAACATTTTCAATACCTGCTTGATGTAAACTAATTACATCTGTATAGCCTTCTACCAATAAACATTCTTTAGCTTTATCTATTGGAGAGCGTGCAAAATACAAACCATATAAAATTTTGCTCTTTACATAAATTTCATTTTCTGGTGTATTAATGTATTTAGGAGCTTTATCATTTTTACCAATAATTCTTGCACCAAAGCCAATAATTTTTCCTGTGTTGTGATGAATAGGAAAAATAATTCTGCCTCTGTAATTATCTACTAACTCATCATTATTTCTTACAACAGTTAAGCCTGTTTTTAATAATAATTCTTTATTAAACTGATGTGTAATTAAAGATTGAGTGAGTGAATTTTTTTCTGTAGGATTAAATCCTAACTGAAATTTTTTAATTGTTTCGTCTCTAAAACCTCTTTCTTTTAAATAAGATAAAGCAATTTCTTTTCCTTCCTCATTATTCCAAAGTGTATTTTCAAAAAAATCTTTAGCATAGTTGTTAATGATGTATAAGCTATCGGCAGTTTGTGCTAAAATTTTTTGTTCAGGCGATGTTTCTGTTTCTTCAATTTCAATATTATATCTTGCAGCCAACCATTTTAAGGCTTCTACATAACTAAGTTTATCATGCTCCATTAAAAATGTAATAGCATTTCCACTTTTTCCACAACCAAAACATTTGTACAATTCTTTTGCAGGAGATACAGTAAATGAAGGCGTTTTTTCGTTATGAAAAGGACAAAGTCCTAAATAATTACTACCACGTTTTTTAAGTTTTACATAATCACTAATAATATCAATGATATCAATTCTGCTTTTTATTTGTTCTATGGTTTGTGGTGTAATCATTTTAAAAGTGTACAAATGTAAACTTTAGAAAATAGAGTTTATAATAAATGAAAAATAGTTTTTCTTTAATATTGTCCTGTGCTTAACATAACCAAAGTACAAGCCTCTATGGTTTGTATATTATTTGCCTGAGCCAATTTTTCAAAAGCTTCGTTTTCTGTGCCTGGATTAAAAATAATACGTTTAGGTTTTAAAGAAAGTATATAATCGTAATACTCTTTTTGCCTTGCTGGGTTTAAGTAAAGTGTTACAGTATCTATATTATCAACAAGTACTTTATTTTTTTGAATAGGTGTGTTATCTATAAAAGAATCTTTACTTCCTAAAGCAATTACAGGATGCCCATGAATAATTAATTGTTTTACTGCACGATTACTGTATCTATCTGTTTTATCAGAAGCACCTAATACCAACGTTTTCTTTTTCATTTTCTAACATATTTTTCAATCTTTAAAATTTAATTCTTTACTATTCAAAAGCACTTTATAATAAATGGTAGCTCCTGCTTTTCTTAATGTTTCTGCAACAGAACAATATTTTTCCATAGATAATTGAACCGCTCTAAAGGCTTTCCCCTCTTCTATATTTCCAGTAAGTTCAAAAGTTAAATGTACTTTTTCCCAAAGTGCTAAAACTTTATCTTTTTCACGTTCAGCATCAACCAAAATTTTTATAGTGGCAACCTCCTGTTTTTGTTTTTTTAAAATACTAATTACATCTACAGTACTACAACCACACAATGCTGCTAAAACAGTTTGCATTGGTCGCATACCATTTCCATTTCCTCCTTGCTCTATAGGAATATCAATTTGCATTGTATTACCTGTAGCATCTGTAATTTTCATTTCATAATCCAATGCAATTCTTTCTGCTGTTAATATTGGCATAACATAATTTTTATAACTCTAAGGTAAGTATAATAATGATTTACTGTTAAACATACTTTACTGTTAAATCAAACAAAAATCATTTGGTAAAAATGTTATTGCGGTATCTTTACTAAAAATAAATTTCATGTTTATTAAACAATTATACACAGGCTGTTTAAGTGAAGCAGCATATTTTATAGCAAGTGAAGGTGAAGCTGCTGTAATAGACCCTTTGAGGGATATTGATGAATATTTACAATTAGCCAAAGAGCATAATGTAAAAATTAAATACATTTTTGAAACACATTTTCATGCAGATTTTGTAAGTGGACATTTAGACCTTGCAACAAAAACAGGTGCAAAAATTATTTATGGACCCAATACAGAAACAAAACTACCTGTATATATTGCTAAAGATGAAGAAACTTTTTCTGTTGGAAAAATAAGCATACAAGTATTACACACCCCTGGACATACTTTAGAAAGTTCTTGTTTTTTATTGAAAGATGAAAATAAAAATGATTATGCAATTTTTACTGGCGATACTTTGTTTGTAGGCGATGTAGGCAGACCCGATTTGGCACAAAAAGGTGAAGAATTAACTATGAATGATTTAGCAGGAATGTTGTACAATAGTTTACAAACTAAAATAATTCCACTTGATGATAAAGTAATAGTTTATCCTGCACATGGTGCAGGTAGCAGTTGTGGTAAAAATTTAGGTGCTGAAACTTATAGCACTATTGGCGAACAAAAACAAAACAACTATGCTTTACAACCTCAATCCAAAGAAGAATTTATAAAAGTTGTAACCGAAGGCTTGCCAATGCCACCACAATATTTTCCTGTAAATGCTAAAATAAATAAAGAAGGTTATGAAAGTTTGGATGCTGTATTGCAAAAAGGTTTAGAGCTATTAAGCATTGCAGCATTTAAAGAAAAAGCAACCCATGATAATGTAATAATATTAGATACAAGACATGCTTTGGTATTTACAAAAGGTTTTGTACCCAACAGCATTTTTATAGGTTTAGAAGGAAGATTTGCAGAATGGGCTGGCAGTATTTTACCTTTTAATAAAACAATTATTTTAGTAACCGAACAAGGAAAAGAAGAAGAATCAATTATTAGATTATCAAGAGTGGGTTTTGAAAAATTTGGTGGGTATTTACAAGGAGGTTTTGAAGCTTGGCAAAATGCAGGCGAAAAAATAGATATGATAATTGATATAGAAAGTGATGAATTGGCAATGGATATTCCTTTTGATAACAACCTTATTGTTGTAGATGTAAGAAAAGAAATTGAGTATGCCGATGGGCATTTAAAACAAGCCATCAACATTCCTTTAGCAGAATTAACAGACCCTGCAAGTATGGCTAATTTAGAAGACAATCACAACATTTACATACATTGTGCTGGTGGTTACAGAAGTGTTATTGCAGCATCACTCATGAAGCAACAAGGCATACACAACATAAGAAATATTTTAGGTGGCTGGAACGAAATAAAACAACTAACCGATAAGTTTGAAATTGAAAAAAGTGTAGAAGTACTGAATTAGCAGTTTGAAGTTTGTTAGTTTAATTTTCTAATGCCTAAATAACTTTACTTCTTTTTCCCTTTTTCAATTTTTTTCGGTAATGGTTGCAGTAAATAATTTTTAGATGAAACTACTTTTTCACCTGTTTTTGTTTCAAGGTCTTTTCTTGCTTTGCCTGCAACATCACCACCTTGTTTTGCTGCTTTTTTATTTTGAATAAAACCTTTTGGGTTTTGTGTTCTTACTATTGCTGTGGTAGATGCTTCACCCAACATGGAAAATATAAGTTCAAGGTCGGTAAAATGGTCTCTAAGATTTTGGCTTTTCAGGTTTTTTACTTTTTTGTATTGAGAAGGTGTAATGCCAAATGTAGCTTTGGATATTTCTGCTGTAAGAATAGCATATTCTTTTTGAACTTTTACACCCCTATTTTTCCATTCTTCTGTCAGTTCTTCCCTAATGGCAATGCTACGCATACGTTTCTCAATCCAATCATCAGAATAGCCTTTCAGTTTGTACAATTCTCTTGTACGTTGTGTAGCCAGTTCAGGGTTTTCAATTTCTTCCAATCTATCTGCCCCTACTTGTGCAAGCCAAAGTTTAAAAGGCTCTGCTTTTTGCGATGGAATAGATTGTATAATGCGTAAAAGCCCTTTGCTATCTGCTGCTTGTATTTTACGTTTTTTGCCATCGGCAGCTTCCATTTCAACAAGGGTACAAATTGTACCCCAGTTGGTTTTAAGTAGCTCATCTCTACTCAACATTTTTTTTATGTATTGCTTTACATCAGAGCTGTTAGTAAGTATTTCAACTACATCTTGTACAGAAAAATACCATTTTTCTTCAGCTTCATTCCATTTGGAACGAACTTTTTTATCTTCAAAAAGTTTAATGTTACCCATAAGTCAAATGTAACATTTAAAGAAAACTAATAAACTAAGTTCAAGTAACAAGTGCAACACCTGTTCAACCTTTTGGGCGGGGTACCCCGCCCAAAAGGTTGGGCTGAAAAACAGAATTTTGTGTTGCTATGACGACAAAAAAATATTTCCAA
>Ga0116193_1002459_pt1 | contig 14080 bp, 10 predicted proteins | sample AD_UKC115_MetaG_FD_89892 | JGI IMG/M metagenome (GOLD analysis project Ga0116193, IMG submission 89892) | Active sludge microbial communities of municipal wastewater-treating anaerobic digesters from Hong Kong - AD_UKC115_MetaG | ecosystem: Engineered > Bioreactor > Anaerobic > Digestate... | reverse complement strand
GTTGGCGAGATATCAGACAGGCTCAGACGTGGTAAGCACACTACAAGACATGTTGAGCTTTTCGATTTCGGAGAAGGTTTTCTGACTGATACTCCGGGCTTTACTTCTCTGTCTCTTCTGAATCTTGATATAGACTATAGGAAGGTGAGACTGGGTTATCCGGAGATAATGAGATTTGAAGGCGGATGCCGTTTTGACGATTGCAGGCACATAAGTGAGCTTGGTTGTGTTGTCACAAAGGCTGTTGAAGATGGATTAATAGAGCAATCGCGATATAATCGTTATCGCAGTTTCAATGAGGAATTATATAATGAACGTAACAACTATCGCCGGAGGAAAATTTAATGAGCGGTTTTGATATAGCACCATCTTTGCTTTCAGCGGATTTCTGTAATCTTGAACGCGATATTAAGAAGGTTGAGGGAAGGGCAGAATATCTCCATCTGGATATAATGGATGGTCATTATGTCAGCAACATCTCTTTCGGTCTGCCGGTCGTAAAGTCGATACGTAAGGCTACCGGAATGATTTTCGATACGCATCTTATGATAACCGAACCGGAGAAATATGTTGATGCTTTTGCAGCGGCCGGTTCGGACATTATTACTTTCCATATTGAATGCACGGATGAACCGGAGGCACTTGTTGACCATATAAGGGCGTCAGGCTGTAAGGCAGGTATCGCGATTCATCCGGATACTGATATTGAAAGACTCATTCCTATGGCCGGCAGGTGTGACCTTATTCTTGTAATGTCTGTCAGACCAGGATTCGGCGGGCAGGGATATCTTGACGGATCTACGTCAAGGATTGCGCGTGTGAGGAATGCTCTTGATGAGTGTAATTCCGGTGCGATTCTTGCTGTTGACGGCGGAATAAACGCGAAAACAATCCGGGAGGCTTACGATGCCGGTGCACGGCTTTTCGTTGCCGGCAATGCCGTATTTGGTTCGGATGACCCCGGACGTGCAATAGAGGAACTCAAAGCATGCATTACACGGTGATAACAGGCGGACCGATTCCCGATGAAGCACAGAAAGATGTTGAAGGGACAGTTTTCTGTGCGGACGGCGGTGCCGATTTCTGCAGATTGCATGGCCTTCTGCCTCAATGTGTTTATGGCGATATGGATTCTATTTCTGAAGAAGGACTGGAATTTATCAGAAGCAGAAGTATCAGTACAAAAGTTTACCCGTGTGAGAAAGACTGGACTGACACTGAAATTGCTCTCGGTGAGGTTCCGGCGGGTGCTGATGTTACTCTTATCTGCCCGATTGAAGGAAGAATAGATCATGTAATCGGCAACATCCAGCTTGCGTCGCAGATGTCTGAGAGGTTAGGGCGGATAGTTCTGTCTGACGGAATCACGCATATATACATGATGACAGGACCTGACGATCTTTTATGCAGGGAGATTGATGATGCCTGTGAGATGGCTGTATCTCTTGTTCCGCTGAGTTTTGACGCCCAGGTTACCGGAGTGCGTACGACAGATCTTTATTACAGGCTTGGAGGTGAATCGCTTGCCGCCGGAAAGACATTTTCTTTCAGCAACAGGCTGGCTTCAGGAAAGTCCGGTTTTGAAATATCAATTCAATCCGGCAGACTTGCCGTAATTGTCACAAAAGCCGTATAGACCGCGTGTTATCTGCTTTTAAGAACAGTCTTCATTGAAAGACTTTGTTTTTTACCCCTCGAAAATGAGACTTTTGTCCGTTGAATGATACCGGCATACCCCCTAAAATATAAAGTGCAAGATTAAACATAACGCATCGGAAATTCCGGTGCGTTTTTTATTGCAATTATTAATATAGGAGGACGCAAACACATGATGGATTATGAGCAGTTCAAGGAGAGAGTTCTGAGCGAATTTATTGATTATCTTCCAATCGAATATTCCGATTGCAGGCTGGAACTTCACAAGGTTACGAAGATAAACGAGGTTCTCACCGGAGTTGCGATTGTGCCGGAGAATGATGGTGACAGATATGCAGCACCTACATTCTATCTTGAGAGGCTCTATGAACAGTACCGGGACGCAGGTAATTTTGAAGAATGTCTCAGTACTCAGTCGGAGATTCTGATGCAATCGGTAAATTATCTTCCCCGGGACATTGGAGATATGGATTTCTCGTCAATGACCGGCAGGATTGTCTTCCAGCTTGTCAACCGGCTGAGAAATACCGATATGATAGCAAATTGCCCACACAGGGATTTTCTGGATCTGACTGTTGTCTACAGAATGATTACTGATATCTTGCCGGACGGAGTATCAGGTTTCCTCATCAACGACAACATTGCAAGGTCAGAACATTGGACAGAAGCCGAGCTCTATGATATGGCACTCAGGAATACGCCAGAGCTGTTTCCGTACATCGCTCTCAGAATTGAAGAGATGATGGGCAGAATAATGTCACGCTGCAATAACAAAGATTTCGTATTTGACGATATGTTTCCTGAGTTTAACAGGACACCGCCCAGAGAATGCGTCTATGTTGCAAGCAATGATTCTGAATATCTTGGAGCTACAGTGCTTCTTTATCCGGAGTTTATAAAGGCCGTTGCCGGTAAAATCGGAACCGACTGTTACCTGCTGCCTTCATCGATACACGAGATAATTATTCTGTCTTCAGGTATGTACAAAGAAGCCGGAAGACTTGCCGAACTTGTAAGAAGCACCAATGAGTCACAGGTGAGTGTAGGCGACAGACTGTCTGACAGCATATATCTGTTCAGCAGGGACAAAGGCTCAATACAGTGCATTGATTACCTTGAGAGGGAAGCGTTATGAGAATCAGAAACATTAATAAGATACTTCATTTCATGGCTTCATTTACGGCGGCACTTGTTCTTGTAGCATTCTTTGCCGGCAGTATACTGGATGCCGCAACCGGGTATACAGAACCCGTAGGTATGAATGATTATGACTTTACGGCTAATACAGGTACAATATCAGACTGGTCACCATGGAATGCAGCCGGAATGAAGGAACAGATTCTTGCAAATGCGGCAAAGTATGCCGGAAGACCGTACAGCGAGATGGATTGCGCAAATTATGCGGCACAGGTACTGTGTGACAGCGGCTGCGTTAATTTCGGAAACTATATGATAAATGACGGCAATATGCAGGTAAGTGAGTTTCTGAAGCTGTTTGCCGGTCAGATTGATACCGGCGATCCAAATGTCCAAAGAGTCGCTGTCAACGGTTCTTCCGTTGTAAATGCCGCGAGAATGTCCAATGAACAGATTACTTTGTGGTGTCAGGATAACTGCGACCCGGGAGATTTTCTTGTTTTCTACGATGAAGAAGGTAAAGACCTTCATATCGGCATATATTCCGGCGTGAAAGACAGAAGCTCATGTGCGGGCGGCGACAGTGTGCACGGCGCTTATATGTGGCATTCCGGTGTGTCAACCGGGGTCGCCGAGCGATTAATAGCATATATATCCGGTTCAGGCAAGAAGGGACATACAATAACGTTTATGCAGCGCTTCAGAACTTCGAACAACGCTGCTTTTACCGGATTTGCGATTGACAAGAAGACAGCTGACGGCATGGCACTTGCAGGCGCTTCCTACGGTGTGTTTTCAAGTGAAGCCGACTGCCTTGCGAGAACCAATCAATTAGGCTCGGTTACTGATGACAACCTTGACGGAATGACGTGCGATTACCACGGAAGCAACGGTGAAAACCTTATGCGCCTCGATAACACCGGTCAGGGTTTCTCAAAGAGCATATACATAACTGAGACTTTCTGCCCGTATCTGATAAGAAACGGCTCATCTGTCATTGATCTGCGCTGTTGCGGATGGGGTGAGAACGGACAATGCGAAGTGTCTGACATAAGAGAACAATACAGATTTTTTGACAGCAATATCTACCGTGTTGACATGTTTCTCGGCAGCATAATCGGAAATTCAGGCAGGATGGTCTATACGGTGAGCCTTGTCAAAGACGGTTCTACGACAAAACTGTATGACAAAACAATCGACAGCTTTCCTCTTCAGGGAGGCTGCGTATATATAACTAACCAGAGTGATTCTGCTGCGTCAATGATTGAAGCGTCTTCACTTAAGCTTGCGAAAGAGACAGTCACGAATCTTGACACGTCATCAACGGTATTTACGGTTCTCGAGAACGACCTGACTGTGGCGACGTACAGGTATTCACAAGACGGCTTTAAATGGTTTGACTGTGATGGTAATTATATGGATATATCCTCACTTCCGGTTAAGTCAGGAGCCGGATATGTTGTCAGGGAGAGCTTCGATATTCCGGTGATGTCCTGCGCTGACGGCAATACTCTGGAGTATTGTGTTGTAAATGACAGCATCGGATGGACACCTGACGGCGAGAATTCATATACATACGGTTTTACTGCGGGAAGTCTTCCTGAGTACGGCATAATCGGAGTTACGGCTGAGAACAACTGGAATGCATCGCAGCTCTCATTAACCAAGACTGTCAGTGATGAAGGAGATACCGCCGATGGGTTTGTTTTCGAGCTTTGGAATGAAGAAGGCACCATCAGGGTTGCTGACGGATTGTCAGATAATCAGGGAAGAGTCTTGTGGACGACAGGCGACGAATCAGATGTCTATGAACTGACCTGTCCTTCGGGCAGTTATGAGATACGTGAATATGTTCCGTCGACGCGCTCTTTTGAAGATACACAGGCAGAGTATTACTATCATGTCCCGTCAGGTTTCACAGCCTCTGAAGACGGTCGCTACTGGTATAAGAAAATTACGATTGCTGCCTCGCAGAGAATCAATCAGAATGTTGCCAACGACAGAAGCCAGGCGGATATAGCTGTTTGCAAGCTTTCAGAAGACGGAAAAATAGCGGATATAGCTTTCGATATTTATGCCGGAGGAAACGGAGCATTGCCTTTGTGGGAGTCGGAACCTCTGTGTACTGGGACCACAGAGGATGACGGCGTTGCTGTTTATGAGAATGTTCCGCTTGGATGGTACCGTATTAAGGAACGGGTGCCTGAGGGGTATTCATGCACATGGATTGACGGGCAGACTGAGGGATACAAGGTTATCCATATGGGAGAGATGTCCGACAACCAGGTTGTAAGTGTAACGGCAGTAAACAGAATCAGTGCAAAAGTGGTGATTGAGAAATGTGATGAGTGGACAGGCGCCGTAATCAGCGATTATGAGGGTTTGCCTGCAGTATTCAGCATGTATGCGGATACTGATTGCGACTGCGTTCTGGATGACAATGAGAGAATCTCATACAGACAGATTACAGACAGCGATAAGGACGGCATACTCGAAATCAGCGATGTCTCATCCGGCCATTATCTGATTGAGGAGAAAGCTGCGCCTTACGGATACTGTATTAATTCGAATCTTTGCAGTGTTGTGATTGACAGCCATGAGGGGGCGTCCGTCAGAATTTTCGATTCACCTTACCAGTCATCGTTAAGACTTGTCAAAAATGACTCGGAGACAGGCGAGTTTATTAATGGCGCAGGTTTCACTGTGTATGAGGATACAAACGGCGACGGAATTCATCAGGATTGCGAACCGGAAGCAGTGACTGCTGATTCTCAAAGGGTAACTTTTGAAGTCAAACGATTGAACTGGAATGAAGGTGAATTTGCCGACAGTGATACCGGAGAGATCAGGGAAGTATATTCATCTGATAACTTAAGGGCAGGCAAATATGTTATTGTCGAGACAACTCTGCCCCAGGGATATTTCTACTGTGACGAGAACGGCAATGTTACCTCCGATATGAACAGTGCCGCAGTCAGCATAAATGTTCCGGAAGACGGAGCTGACATTGATAACGCAATTATTCAGGGTGTTCTTATAAAGAATAAGCCGGGAAGTGCGGTTGTCTTTAAGTGCGATGATAACGGCATTAACCTCGAAGGTGCCTCTTTTGAAGTCTATAGTGATGAAGGCTGTTCAAGCCTTGCAGGAGAGCTTGAGTATGAGAGCGATACGGGGAAATATGTGCTTCGCGGTCTTGGGGAAGGTACATATTATCTTAAGGAAATGAAGGCTCCTGACGGTTACTTAAGGGATGACACCATATATGAATTCAATATTACAGGAGAATGCTGCACTGCAGTTATAACAAATTCTTTCGCCGGGCAGGAAGGTCTTGCCGGAAGATTTGTAAATTACAGGCCGATAGCCGGAACTGTTCTTCTTGACGACCATATCAACACAGTTGATAAATCAACAGTAGAGCTTGAAGGCGATTACTGTCATGAGGTGTCTTACGGAACAGAAGTGTGTATTACTGACTATGTATTCTGTAAAGGCCTTGAAGCCGGGCAGACTTACACTGTCACAGGAGAGCTTATGCTTAAGAGCACAGGTGAACCGTGGATTGACGCAAACGGCAGTCCATATGTGTCGGTAGCCGAATTTGAGGCATCATCATGTAAGGAGACCGTAGAAGTTGATTTCACTGTGGATACAACCATGCTTAATGGTGATTTGGTAGTTGCCTTTGAGACTATAAGAACCGAAGACGGTTTGTTCGAACACAAAGATATAAACAGCATGTATCAGACGCTTGGAAGTGTATATGTGTCGACTGCCGCAGACAGTAATCACGGCGGAAAAATCATTTATCCGGATGAGGTCGCTGCGGTTACAGACCGCGTATCGTACAGAGGACTTTGCAGTGACACGACATACAGAATAGAAGCTTCGCTTTATATGAGTAACGGTGAACCTTTGATGAGGGATGGAAGTCAGGTTGTGAACACAGTTGTGTTTACGCCGGATTCATGCAATGGAACGGTTAATGTTCCTGTCAGTTTTTCGACATCGGGCATGAGCGACGGACAGACTGTTGTCATATATGAGAATATTTACAATGTTGCGACAGAAGAAGAGAAGGACAGAGGAATTCAGAATGCAGACATAGAGATAGGCAGGCACAATGATATCAGCAGCAAGGATCAAAGTGTCACTTTATATAGCCTTCCTGCAACAGGTGAAGAGATTGCGGACTATACGATGGCAGGAATTGCGATGCTCATGACCGGCAGTGCCGCTGTTTTCGTAATTTATGTTACAGGAGAAAGAAAGAAGTACATATAATGATAAAGAAGGTTCACATGGCGGGGAGAATACTCATTGCGTCGTTTTTTATAACGGGAACAATACTTGCATATGCTGACAAGATTAAGAGTCATATAAGGCAAAGCTTTATCGACGAAGCGTTGAGCTATTCGCGCGCTGAGATAATCAAGGGGAATCAGGAGATAACGTGCAGCGTTCCGGCAGCGAGTATTCTGTCAATAACAGGAGAAGATTATGTTGATGATCAAACAGATTATGGCAGTTACGGACAAGCTGAAGCCGGTCTTCATCTGGCCGCGATACTTGATATTCCGGAAATTGAACTGGAAGAACCCGTATGGAAGGAATGTGATTCTGTGGCGATGCGCTACGGAGTGGTGCTTTGGAAGACATCGGTTAATCCCGGCGAAGCCGGAAACTGCATTATTATAGGACATCGCAACAGACACACGTCGACTTGTTTTTACAGGCTTCAGGAGCTTGTTGCCGGAGAACAGGTAGTCCTCATGCTTAAAGACGGAACCGAGAGAATCTACGAAGTGTATGAGACGGTTACGTGCCCGCCGTCTCATATTCCCGGTTATCTTGAACAGGGAACGGGTGAATCGCTGACACTTATTACCTGCGCGACCGAATATGGGAAAGGCTGGCGCTTTATAGCTGTCTGTCATCCGATATCGGATGATTGAATCATCAGGATAGAAGTTAAAGTGCTTTTCTGTGACTTATTCCAAGCTCATCGGCAATTATAAAGAAAGCTTCACGTGAGCCTCTTATTGTCTGTTCAGATACGCAGAAAGCAAGTCTGCAATAACCGGGGCAGGCGAAGGCTGACCCTTTGACAAGCAGGAGATTATGCGCGGCGCACTTGTCGGCAAACTCCTCGTCGTCAAGACCGGCTGGAGTATTCATAAAGATATACAGAGCTCCGTTTGGCTTTACGGCGCAGAATCCTGCATCGGTGATATTTGAATAAAGCAGATTGCGTCTGTGTTCATAGTTTGCGACGTCAACCTTGGCGTAGAGGGATTTCTCTATGACTCTCTGCCATATTGCAGGAGCGTTTACACTGCCAAGACTGCGGTTGGAGATAACAATTGCAGCTGTCAGGTCGTCGTAATCCGCATTCTTGGGAGAGACCAGAGTATAGCCGATTCTCTCGCCGGGGAGCGACAAAGATTTGCTCCACGAAAAACACACAACGATATTGTCAATATAGCTCATAGCACAAGGAACACTGATTCCATCATAAATCAGGTCTATGTAAGGCTCGTCCGAGATCACCTGAATAGTGTGATTAAAAGACTTAAGCATGTCATTCAATTCTTTGAGAAGAGAGGCCGGATATACTACGCCCGAAGGATTGTTTGGCGAATTTATGATAATAGCCTTGGTTCTGTCGGTGACGGCTTCACGGATTCTGCTGATAACAGGCATGAAGTTTTCATCGGTCGGAACAATCACAACTTTGCCGTTGTGATTTGCAATATAACCGTTATATTCCATAAAGAAAGGAGAAAGAACAATAACCTCGTCACCATCATCCAGAAGAGCGTGGAGAACGTCATTCATAGCAGCGGCAGCTCCGACAGTCATGCAAACTGCTCCCGGATTAATTGAGAGTCCGGATTCTTTGCTTCTCTTCTCGGCTATCATAGCACGGGTTGATTCATAACCGCTGTTGCTCATGTATCCGTGCATGCCGGGAACAGGATTCGAACAGATGTCCGCAAGTGCATCAGATACTTCGTGCGGCGGTTCCAGATCAGGATTGCCTATTGAGAAATCAAAAACCTTATCCGGGCCGTAAATAGCCTTGAGACGATTTCCTTCTTCAAACATTTTGCGGATCTGGGATCCGCCTGCAAGCTGGGATTTAATTTTTCTGGAAATCATGAAGCACCTCTTAATTCAAAATATATGGGGGAGTATAGCACTGATTATCTGTTATAGACAGGCTTTTCAAGTCTTCTTGTAAAGAAACGCTCTGACAAAGGTTTGTCATAAAGATACGATTGGAACAGATTGCAGCCGCAGTCGATCAAGTCGTCAATCTGATTGGTATTCTCGATGCCTTTGCAGACAACAGATGTGCCAAGCCGTCCGCATAAATCGATAAGACTTGCGAAAATAGCCTTATCTCTGCCTCCGTCTGGAGAAAGCTTCTCAGGTGATATTTTAAGAGTGTCGATACTTAACAGCTGAAGTACCTTGACAGAAGACATGCCTGTTCCGAAATCATCTATCACTATTGAGATTCCGGCATCTTTGAGTTTATCTGTAGTGCTTCGCATAGTAACAAGTTCTTCAACAGTTGTGGGTTCTTTGAATTCAATGCCGATATACTTGCGGTCAACGCCGTGCCTGTCGATTACGTCGATAATGTTGTCGGCGAGATTTGAATCCATAAGGTCAAGATTAGAAAAATTGCATGTTATGCGGACAGGTTCAATCCCCTGACTTATCCATTCCTTAATTTTGCAGCAGGTCTTCGTAAGAATGAGGTAATCAAGCTTTGAAATTAGTCCGCAGTCAACTGCCGCGTCAATGAAATCATCGGGGTTTGTAAGATTTCCGTCAAGAGCCCAGCGCGCAAGGGCTTCAGCTTCGAAAAGAACCGTGTCTCCGTCAGTCGATACAACCGGCTGGAAATAGACTATAAATTTGTTGTCGTTCAGAGCGTCCGCCAGCCTTGATGCGAATGTTGCATCAACATCAGAGCCTCCTGTCAGGTTGGCGTTGAATACAACGGCATCTTTTGAATATTTCCTGGCGACTGACATTGCCTGGGATGCTTCGGCAAGAACTGCGTGGGCATCGGTGTGCTTGGCTGTCAGTGCGACAATTCCGGCTCTGGCGGTAAGTTCATTGACATACATGTCATTCTTGTATTTGACTGACACTTTAACACCGCGTAGATACTTGATCAAAGAATCAATACGATCGGAAAGGATTATTACCGCAAAATTATCTCCGCCTATATGTACAGTGAACTCATTGCCCTGATTGCCTACAAACGTATTAAGCTTGGAAGAAAAATCAGAAATCATACGTCCGGTTGCTTCGCCGCCGAAGAAATGGTTAATCTTTGAACTGTGCTTAATGTTGATATAGCAACATGACAGTCCGTTGAAATCAGAATTCCTTATAATCCGGTTAATGTGCTTTATGAAGAAATTGTAGTTGGGGACGCCTGAATCAATGTCATAATATCTAAGTCTGTAATAAGCATCTGTAGTGTATTTGTACGCAAGAAAAAGCCCGACGCTTGTAATGAAAATCTTGAACAGCTCATCCTGCTGTTCGCTGAATGAAGGTGAATAGGCTTTAAAGAATATGCGGATAACGCATTTGACGTCTTCGTCAACATCCTGTGAATCTTCAACATAACCCGGTTCACAGTTGTCGTCGGTGAGAAAAGGAACCTGCTTCTTTATGAGAACTCCGTTCTGGTATATGAAGTGCTCAATTTTGCATACGTTGACCATGTCAGCATATTTTGCAAATTCCTCTCCGGTGAAACAATCATCACTGTAACTTGCGAAGGAAGACAGAAACTCTGCAAATTCATAATACCTGCTAGCCATAAGACCCCCCTCAGCTTAATTGAATAAATTTTAAGCCTTATGTGACTGAATTTCAATAATGTACAAAGAATAACGTTGATAGTAATCAAACTAAATTTTTACTGATATGAAGGAGAATAATCAATGTGTGACAGACATCAATGCCGGTCTTCTGATAAAAGGACGATTAAGCGGCGAATAGGAGATAACGGAGAAGAATCGGTGATTGAATACATGACAGAAAAAGGATACAGACTTGTCTGCCGCAATTTCAGCGTACACAATGTAGGAGAGATTGATTGTGTGTTTGAAAAAGACAACGAAATATATGTAACTGAAGTCAGATCCCGCCGCAACGACGGTCCTTATCCGTCATCATGCGAGTCGGTTGATTATAACAAACAGAGGAAAATACTCAGATGCACAAAATATCTTGTTGCCAGATACGGTTTATATGACCGCAATATTACTTTTTTGATAGGTCAGGTTACACATAGTGCGGCAGGAATGGTACAAAATGTAGAAATTATCCCATTTTGAGAACACACATTGAAATTTTGTTGCTTTAAAATTGCACTTTAAATATAATTACAGGCGGTGAACGGCAATCGGTATATTGCAAATTGCAAGTTTGCACTTGAATAATTTCATTTCAGAAAGAAGGCCCGACAGATGAAGAATTATAAGAGTATGACGAGGGAAGAGCTTGCTGCGGAGAAAGATGCGCTGACTCTGCGCTATGAGGAATACAAAGCGATGAGTCTTGCTCTTGATATGACAAGAGGCAAGCCGTCTTCCGAACAGCTTGATCTTTCAAATCATATGTATGATGATCTGGCTTCAACCAATTTCAGAAACAGTCTTGGTCAGGATGTAAGAAACTACGGCATTCCGGCAGGGATTGTTGATGCAAGGGAACTTTTTGCTCAGATACTCGAAACAGATAAAGACAATATAGCTATGGGAAACTCGTCTAGTCTCAATCAGATGTTTGATACAATGATGAGGGCGATGGTTTTCGGCGAGGTCGATTCCGACAAACCTTGGAGCGCAATTGAAGGCAGAAAATGGCTTTGTCCGGCGCCCGGTTATGACCGCCATTTCAGAGTTACGCAGACTCTGGGATTTGAACTGATTGCGGTACCGATGACCGACGACGGTCCTGATATGAACATGGTTGAAGAACTGGTCAAAGATGAGAAGGTTATGGGTATCTGGTGTGTTCCGTGCTACAGTAACCCTGACGGCATCGTTTATTCTGAAGAGACCTGCGAGCGTCTTGCCGGGATGAAGACAGGCGCGAAGGATTTCAGGATTTACTGGGATAACGCTTATGTAGTGCATCATCTGACGGAGAATGACAGCCTCAGAGGGCATGTTCCTGATATGCTTTCCCTGTGTGATAAGGCAGGTAATCCCAACAGAGTTTACGAGTTTGCTTCGTCGTCGAAAATTACTTTCGCCGGTGCAGGATTATCATGTTTTGCAGCTAATCACGAGTCAATGAAACATGCCAGAAAGATTCTTGATGTACAGACCATCTGCACCAATAAAGTGAACCAGCTTGCGCATGTCAGATTTCTGCCTGACTTAAAAGCTGTTGATGCGCATATGAGAAAGCATGCTGCAATCTTAAGACCTAAGTTTGAGATGGTCGCAAGCGTCCTTAAGGATGAGCTCTGTGATTCTGAACTATGGCATTGGACTGACCCCAAGGGTGGTTATTTTGTAAGCTTCTATGCTATGCCGGGCACGGCAACAGATATTGTCAGAATGTGCAAGGAGGCAGGCGTGGCTCTTACACCTGCCGGTGCGAGCTTTCCTTACGGCATAGATCCCAACGACACCAACATCAGACTTTCTCCGTCATTTCCGCCGGTTGCAGATATTGAGAAGGCTACACGCATACTGTGTGTTTGTGCTAAAATAACAGCGATTAATAAACAGTTGGGAGTGTAATTACTTTATGAAAGATGTTTATGAGAGTCCGCTTAATTCCAGATATGCCAGCCCCGAGATGCTGTATATTTTCTCGCCGGATAAGAAGTTCCGCACATGGAGAAGACTTTGGATAGCTCTTGCCGAATCTGAGATGGAGCTCGGACTTAATATAACTCCCGAGCAGATTGCAGAACTCAAGGCTCATGCCGATGACATAAATTACGATGTCGCCGAGGCTGAGGAGAAGGTCGTGCGACATGATGTCATGGCACACGTTCACGCTTACGGCGCACAGTGCCCTTCGGCAAAGGGAATCATTCATCTCGGAGCCACATCATGCTATGTAGGTGATAACACAGATATTATTCTGATGCGCGAGGCGCTTGAACTTACACGCAAGAGACTTGTTGTCGTTATTGCTAAGCTAGCGGATTTTGCAGAGCAGTATAAGAACATGCCGACTTTGGGATTTACTCATTTTCAACCGGCTCAGCTCGTTACCGTCGGCAAGCGTGCTACGCTTTGGCTTCAGGATCTGATTATAGATCTTGAAGAGGTCAATCATGCATTGTCAGTCCTTAAACTCTTGGGCTGCAAGGGTACAACTGGTACACAGGCAAGCTTTTTGGAGCTTTTCCATGGTAATCATGAGAAGTGCGTAGAGCTGGACAGAAAGATCTGCTCCAAGATGGGTTTTGAGTCTTCGTATTATGTTTCCGGTCAGACATATACCCGCAAGATTGATTCAATTGTCGTGGATGTTCTTGCCGGAATTGCTCAGAGCTGCCACAAATTTTCGAATGATTTGAGACTTCTGCAGCATCTCAAGGAGATTGAAGAGCCAAAGGAACCCGGTCAGATCGGATCTTCCGCCATGGCATACAAGCGCAACCCGATGCGTTCCGAGAGAATGGCTTCTCTGTCGCGCTACGTTATTTCCGTTTCTTCAAGTCCTATGATGACAGCTTCCGAGCAATGGTTTGAAAGAACCCTCGATGACTCGGCAAACAAGAGAATTTCCGTTCCGGAGGCATTTCTCGCTATTGATTCCGTTCTTGGAATTTATGCAAACATCGCAGGCGGGATGATTGTTTACGATAAGATGATTACAAGGCATATCATGGATGAGATTCCTTTTATGGCCACCGAGAATATCATGATGGACTGTGTTGAGCGCGGCGGCGACAGACAGGAGCTTCATGAGAAAATCAGAAAGCTGTCGCTTGAAGCAGGCCGTGTCGTCAAGGAAGAGGGAAAACCCAACAATATGCTTGAGCTCATTGCCAATGATTCTTCGTTCGGACTTGACATGAACCGCCTAAATGAGCTTACAAATCCGTCACTTTACACAGGCCGCAGCGCCGAGCAGGTTGAGTCATTCCTTGATGAGTGTGTAAGACCGGTTCTTGCGGCACACTCTAAGGATCTCGAAGTCAAATCAGTTGAGCTTAAAGTATAATTTATTGTAGAAACATTGAACTTTATCGAACTTCCGAATACAATTTCGGAAG
>Ga0116193_1002456_pt1 | contig 14084 bp, 11 predicted proteins | sample AD_UKC115_MetaG_FD_89892 | JGI IMG/M metagenome (GOLD analysis project Ga0116193, IMG submission 89892) | Active sludge microbial communities of municipal wastewater-treating anaerobic digesters from Hong Kong - AD_UKC115_MetaG | ecosystem: Engineered > Bioreactor > Anaerobic > Digestate... | reverse complement strand
TTTGAGCCATAGCCTTCTTGCGACAGAATATAAATAAGTCTTAATCAGGCAGTTAAGTTCAAATTCCGGAGATTTTGCCTTTTCGAAAAGAACTATCATGGATTCCTGAAAAATATCCGCAGCATCATCCACAGACCCGTTATTATTAATAATCAGCGACTGGATCATAGGGTAATTATCCCGGTAAATCTGCTCCACTACTACCCGGTCTTCTTTAGCCAGTCCTTCTAATAATTCCTTTTCCTGCGTTGGGGTGCTCACTGAATCCGTTGATTTTAATACGTTTTTTGGGCATTGGTAACCCAATCCAAAGAAAATAAAACTTTTTTAAAATTAGTGGGTTACCTTTTTTAATATCCCGTATAAACTGTCAAATTATAATTTTAATTAAACAACAAAAACAAATGAAAAAGTTTTTTGCAATCGCAATCCTTGCTGTAGCTTTCGCAGCATGCACTAGTTCAGACAAGAAGGAAGAAACTCCTGCTACTACAGATTCTACTGTAACTGAAGCTCCTGCTGCTGCCGTAGTTGATACTGCCGCTAAAGCTGCTGCTGCTGTAGTTGATACTGCTGCTAAAGCTGCTGCTGCTGCTGTTGATTCTGCAGTTAAGAAATAAGAGATTTTCTGTTTCCCCAACTTGGGGAGGCATGGATAATATCATTTTTTAGACAAGCAAATAGGAAGGCCGTCCATTTTGGATGGCTTTTCTTTTTATATTTTTTCCTCTTTTTCACCTATTTTCGTTACAGATGTTAAAAATTCTATCATACGGTTATTATTATTACCTGACTTACTCATAGCCGGAATTTTTCTTTTTTCTCAATTGTTTGACCCTAAAATATTCCGGCTGTTAGCCGGCTTTTTTATGACTATTTGTATTATTGGATTGGGATTGATAGGAGGATCCGTTTCTCTCAGGCTTAGGCAGGAATGGAAGGGACTGCATATTGTGGGTTTTGATTGCAATGAAAATCACGCTCAAAAGGCCCTTCATTTGGGATTGGTACATGAGATTTTACCACTTGATGAGGCAGTTACCAGAGCAACCCTGATTATTATTGCAATACCAGTGGATGAATGTATCCGGATCCTTCCCCGGGTTTTAGACCTGGCTGCCGGTAAAACCGTGATGGATACGGGTTCCACCAAAGGGCCGGTATGCCTTTCTGTGATAAACCATCCCAATCGGGAATGGTTTGTGGCAACCCATCCGATGTGGGGAACTGAATACGCCGGTCCGGATGCAGCCAGGGCAGATTCATTTTCAGGCAAGGCCGCCGTAATTTGTGAAAGGGAAAGATCCGGTAAAGACTGTCTCGTGCTGGTGGAGAAATTATACAAAGCCCTGGGGATGCATTTGGTGAATATGTCCCCGAAAGAACATGATATCCATACAGCGTATATCAGCCATATTTCCCATATCACCTCCTTCGCCCTGGCAAATACAGTGTTGCAAAAGGAAAAGGAAGATAAAAATATTTTTGAACTTGCCAGTGGAGGTTTCGAGAGTACGGTGAGGCTGGCCAAGAGCAAAGGCGAAATGTGGGTGCCCATCCTGTTACAGAACCGCGAGCATATCCTGGATGTATTACAGGAACATATTGATCAACTTAATTTGTTTAAAGGTTGCCTGGAAGAAGAAAATCCGGAAAAGCTAAAAGCTTTAATTTCCAGGGCTAATTCCATTAGCCGGGTTATTAAATAGCATGGCCATCATACCTTAATTTTACAACTGTTAATAGATGAAAGCAATGCTTCAGGATATATGGGAAAAGAGGCCGCTTTTGGTAAGCGGACCCTGCAGCGCAGAAACAGAACAACAGGTAATGGATACTGCTAAAAGATTGGCTGCCACAGGGAAGATAGATTTATTTAGAGCGGGTATTTGGAAACCCCGAACCAAACCCGGAATGTTTGAAGGGATTGGGATTGCGGGTCTTCATTGGCTGGAAAATGTTCGAAGGGAATATAATTTGCCGGTTACAGTTGAAGTAGTTACTGCGAAGCATGTGGAAGAAGCGCTGAAACATGAAATGGATGTTTTATGGATTGGGGCACGAACAACGGTAAATCCATTTAGTGTTCAGGAAATTGCGGACGCCCTGCGTGGCGTAAATGTTCCGATCCTTATAAAGAATCCCATCAATCCCGATCTTGAACTGTGGTGTGGTGCCGTGGAGCGTTTTTTGAATGCCGGTATCAAAAATCTGGGATTGATTCATCGCGGCTTTTCTTCTTATGGAAATACTAAATATCGAAATGCTCCCATGTGGCACCTGGCCATCGAAATGAAAATCCGTTTTCCGGAAATGCTGATGATTTGCGATCCATCGCATATTTGCGGAAACCGGACCATGCTGCGGGAAGTGGCCCAAAAAAGTATTGATCTCGATCTGAATGGATTAATGATGGAATCGCATATTGATCCGGATAATGCCTGGAGCGATGCCAAACAGCAAATTACCCCGGAGGCCTGGGCTGAAATGATGGAGAGCCTTACCTGGCGCAAGGAAACAAGCCAGGAAGAAATGTTTCTTCAAAACCTCAATACGCTCCGGCATCAGATCGACCAACTCGATGAAGAGTTATTGATCCTGCTGGGGCAGCGCATGAAGCTGGCTGATAGCATCGGGGAACAAAAACGGGATAATGATATTACAATTCTCCAGGCAAACCGTTGGAATGAAATATTGGAGAGGGCTTTCGAAATTGGAACACCCCTTGGACTAAGCCGCGATTTTATCAGGCATTATTTTGACGCTATTCACCTGGAAAGCATCAACCATCAAAACCGGGTTATGAATACAAACAAAACTATTGAATCCAACAAATGACCGAAAGAAGATACTCCTTCCCCAATGCGGCATTTACTTCCTGCATCTTCAATCAATCTCTGGATACCTTTTTGCGCACCCTACCCGCATCCTTTGTTATTCTTACAGATGAAAATGTTTTCAATGCTAATCCGGGCCTATTTGCAGAAAAGGAGACCGTCGTTATACCTGCCGGTGAGGAAAACAAAGTTCAATCAACCGTGGATAGCATTATTGAGAAACTCCTACAGGCGGATATAGATAAAACATCTTATCTGGTTGGCGTAGGTGGGGGTGTGGTTACCGATATGGCCGGGTATGTGGCATCTGTTTATAAAAGAGGAATGCACCTTGCACTTTTTCCAACTTCCATACTGGCCATGGTTGACGCCTCACTGGGTGGAAAAAATGGGGTGGATGTGGGAATGTATAAAAATATGGTGGGTACCGTTTATCAACCGGAGTATATCGTTTTTGATTTCCAATTTCTAAACTCCCTTCCCGAAGAAGAATGGGTAAATGGTTTTGCCGAAATCATTAAGCATGCCTGTATTTGCGACCTTTCTTTGTTTGAGTTACTGGAGCAAACCACTTTGCATAACATACGGCAGGATCCAACCTGGGTAGCTTCTCTCATTGAAAGGAATGTAGAGATTAAAATGGGGATTGTTACCCGGGATGAATTTGAAAAGGCCGACAGAAAATTATTGAATTTTGGCCATACCCTTGGTCATGCAATTGAGAAATTGCACCATATCCCGCATGGTCATGCAATAAGCGTAGGCATGGTTGCGGCCTGTACCTTATCGGAGAAAATAAATGGGTTACATTTTTCAGAATCTAAAAGAATTATTTCTCTGCTCACAAAATACCATCTTCCGGTGGATATTGAAACCGATTATAGCCGGGTATTTGAGGTGCTAAAGAGAGATAAAAAAAGAGAAGGGAAGCATATTCATTTTGTTTTGCTCGATAAGATAGGTGCTGCCCACGCAGAACCGGTTTCCCTTGATTTCCTTCAGCAACATTTAAAAGACCTGGTATGAGGGCGATTACTATTTCCCCTTCTTCCTGCCAGGGTACCCTTGTGGCCCCCGCCAGTAAGAGTGCTGTACAACGGGCCATGGCGCTGGCTTTACTGCATAATGGAAAAACTATCATCAAAAGTGCAGGCCATAGCGAAGATGAAATGGTGGCAAGAAGAATTATTAAATTACTTGGTGCAAAAATTGAAACTGCCGGAGATGCTGAATGTGTTTTTAGTAAAGGAAATATTAAGCCCCTTGATACTTCGCTTGATTTTTCTGAAAGTGGCCTAAGTTTCAGAATGTTCACTCCCATAGTATCTTTGTCTCCCCAGAAATTTATTTTAACAGGAAGTGGTACACTGCTTAGGAGGCCTATGCATTTTTTTTTGGATGTTTTGCCTGAAATGCAAGTAGCTGTTTTTTCAAAGGACGGATTTCCGCCTTTTGAAGTTCAGGGCCCGTTGATAGCCCATTCAATAACCATTAGTGGAGAGCAGTCTTCCCAGTATTTAACAGGAATGTTGTTTGCTTTGGCAAAGGCGGCGAATGAACGGGTTGAAATTTTTGTTCATAATTTAAAAAGCAAACCCTACATCGATCTTTCCATTCAAATGTTATTACATTTTGGATATTCCGTAAGCCACTCCGGGTACGAAAAATTTATCATTGAACCCGGCAACCTGGCTCCCGAAACCATAATTTATAATGCAGAAGGTGATTGGAGTGGAGCCTCTTTTTTTTTGGTGGCGGGAGCAATAGGTGGTAATGTGACCATTTCAAATTTGAGAAGAGAATCCTTGCAGGCAGATCAAAAAATTGTCCAGGTACTTGAATCGGTTGGAGCACAGATTTCATGGAACGGTGCAATTTTAAAATGCGCGAAAGCTGATTTAATGCCATTTGAGTTTGACGCCACCGATTGTCCAGATCTTTTTCCTCCACTTGCCGCACTTGCCGCAAATTGTAAAGGCGAATCTGTCCTCATAGGAAGATCCAGATTGGTTTCCAAAGAAAGCAATAGAGAAAAATCAATAATCGATATTTTGTCGAAGATGGGAGTACCCGTAAAGACTGAAAAAGACAGTATGTGGATTATGGGAGGTGGTGGTATTCAGGCGGCAAAGGTTTCGTCTCATCACGATCACCGTATTGCCATGATGGCATCCATACTCGCCTTAAATGCAAATGATGCCGTAGAAATTGAGGGAGCGGATTCAGTAAGAAAGTCATATCCCGGTTTTTTTTCCGATCTTCAAAATCTAGCTGTAAAAATGAACATTCATGAATAGTTTTGGAACCTTATTCCGGATTTCAATTTATGGTGAATCGCATGGTCAGGAAACCGGTGTTATTTTAGATGGTTGCCCGGCAGGCCTGGAAATTGGTGAAACGGACTTCCTGCCAGATCTTAATAGGAGAAGGGGGGGGGCACAAAAGGGAACTACGCCCAGGTCGGAAGCCGATATCCCGGAATTTCATTCCGGTGTCTTTAAAGGGAAAACCGCTGGTTCACCGCTATGTATTGCGTTTAAAAATGAGAATACCCGAAGCGAAGATTATGAAAAGCAAAAAGCAATACCCAGGCCCGGACATGCAGATTGGGTAGCAATAAAAAAATTTGGGGGATATTCAGATTACAGGGGAGGCGGGCATTTTAGCGGCAGGCTTACGGTTTCACTGGTGGCGGCAGGAGTGGTAGCGAAAAAAATTTTATCAGAATGTTACCCTGAACTGAAAGTCCTGGCCTTTATTTCTGAATTAGGCGGGATGCAAACAGTTGAAGCAGGTTTACAAAGGGCGATAGATGCTAAGGATAGTGTTGGAGGAATAGTAACCTGCACCGTTAGTGGAATGCCGCCTGGTTTAGGCGAACCTTTTTTCAATTCGGTGGAGTCGCTTATCAGCCATGCCGTATTTTCCATTCCTGCGATTCGGGGAATTGAATTTGGAACCGGGTTTAAGGCCGCTTCCATGTTTGGATCAGAACATAATGATGCCATTATTGATACAAACGGGAAAACGCAAACGAACCATGCCGGTGGAATTGTGGGAGGGATTAGTAATGGAAATGAAATCCTGTTTCGGGTTGCGGTTAAGCCCACCTCTTCTACTCCAAAGGGCCAACAATCCATAAACCTGGACACGGGAAAGCTGGAAACCTTTTCAGTAAAAGGCCGCCACGATCTCTCCATTGCATTGCGGGTACCGGTGGTAGTGGAAGCGGTTACAGCCATAGTATTGACAGATTTATTAATGATCAATCGGTTAGTGCCTGCTGTTTTTGGGGACAAAAGGTAATCAGGTACAGTCCGGAATAATTACCTGTTTCTTTTTATTTTTCTTTCATGTTTTGTTGGTTACTTTTTCCCGACTGGATGCTAATTGGGCCATGTGGGTTTTAGATTTAATTTCAATACATTGGTTTCGGATTGAATCAAATTTATTGGAGGTAATTACATGATTTTTTTAGGAAGATGGGATAAGGGATCTCCTGGATGAAAAAAGAGGGCCCCAGGGAGTTTAGTGAAGGAGAAAAAAAATTTCAGGCCCTTTGCTGCCCCCACCCCGGGGGTAAAAATAATGCCGAAAAAAAAATGAACAAAGAATTTCCACTTAAGGATATTCAGCCTGGCCTAAGAAATATTCAGCTATGCCCAAAAAAAAGCTGCCCCGTTTTTGAGGCAGCTATCTCATTTGATTTTATTAAAATTATCTTACCAGTAATACAGTTCCTTTCATCTGGATGGTTTTTCCCGCCTTGTCAATTCCCTGAATAACCCAGACATAAGCCCCTATTGGCTGAATTTTACCCAGGTAACGGCCATCCCATCCTTTGCGCCATTCGTTGGTTTCAAAAACCATTTGCCCTAACCGGTTATACACCTTGAAGTAATTTGTCTTCACCATATTAACCGGGGTTGGAATGAATACATCATTCAACCCATCGCCATTAGGCGAGAAGGCATTGGGAATATAATACCCGGAATCTTTATACACCTGGATGAAAACGGTGTCATATCCAATACATCCGGCATAGTCTGTAACCTTCAGCACGAATTGCTGATCGTGGTTAAGAATAGCGATTGGGTTTTGAGCAGTAGAAAGGTTCAGGGGAGCAGCAGGCGACCATTCGAAGGATACGCCGCCACTACCAAACAGTTGATGCGGTTGCCCAATGGCGGCAATTGTGTCTCTGCCCGCGAATGCAGGTACCGGAGGTTGAACCACCACTACAACCTGGTCGGTTACCAGGAAATTGCAACCATAGTTATCTGTTACCGTTAGTGTAAACACCTGCGTTTTTGGAGGGGTAACTACCGTGGTTTCCTGATTCGGGGTAGTGGCGTATTCAGCAGGGCTCCATGCAAAATTGACTGTTCCCGAAAGGTTAGTGGCAGATCCCGAAACAACAGCACTGCTTAAGTCGCAAATGGCTGTATCTCTTCCGGCATCGGCAATTGGTTTGTGCAATACCCTTACCAATACGGTGTCTTCGCGTACACAGGCGCCCCATTCTGCATGAAGCACATACGTGGCGGTATCAAGCGGCGCCACGGTGGCATTTTTAATGATGGGATCAATAATGGTTGAGGGAGGGGTTATAGCCGCATTTAAAGGCCTCCATTGGAATATATTCGTACCTGCATTGGTCTGTGGGGAAAAGGTCAACCTGGATTCGGCACAAATTGTAGTGTCGTTTCCAATGCTGAGGAACATATTATCAATCAACTGTACGGTTGCTGAAGCTGTGGCCGTACATCCGTTATTATCCTTAACGGTAATGTTAGCGAATGTTCCCGGGGTTGGCGTTACAAAATTATCTGCAGCCTGGAAGGTTGTACCATCCAGTGAATATTGATAAGCCGGCGTACCTCCTGCGGCGGTTATGGTAACTGTTCCATTATTGCCATCACAACCAGCCGGGGTATTGCTCACGGCAGAGGCGGTAAGTACCGGAGGTTGATTCAGGATAACCGTTGTATCCTTGGTACAACCATAGGTATCCTTAATGCGGATGGTATAGGTGCCACTGGTGGTATTAAATGTTCCATTAGATTGGTAGCTGGTAAAGGGGGCAAGTGCATATTGATAAGGGGCTCCGCCACCAGAGGCATTCAATGCAATTATACCGTTTGCATTTCCATTACACAGTGGCATGGTTAAGGAAACGGTGGTAGCTAATGGGCTATGGGTGGTTAATACTGCGGTTCCGGAGCCTGTACAACCTATTGCATCGGTAAAGTTGTAGGTATAATTTCCAGGAGCCAGGTTGCTAAATGTATTACCGCTTTGTGAAGTAGCTCCACCCGGCCCGGTCAGGGTAAAGGAAGCATAAGGTGTAGTAGCTTCTGCCCCGGGATTGATGGTGATAATACCATCATTGATGTTGGCACAATCGGGCTGATCGAGTGTGGTAGTGGAAGTGCGATATGGCCCTTCTGCCACCGTAAAGGAACCGGCCACTGTTCCAACGCAACCGCTGGCTGTTGTAAAATCAATAGTATAGGTACCCGGAGCGAGGTTGGTAAATATATTAGAGGCCTGTGAAACAGCTCCCGGATTAAGGGTAAAAGTATAAGGCCCAGTACCGCCCGGAGTAATGGTAATCGTTCCGTCATTTACCGTTGGGCAGGAAGTGGCGGTGGCAACGGCAGTTCCGGTAAGGGCTGCGCCGGCCGTAATCGTAATGTTGGTAACTGTTCCCTGGCAGCCGGTACTGTTATCCTGGAACTGAACATCATAAGTCCCAGGTGCTAATCCGGTAAATAAATTATTATTATTTTGAACGATGCCTCCTGGATTTAACGTGTACGTATATGCGCTGGCAACAGAAGGCGTTACGGTGATGGTTCCATCATTAACCCCGGAACAGGAAGTTGCGGATGGGGTAGCCGTCCCCGTTAGTGCAGCACCGGCGGATACAGTAACATCTAAAGAACCGGAACATCCCAATGTATTTTGGAAAGTAATGGTATGGGTGCCTGAAGTCACATTATTGAAGGTACTGGATGCCTGTGGAGTTCCCCCATCGATAGTGTATGCATAAGTGCCTGCTATGGATGTAGTTACGGTAATGCTTCCATTGGTGGCGCCCGGGCAGGAAGCCGGTATGGTGGTGGAGGTAGCGGTTACCTGCGGTCCTGCAGCTACATCCACCGTTGTAGTGCCTATACAACCGGCAAGATCCTGGAAGGTTACCGTGTGGTTACCTACAGCTACAAGGTTAAAAATATTGGAAGCCTGGGAAGGCCCGCCATCCAACGTGTAGGTGTAGGTGCCGGCGATAGCGGGGGTTACCGTAACCGTTCCATCGGAAGCCCCCAGGCAAGTGGTGGCGGTGGAGCTGGCAGACCCGGTAATGGCAGGGCCGTCTGTTACGATAACATCTGCTGTACCGGTACATCCTGTATTATCCTTAAATGTAATGGTATGAGTACCTGCAGCCACATTGTTGAAAATATTTGAAGCTTGAAATGTTCCTCCATTTAAAGAATAAGTGAATGGGGCAGTTCCGGTTACGGGTGTGGCTGTAATCGTTGCATTGCTGGCTCCGGGGCAGGTAGTTTGCGTGGCAGATGCTGTACCTGTAATTCCAGTGCTGGAAGTAATGGTACCGGTTTTTGTTCCGGAGCAACCGATTGCATCCTGAAATGTAATGGTATAACTTCCGGTAGCAAGATTAGTGAACGTATTGGATGCCTGGAAGTTGGTTCCACCATCAATTGAATACGTGTATGGACCTGTACCGGTGGTTGGGGTAAGGGTAATGGAACCATCGTTGCCCGCACAAGATGCCGGGGTAACGACAATGGTACTTTGCAAAGCAGCGCCGGCGCCAATTCCAACTACACGGGTTCCGGTGCAGCCGTTGGCATCTTTAATGGTAACCATGTGGTTGCCCTGGCTGAGGCCGGTTAACGTAGGGCTTACCTGGAATGGGCTTCCATCCACCGAAAAAGTATAGGGGGCAACTCCTGAGGTGGGGGTTACCGTAACCTGCCCGTTGGATGCACCCGGACAACCGGTGGGGAGTACACTAACGGTCATGGTTAACCCTGCTGCGCCATTGTTAATGGTAACAATTTTTGTTCCGGTGCAACCGTTGGCATCGGTAATGGTAACGGTATAATTTCCTGCCACCAACCCGGTAAAGGTGCCGGATGCCTGGTTGGTACCTCCATTGAGGGAATATTGGTAAGGTGCGTTTCCGCTGGTGCCTGTTACCGTTAGGGTACCATCTGAGGCGCCATTACAGGAAGTATTAGTGAAACTTGAAGTGGAAGTGATGGCGCTTCCGGTTGTTATGGTAACCGATTTGGTTCCGGTACAACCGTTCACATCCGTAAAGGTAATGGTGTAATTTCCACCTGCAAGGTTTGAAAATACATTGGAGGCCTGTGCAGTTCCACCGTTCAAAGAGTATTGATAAGGAGTTGATCCGGCGGTGGGAGTAATGGTAATGGACCCATTATTAATACCGGGACAACTGGCATTTGTATGCGTTTCGGTAGAGGTAAGAGAACTCACCGCTGTAACGGTAACGGTAAGGGTATTAGTACAACCTCCGGCATCCGTAGCGGTAACAGTATGCGGTCCGGCTGCCAGATTGGTGAATACATTGGATGCCTGGGTAGGGCCGCCGTCAATGGAATAGGTATAGGGGCCTACGCCACCGGCCACCGTAACCGTAATAGAACCCGAGCTCATGCCACAGGCGGTTGCGGTAGCAGTTGCATCAACCGGAAGATTGGGTGTACGCAGAACATTCACCGTATCCAGGCTATAAATAAAAGTTCCGGGAGTAACAATCGATTCGTACGTTGTTTTAACAACATAAAGACTATTGCCTGCAGGGGGACAAACGTTGGCAAAGGTGGTTTCAAAAGTTCCGGCATTGATACGGGTCGTATCTCCGGTTGCCACTACGGTTCCAGACGCATCCAACAATTCTACACTGCGGTAAAGAGGAACTCCTGAATTGGGAACAAAGCGCCATGTTTCGTTCATGTTCAGCGCGCCCCAGGTTCCATCCGCAGCAGTTCTTCCCGGCGCCATTTTTCCTTTGGTGCGGTTTCCATTCTGAATTCCGATGAGCGCCCTTCCCTCGTTCCAGGTAGTACAATTTTGTCGGGATCCCATAAATACTTCAATCACACCTGTATTTTCATGCAGGATGATTTGGTGGGTATTTTCGATCATGTTATTACAATTAAACAAGGGTATTTTGTAATAACTTAATATCCATTTCCTGTTAGGGGCAGTTCCATAGGTATTAAAAACGATATGCTGCGTTGGAGAGGTGGTAACTCCCGGTTGGATATCGTGGTAAGGCCCCATAATGACGAGGCTGTCAATTAAGGATGAGGGAAGAGCAACCGGAGTTCCGGTGGAAGCGGAAAGCCCCGTGCCGGAATTCAATATCCCATAATGACTAAACTGATTGGCATACGCAGTTGAAAATGAGATGTAACCGTTGGTGCTAATCACCAGATTATTATAAACCCTGCCGTAAAAACTAAATCCAAAAGGGATAGTTTCTGAAGTTGAATATTTATCGTCGATACTTAAGTTTGCAGAAGTTCCGGGAGCACCGGGAGGAATATAGGGCCTGCAGGTGGATTGAGGAGTAACATTCCCAACATAATAATCTGCACTGGAATTCCTTATATCGGGGAATTGAGCAGTAAGGGAAAAACAGGTTGCATTACAGCCTAAGACGGTATCCCTTGGGCAGGTAAAGGAAAGATTTTGGGTGAATCCAGAAAAGTAAATTCCCGTAATAAAGACAGTGAGGAGTAGAAGTCTTCTCATGTAAGGTATATTAATAATTTAGGCTGAATTTAAAACCCCGTGAAGTTAGTTTTTTTTAGCTGTATTTTGCATCTCCTTAACACAAAAAAGGAGGAATGGTTAAAAACTTGGTAATAGTCTGTAAATCAGCTAATAATCAGGATGAATCTGAGCGAATATTTCCCCTTTCTTGGATAAATTAAAATTTAATTCAATAATGGAAACAGGTATAGGCACAATTTCACGTTTTTATACTTCCTTAAAGGCGTTGAATCCGGAAGGAATGAATTCCTGTTATGGAGAAGACATAATTTTTTCTGATCCTGTTTTTGGCGTGTTGCGGGGTGAGGAAGTAAGAGCGATGTGGGAGATGCTTTGTGCACGAGCCAGGGAATATTCATTCAGCTTTTTCACACCCGAGGATAAAGGGGACGGTTATTATACCTGCAACTGGCAGGCTACCTACCTGTTTTCTAAGACTGGGAAATTGGTAACGAATAAAGGGAAGGCATTTATGAAACTGGAAGATGGTTTAATCATTGAACACAGCGATGCATTTTCGCTTAGGCGCTGGATTCACCAGGCATTTGGTATAAAGGGTTACCTATTTGGCGGATTTGGTTTCTTTCAAAAAAGAATCCGGTTAGAAGCCCAGGCGTCATTAGAGAAATGGATTTCCGGTAAAAAGAAAGACTAATGCTTTTTGGTTATTTTTTCTTTTCGGGAGATAAATTATTTCAAAATTTTGACGCTGAATGGAGGGCAATTTTAAAGTTGTAGGCTATTTTATGGCAGACCGAAACAACTGACAAACAATTATAACAGATACTGAAAATGCGTTACATTATTACAATTATACTTTTCTCATTCGCTTACAATGTTTTGTCTGCCCAAAAGGCACAGACAGAAAATTTTAAAAAAGACAGTTTAATCATAATTGAAAAAAATCCTGCAAAAGGATTTTTCAATGATTACATTCTGTTTATTCCAAAGGGCGTTAAATTAAACAGAAGGACGTTTTTGCTTGTAGAGCCCAATAATACTGGCAAAGTATCAGACAGTTTTGAAGTCCATAAAAATGCAGCCATTTATTTAGCGTCAAAAAGTTCAGTAGGAAATAATATTTCTACTGAATTAAAAATTCCATTTCTTGTTCCAATTTTTCCAAGACCAGCATCAAAAGAGTTGACCTATACACACGCATTGGACAGAGACGTAATGTTAGAAAAATCAAATGAACTAAAACGACTTGACTTGCAATTATTAGAAATGATAAGCGATGCTAAAAACGTTTTAAAGAATTTGAATATTGAAGTTGAAGACAAAATATTTATGAATGGTTTTTCAGCTTCTGCGACATTTACAAACCGTTTTTCATTTATGCACCCAGACAAAATTCAAGCATTAGCCATTGGTGGGTTTAACGGTGAGCTTATGCTACCTCAAAAAGAAATTAACGGCGTTAAACTCAACTACCCAATTGGAACAAATGATTTTGAAAAACTACTTAAACAAAAATTTAACTTTGAAACTTATAAGACAATTGCTCAATTCATTTATATGGGTGAGTTAGACGACAACGATGCTGTTCAATATGACGATGCCTACAACAAAAAAGAACGAAAAATAATTAATAGCAATATTGGAGAAACAGTTCAAAAAAGGTATTTACAATGTCAAAAAGTTTATTTGACAGCAAACATCAATTCAACCTTTAAGACATACGTACAAGTTGGACATTGGACGACAGCTAATATGAACTTAGAAGTTATTCAATTCTTCTTAGCACAAATAGAACAGACTGAAAAATAAAAATCCGCCTACAACAAAGGGCTTGGCATCAGGCAGGCTGACGTTCAACCGTGAAGGTTCCGGCGGACTTTCCCTCCCGAACGCCAAGCCACGAACCGTTAGGTCCGAACCTTTCTGAATCCAAAGAATGTCTTTAGGATAATTCCCTGGTTTAAATCTCTTTAAATTTTTCATTTTTACATATTGCGATTAACCTTCCCTTTTTCTGGAAAAGCAGAACGCCGTTTCTGATTATTCTCTTGTATTTATTATGACCAACGAAATGCATTCAACATTTGTTGATCTGTATGTTTGAGGAAATACAGTAACTTATCTGTAATGTTCGTCATGAAAAGTTTTCCCGGATGGGAGATAAATTCAATTGTGTTGGTTGATGCCTGAATACACTTCGAATTGATAGTGCTCTGTGTTGGAAATTGAAGCCACTGAATAGTAGTGAAGAAAAATATTCTCAAACTGAATTTACTTTAGTCTTCCTTTTTGGGTTGCGTTTTCATTTTATTTATTTTTAGCGTAGGGGGAAGAGGGGCGCAGCCCCGGGGAAAATAGGGTAAAGAATTTTATGCTTAAACTGAATTTACTTTAGTCTTCCTTTTTGGGTTGCGTTTTCATTTTATTTATTTTTAGCGTAGGGGG
>Ga0116193_1002454_pt1 | contig 14090 bp, 11 predicted proteins | sample AD_UKC115_MetaG_FD_89892 | JGI IMG/M metagenome (GOLD analysis project Ga0116193, IMG submission 89892) | Active sludge microbial communities of municipal wastewater-treating anaerobic digesters from Hong Kong - AD_UKC115_MetaG | ecosystem: Engineered > Bioreactor > Anaerobic > Digestate... | reverse complement strand
TATGATGATAAGCTCGAGATTACCAACAACTTCAGCCATGAGAAAACCAAAGGTGCGCTGCTCATCCGCAATTCCTGGGGGACGGGCTGGGGAGACCATGGCTACGGCTGGCTGCCTTATGAGTATGTGTTGCGTGGCCTGGCCGAGGACTTCTGGAGCATATTGAAGAAGGAGTGGGTGGACACAAGCGCCTTTGCGGAGTGATTAAATTATATACTAACATATCGACGTCTGAAAAAAAGGGGCACTAATTATGTTTCCCAATTTTTGAAAAACGGATCATGTTGGCCGATATATTTGATATTAGTTGAGTATTTTTATAGTAGATTTAAAGCGAAATTATGCCTTGCATTCTTAAAGATAAGCGTTAAGGATAGTACACTTAGACGAAAGGTGCTAGTATAATTAAGTTTTTGTTCATTGATAAAACCGAAAGGTAGAGTGACAGGCATTGCAGGACGAATTTAAAATTAGTTTTTGAGCTTTCTACGGAGCTTAAGGCTCTTATTTTAGATGTTAGTTTTAGACGTGGTTAATGAGGAAAAGTAGGAAGGCCGGCTTGTAAATAAATTTTTACCCTTCAACAAAGGTGAATAAACATTTAATGCAAACCTAATGAGGTAGGCTGCTTATTTAGGGAGGGAATCATGGTTTTTTATAAAAAAGTTTTAGGGGATATGTTCAAATATATCAGCGGGTTTAAAATCCAAAGGATCGGTAGCAATGCTTTTGCCATCTACAAAGATCCAGCCAAAGTAAAAGCTTGGTTTTCTAATTCTGCTCAGATAAAGTGGGTTATAGAACAATTTGACGTTGATTTAGTAGTAGATGCAGGCGCGAATGAAGGATAATTTGCACAAAGCCTGAGATCATTCTATACTGGCGAAATCGTTTCTTTTGAGCCCGTTACAGATATATTTATGAAGCTAAAAAAAATTGCACACTGTGATCTTAAATCGCATATTTATAATCTGGCGCTAGGCAGGGGAAATAAGAAAGTGATCATCTATATTTCGGAAGAATCAGGATTAAGTTCTATACTGAAGCCGAATAGTTATAGTATAAAACGTTTTGGAAATGATGCAAAGATTAAGCAAAGAGAAGAAGTAAAGCTCGTGCGGCTTGATAGCGTCCTCATGGATCTTATTAAAAATGTTGAGCAGCGAAGAATATTTCTAAAAATGGACACTCAAGGATATGATCTAGAAGTATTGAAGGGATCAAATGGCATAAAAGATTATATCGTAGCAATCCAATCAGAGATTTCTTTGCTGCCGATTTATGAGGGAATACTTGACTGGACGGAAAGTTTATCCTTTTATGAAGGGCTCGGATTCAGGGTTGTAGGGATGTTTCCAGTAAGCTGGGATAATGGTATCGTGATTGAATATGATCGCTTGATGATACAAGTATGATAGGCGATACACAAAACGACGCCAAGGGACATTAGTTCTCAATAAGCCATATGTGTAAACCTAGTTATATAGCCTAAGGTCAGATAAGTATATTCGATCTGTTGTTTCTTAGTCATTACATTTGATCATAATTTTCATTTTTTAATCCCTTGCTTTGTTTAAAGTTATGAATCCAATAAGAACGAAATACAAAACTTCAGACAAAATAAGATGCAAGAAGGCCGATTAAAATATTTATTATCAAGTCTTCATTCTATATTGTTAAGCTTGTTTAAGAATTATCTGAATTGAATTCTCATCCTGCCTGATGATATGGTGAGGAGTTAAGATTCTATTAGGCATTTATTATTAATCGAGATTTTTTGATATTTAATAAGTGTAGAATGATAAAATGTGGTCAATTGGCTGATATTTCGTCCTAAGAGGAGTTGGGAGAACATGCAGAAAGATTTTGATAAAAAGGCCGTGGGAAAAAAGAGGGTGCTCTTTATTTCAGACAGCATGGCCTGTGACGGGGCTTCAAGGAATCTTATATCACTCTTTTCTGTTTTTGATTATGATCTTTACGATGTGCAGCTTTTGCTATTGAGCAGTAAAGATTCAATTTTTTATAAGAGAATTCCATCTAATGTTCGGAAATTAAATGAAGACGAAATCATGAATGCTTTTTTCCAACCTCTTTTTAACTCGATGGCCCTTTTACTGCGGGGTGGTCATTTGATATTCTTTATCTATAGGATCATTTTTAGCCTTGTTATCAGACTGCCGTTTGCATTTTTCCAGAGGTTTTGGTTATGGCTTGTCAAAAGGTTCCCCGATTTCCCTGGTGATTTCGACGTGGTTATAGGATATCAGGATATATTGTCGGGTTATTATGCCGCTTTTAAGACTAGTGGTAAAATAAAAATAGGTTGGAATCATCACGATTATCTCGATCAAAAGAGAGATATAGTATCTGACAGTGCTTATATAGGGCAAATAGACTATCTAGTTACTATATCAAAGGCGAGTCTATCATCTTTAAAAAAGGCTCTACCTAAATTCAGTTACAAGTTTCGTATCATCCCCAACATAATACGGTCTGATGTAATCAAAAGCATGGCAGTAGAAGGCAGAGGCTTTGACGATTCATTCGAAGGTATTCGTATTTTGACTATAGGGCGGCTTTGCAAAGATAAGGGAATAGATATAGCCTTAGAGGCTTGCAGAATGTTATTAGAAGACGGATATAATGTCCGCTGGTACGTGTTGGGTGATGGCCCGATGGTAAAAAAGTTAAAAAAATTAACGAGGAGATATTCTGTCGAAAGCCAATTTATATTATTGGGTGAGTCAGATAATCCATTCCCCTATTTAGCTCAATCTGCTATATATGTGCAACCCTCTAGGACCGAAGCTTTTGGAAATGCAGTTGCTGAGGCCCGAATATTATGCAAGCCGATTGTTGTAACAGATTTGCCAGCCTTCCGTTGTCAGCTGAGAAACGGTATTGACGGTTTGATTGTTCAGACCACACCAAAAGCTGTGTACGAAGGAGTTAAGAAGCTAATAGAGGAACCTAGACTTCTGACAATTCTTACTCAAAACCTAAAATCAAAAAATGTAATCGATGAAAATGATCTTACAAATTTATATAAACTGTTCCAAGTTTAAATTTCTTTTATTTACAGTGTCCGTTAGAAAGGGCACCGAATAACACAATTAACTAGGAATTGAAAAGACTTTTTCTTGGCATTAAAAGCTAAGATAAAGAGGCAGTTTCTATAATGCTTTGTTTTTTAAATATAGCGATAAGATTTAGAAATGTTTATAGGCGATGGATACCGTGAGGGCATCAAATTAGTGCAAACTGTTATTAATAAGGCGTTTTAGAAATCTTCGAAATTGAGGCTGTGGTAATAAAGATTTCTTATTGTCGAATTATATTGAGACGAGTTAGATGTAAAATATTGGTAACTTGCTATAGTTTGATATCCAGTGTGATAAATATAGAGCTATACTAAATGAGAGGAGGTTGTTTTGTGAGGCAAGGCCCTGTAAGAATTTTGCATATAGTTGGTGGTATGTTTCGTCATGGGGTAGAAACAATATTAATGAATTATTATCGCCATATTGACCGAAATAAGATTCAGTTCGACTTCTTGACTATGATACCTGGCGAGCATGATTATGATACTGAGATAAGATCCTTAGGGGGTAGAATTTTCTCGATATCCCCACCTAATAAATCACAACCACTTAAACACCTGCTCGATCTAACTAGCTTAATGCAGCAAGAAGGACCCTTTTGGGCAGTCCATGCTCATACGATGCACCACAGTGGACTCGTCATGCTAGCTGCAAAACTGGCTGGCATTAAGATTAGGATATCTCACTCTCATAATACTTCTGATTGGGGAGAGCATTTATTATGGCGAAAGATTTATTTTGTAACGGCGAAAATACTGATTAGACGATATGCTACAAGATTAGTGGCTTGCGGCAGTGATGCTGCTGTGTACCTTTTCGGGAAGAGTTTAGTGAAATCAGGCAAGGTGATTTTTCTGCCCAACGCCCTCGATCTTGAGTCTTATTTATCTTTAGACGAATCTAGAACTCTTTTTTTGAGACGTCAGCTCGGAATTTTAGAAGATACATTAGTTATAGGCCATATAGGCAGGTTTTCTCCCCAAAAAAATCATGCTTTTTTTATACCATTGTTAAGACAAATAAAGTCTGTTAAATCCGATGTCCGTCTTATTTTGGTAGGAGAAGGAGAGCTTCGTAAACAATTAGAAAATGAGTTGCTTCAAAATGATCTTTATGATGATGTTATTTTCCTTGGCGTTAGATCTGATATTGCGGAGATTATGAGTGTTTTTAATGTTTTTGTTTTACCATCTATTTATGAAGGGCTTCCTGTTGTCCTACTTGAAGCTCAAGCAACAGGGACTCCATGTGTTGTTTCCTCAGCGGTGACGAAAGAGGCCGATATGGGTTTAAATTTAGTAGAGTATCTGGATTTAAAAAGCAAAACCGAAGACTGGTGCAATGTAATTCTTTCTCAATCTAAACGCATAAGGCCACCACGTGAGTTAATAATTGATAAGTTTAGGCAAAGAGGTTATGATGCAAGTGTCAGTGAAAAATCTCTAATAAGGCTCTATGAAGTTCTTTAAATAAGCATGGGGAGGATTCATATATTTGTTTCAGAGATTGCAACTAAGAAAAGGATTATTCTAATTTTGTCAACTTTGACTTTTCTGATTTTAGTCGGAGTTATAGGAATTGATGTAATGTCGACGGAGCCATTTATCCAAGAAGATGCTGCTTTATGTTTACTAAGCTGGCTGGGTGTTTTGCTTTTTATTTGGAGCTTGATTACTTGGCATGCGGTAAGGAAAGAATTCATTTGCCCATATGTGCTATTTTTGTGCTGCAATTATTTTTTTATGTATGGACAGAGCTTTCTTTGGGCTTTTGGAATAGAAGGGGTTCCGGATCTAAGGGATAGTTTTCCTTCATATCAAATAATACGAGCACAGGTTTTTACTGTTCTTTCATTAGGTTTTTTTCACATTGGAGCATTATATGTAGCCGCCAAAAGATCTGACAAGATTGAGCCCGATATCCAATATGATAATTATGCTAACAAGGTTAAAATTCTTTTAAAAAGCACTCAACTAGTTGGCTGGATTTTGTTTGTTGTATCAATTATACCGTTCGCCTCTATTTTGGCTGGTCAATTGAAGATGAGTCATTCCTATGGCTATGGTGTTTTGTATGATCCGGCTTTAATCAGGGTCGGGTTTGGTGCTATAAGGAATAACTTGTCCCAGTTCTTTATCCCATCACTCATTTGCCTTTTCATAGGTTATATGAAGAAACCAGTCTTTCTATCATTTATTTTGATATTTATGCTTATGAGAATGGTAATCGCTTTCTATGTCGGCGGCAGGAGTCCGGCGATGGTAATGCTACTTTGCATGATCTGTATGTGGCATTACTTTATTGGCAAAATAGACTTTAAAAAAGCTCTTGTGCTAATTCTCGCAGCTTATCTTCTTATATCCACCCTTCCTATAATTGGATCTTATAGGGCCATGCCTAATCGTGGTTTTGAGGACCTAGTTTCGGCTTTTACTTTTGGTATTGGGAAAAGTGAGAACTTTATCAAGGCCATTTCTGAAATAGGTGGATCAATGTTCCCGCTAATTCAAGCTATGAATTTAATGCCTGTTGAATATTCCTTTAGGTATGGTGAATCATATTTTTATTCTTTTTTTTCGCTCGTGCCGAATCTAGGGCTTTGGCAGGCCCATCCCGCATTTCAAAATGCTAATCTTGGAGATTGGCTTCAAAAAATATTATCACTAAGATATGGACCGGGTTTTTCACCTGCGGCAGAAGCATACTACAACTTTGGTTGGATGGGAATTATTGTGATGTTTGTTTTGGGCGTTTTTTATGGCTGGGTGTTTACCTTGATAAGCAGAAACAATGCATGGCGTGAGCCAGCTATTAGTAGTTTCGTCTTTATAATTTTTTCATTTACAGCCATGACCAGTAGAAACTCATTTATCGGAACCGTAAGAGCGATATTCTATTATGCGGTTCCAATATATATTGCGATCATATTGGTGGCTAGGGTTTTTAAAAGACCGAAGGCAGATTATGTACTGAGATAAAATTTCGCCCGAACTAAGACGATGGCTAGTGAATCAATATGTTATCAGACGTTGTATGTATAGATTTATCCTAATTATTTCATAAACTTTGGGTGGACGGCCTAGGCCATCTTAACTATATAGGCTAGGAGTAAAATAATGAAATCAAAACGAATTCGGTCGGCTATTGTTATACCTGCCACGACGAACTTAAACCGAGGTGACCAAGCTTTAGCTTGGAAAGCGGTCGAATTAGCTAAATCATGTGGTTTTGAGAGTGTGGCCGTGTTTACTGATAATTTATCAGCTGGCGGTCAAAAGTGGTCAAAAGGGAATAAAGAGGCAGGAGATTATAAGGTGATATCCCCTCTAATTCTATTGCCCAGACACGGGAAATTTCTTGAAGATCGTGGCTTCCATGATTCGCTCTTGAATAAATTATTGCTAGCAACAAGAGGTATTGCTGATAGCATTATGATACTTTGGACTCTTTTAACTGCTCCTTTACCGAAACTGTGTATGTGTCTCCTGGGTTACAGCCAAAGAAATACGTTGAAAGCGATTCTTGATAGTGACGTGGTCTTTGTAAAGGGTGGTGGTTTCATTCATTCTTATAAGGGGCTTAGATGGACATACTATCTTTTATATCAGTTGTTTCATATAATGCTTGCCTTACGCATGGGGAAAAGGGTTGTTGTGTTACCAAACTCGTATGGCCCTTTTCATTCGCCATTCTCGAAGAAACTGGTAAATCTGGTCTTCAAAAGATGCACGTTGGTTACAGCGAGGGAACACGTTTCTGCTCGAATAATGGGTGACTTGTTAGGGAAAAGAATATCAGTCTTTCCCGATATGGCTTTTGGCCTTAAACCCGCATCTAAAGAATGGGCAAAGGCTGAGTTAATATCTAGGGGTGTGCCCCTCGAAAAGGGCCCTTGTCTAGGAATCACTGTGAGGCCATGGCGATTTCCTGAATGTACGAGACCCCGCCAAGCCTTTTCTCAATATTTATATAGTTTGGAGCATTTGATTAAAATTGCCGGCCAGTCTGGGTTTTATCCGGTTGTTTTTGCCCACAGTTTAGGTCCATCTCGTCATGAAGACGATCGTACTGCGATTAATGAACTTGTCAAAAGATTAACGGGAACCAAAGAAATAAGTATTCTGGATTCAGCAAGCTATGAAGCACAGGATCTTATGGCATTATATGGGGAAATGGCGATAATGCTTGCTACAAGATTCCATTCTGTCATCTTTTCTGCAGTTATGGGCGTTCCTTCGATAGCCATAGCATATGGGGGTAATAAGGCAATAGGTATAATGTCTGATATGGGGATCAGTGATTATGTCGTTCGCATAGAGGATATAACACCACAAAATATCGAGAGATTGTTTAATAAACTATTACTTAACATTGAAGATGTAAGACGTAAGATTAATGACTATGTTTTTAAAAGTACCAGGAAACTAGATATGTTGGTCGAATTAGTCAGGCGCAACTTAGATGATTTTTAATATTAACCGCTTAACATTAGAATCGTAACTATACCATGCTTAAATTATTGATAGCGATGGAAGGTAGGTTTTTGATTAACCAGCAAGGGGTATATTCATCTCACCTTACTTATACAAGGATCTGGCAAAGATATACAGAAGTCTTTGAGGAGGTCACAGTTCTCGCGCGCGTTTCATATGCTGAATCTATTCCAGTTAACTGGGATAGAGCGGACGGTCCCGGGGTCAAATTTCATGGCCTGTCTAACTATCAAGGATTAAGAGGATATTTACGTGCAAGATGTAAATTAATCGAGAATATCAAAGAAGCAGTTTCCAATTGTGACGGAGCTGTCCTAAGAGTCCCGGGGAAAATCGCTGATCTAACTTGGAGGGAGCTAATAAAAGAGAAAAAGAGATATGCTCTAGAAGTGGTAGGCGATCCTAACGAATCGATAAGACATGCTGCTTTGCCTTTTCCTTTAAATATCGCTATGGCAAAAAAAGCTGCTCGGGATTTGAGACTTCAGTGTCAAAAGGCAATTGGAGCTGCTTATGTTACCGAAAAGGCTTTACAAGAACGTTACCCATGCAATGGCATACAAACATCTTTTTCTGATGTTGAGCTATCGAGTGGTTCATTTGTCAGTGAGGATATAATTAGGGCTAAGTTCGCTCATTGGAAAACTGTTGCTAGATACCACACACGACCATGGAGAATTATTTTCGTTGGTTCACTCTCTCAACCATATAAAGGGCTTGCGATATTGCTTAATGCCATCGAGGAATGTATAAGAAGAGGGCTTGATTGCAATTTGCGGATTCTTGGAGACGGCAAGCTGAAATCATTTTATCAAAAAATGGCTAAGTGTAAAGGACTTGGCTTGCGTACAGAATTTCTAGGTCGTATACCAGCTGGAGATGCTGTTATAAGGCAACTCGACTGGGCTGATCTATTTGTGTTACCATCTTTTACAGAAGGTATGCCTAGGGCGATTCTTGAGGCAATGGCAAGGGGGCTCCCTTGCATAGCAACACCCGTTGGGGGAATACCCGAAGTCTTGTCAGATGATGTGATGGTGCCCACAGGGCGTTCTGATCTTCTTGCAGATGCGATTTGCCGCTTATTGGATTCCCCTGAACGAATGGTGGACTTAGCAAGATTAAATCTTAAGAAAGCCATGGGGTTCGAAAAGGCTGCATTGTCTTTTAAAAGAAGGAAATTTTATACTGAGCTAAGAAACGAGTTAATAAGACATGATTATTAATTTCATATGAGTCTGGCAGATAAAAACGTAATCATTAGGTTATGAAGAATACAAGATATAAAACTCATAAGAATCCTACTTTGACTTATATTCGTAGAAATCGTGTTTTGCAATTTCTCACTTATGGGATAGGGTTGCGCTTCTACAATAGATTAAGAATGTCTAAATTTACTCGCTATAGAAATTTAGCATTATATAATGAAAATCCACAAAGCAATAATGAACATATAATTAGTCCCTGCAACGACTTCTCATTGACGAAAGAACCATGGCCCTTTGCGAAAAAGGTCGCAATGACGATTAGTTTTGACGATCTTTCGCCGGTAAAGGAGCCTGGTTTTTCTGATTTTGGAGGGAACCTAGAAGGCCCTTGTGTCCAACGTTTCAAAAGACTGATGTCCCTATTTCCTTATATAAAGGTCACCCACTTTGTACCCGTTGTCATGTCATATGATCCTATAATGTCCAAGTTTACTAATAGAGAAAATTCGATTGACGACATTCGTTTTCTCAGCTGGAGGCAACAGCTGAAAAGATGCACTTTGTCAGGCAGAGTCGAAGTTGCTCTTCATGGGGTATACCATTACAATTGGCAGTATGAGTCTCCAGCCGAGTTCGCTGGCCTAGATTATGATGAGGCTAAAGACCTTATAAAAAAGTCTATTTGCATTATGTCCAGTGCTGGGTTTACACCATTAGGTTTTAGGCCGCCGGCGTGGGATTTAGGACATGATTATTGTGCAGTTGATGCTGCTAGGGATTTAGGCTTGGAATATATATCTGCTAGTGGGGTCGGCATAGGAATTAACAAGAATAATAAAACTGTAAGCGATCTATATCCCTGTTGGTTCCGGGGGATAATTAATATTCCCCAAAATATTACTTTGGGGTTGCCTGGATCTGTCATTAGGAGAATCTTAGCTGACATAAAGAATAAACGGGGCTTGCTATCTATAAAAGGCCATTTTGTACACTCTTATTACATGTCAGCATCGCTTAATGTTTTTAATTTCTGGTGGCTCAAGCATCTTTTAGAGAGGATCGATAATTATAGAGATGACATATGGTTTGCGACCTGTTCTGAAATAGCAAGGTTTAAGAGAGCTTTAGACTCTATAGAATTTGTTTTTCTATCTGATGATGTACTCCTAGTAAAGAACGAAAGTAATTTTAAAATGGATGGCCTTAGCTTGAAAGTGTCCGGTGCCTCGCGATTTATACAAAAGCGAGTAAATAGCGAAGATAGGATAATAATTTTGCCGAGCATTTTACCTAAGCACTATATTACCGTCGATCTGTCATCAAAGGAGAGGGGCAATTCATCGGAGAAGTTGCCGCAAAGATAAGCCTGCTAAATTGTAACAACATGTAAAATTACCTTTTGTAGACTTTTAATCCAAGCTTGAAAGTCCGGCAATGTATTTTTTGCAGACTAAATCGAAAAAGGGTGCAGCGTAGAACAAAGGATAAGGCCGATGGCAGACTGGATCATGCAATAGGTTGCTATAGACAAAAAGGCCACATATGAAGAGGGTACAAATGCGCTGAGATATCTTTCATGGGCCTTAGTGAATTAGAAAGTCAACAGACTATGATAATAAGGGGTTGCTAGGCCGACAGGGTGAACAGAAAAATCTTTCGAATTCCGGATGATATGACAACTCGAAATCCAATGATGCATATAACCTTGAACTGATTATATTGATAAGAGCCTCATATGGCCGGGACCGATTTATACCTGCCTTTCCTGAGGTCGCGTCGAAAATGAAAGGCAAAAAGAGGCAGGTTGTATAGTATAAGTGACAATCCTTTAAAAAATGCAGCAGCTGCTATTTTTTATTATGGGATTCGCTGTTGCAAATTTTGACATGGCTGGCCTTGGGAAGCTGGGACGAGTAAGAGCACATTTATATATTAAGATAATAAAGATATTATGAGGAATTATTATATAAAATTTTAGGCCTCTGAGCGATGTGCTAGTTATATCCTAGTTATATCTTGGTTCCTAGCGCAACGGGAAACAGATGTATGGAATAGATATGGCAGCCAATATCGGGGTGAGCAGAATACTTTTATGCCTATTTTATAAGCCGATCTTAGATATTTCATTTTTTGAGCTGCTCGTATCGAGTAACTATTCTTCATATTCATACTTTATCTATCTTTAGATTTGTTGAGCCTATGAGTTAATGAGGAATGCCTTGGCTTTTCAATAAGGCTGCACTTTATTAGGTTAAATTTATAAATGGCAACGAGGATTATGTTAATAGGAAATACTGCACGAGGGTTACTGCAGTTTCGAGGTAACTTGATTAGAGAACTTTCAAAAGAAAAATATGAGGTTCTATCATTAGCACCAGATTTAGATAATTTATTTTTTACTAAGCTGATTAACTTAGGTGCGAAACCTATTCATTATAGTCTTTCAAGAACCGGGACAAATATAGTAACTGAGATTATTAGTATTTTTTCACTAGCCAGGATAATAAGAAATGAAAAACCGGACTTAATATTTTGTTTTCAAATCAAGCCGGCGATATACGGATCGATATCTGCTGCTATTAGCCGGATTAAAGAGGTCTTTATTATGATAGAGGGGCTCGGATATGTTTTTACACAAGATACCACGAAAAATAAATTCCTAAGGATTATATTATCTTTTTTCCTAAAAGCGTCTTTTAATAAAGCAAAGAAAGTATTTTTTTTAAATCATGACGATAGAGATGAGTTTGTTAGGCGGTCAATAATAAAAATAGAAAAAGCGTACGTTTTAGGTGGTATTGGAGTTGATCTTGCGGAATGGACTTATGTTGAACCTCCAGTTAAACCAGTTTCTTTTATATTCGTTGGCAGACTTTTAAAAGAAAAAGGAATAATTGAATTTTTGAAGGCAGCTGAATATATAAAAAGAAAATATCCCATGACTGAATTTGCTGTATTGGGCGATATGGACGGGAATCCGGGTTGCATAAGAAAAGAAGAAATTTCCCCCTATGTGGATAGGGGAATAATTGAATGGCCGGGATTTGTAGAGGCAAGGACTTGGTTAGCGAAGTCAAGTGTATTTGTTCTTCCTTCTTATAGGGAAGGGCTGCCCCGTAGCACACAAGAAGCTATGGCCATGGGAAGAGCGGTAATTACGACGGACGTTCCAGGTTGCAGAGAGACGGTTATAAATGGTGTAAATGGATTTTTGATTAGACCAAAGGATGTTGCGGCACTCGCAAAGGCGATGGAACGATTTATATTGAGTCCAGAATTAATAAAAAAAATGGGTAAAGAAAGCAGAAGGATGGCAGAACAGAAATTCGATGTGCGGGAGAAGAATGAAACGATTTTAAAACAGATTGGGCTAGATTAAAGGTTCCCTCTATTCAAATCTTGATAAACATTTTTTAAATTCTGTAAAACATTTATGTTGTTATAAGAACAACCTGTTTTCTTTGGGCCGGGTCAAGGGCGCGGATTGTCCCCTCAATTCTAGGTAATGTCAACTTAAAAAAACCTTACTTTATTAAAGGATAACAATGCAGAGTGCAAATAATGATTCAAGCAGCCGATGATGGTATCTGCTTTTAAGAGGATTTTCGATATATGTTTCGCACCAATGGTTACGATCGTGTTATTGCCTGTAATGGTTTTTATTGCGACTGGTGTATTAATTTCTATGGGCCACCCAGTTATTTTTAGACAACTTAGGCCAGGCAAGAATTGTAAACCATTTTTTTTGTATAAATTTAGAACGATGTTAGAATTAAAAGATGATAAAGGTAATTACTTGCCTGATGAGAAAAGACTGACGGCCTTTGGAAGATTTTTAAGAAGATATTCGCTTGATGAATTGCCTGAATTATGGAATGTTATTAAAGGTGATATGAGCTTAGTAGGGCCACGTCCATTATTAATGGAATACATTCGGTATTATACACCGGAACAAGCAAGACGTCATGAGATAAAGCCAGGAATTACTGGCTGGGCCCAGGTTAACGGAAGAAATGCACTCTCATGGGAGGACAAATTCAAGCTAGACGTTTGGTATGTGGATAATTGGAGCCTCCGCCTTGACCTAGAGATAATCTTTTTGACGATATTGAAAGTATTAAAGGGGGAAGGAATAAGTGCGGCCGGCCATGTAACAATGCCGAAGTTTAAAGGGAAAAATGATGGCTGACGAGGTAATCGTTATAGGAGCTGGCGGTCATTCTAAAGTAGTTATTTCCACATTATTGGAATTGGACTTTAATATTATAGGGATTCTTGATGACGACGAAAAAAAATTGGGAACTAAATTTTGTGGAGTACCCATATTAGGCACTACAGAATTGATTACCAATGGCAACTTTCTTAACGCCATTTTGGCAATAGGTGACAATAAGATTAGAAAGAATATATATGAGAGATATTCAACCTTTTCGAGTTGGATTAGTGTGGTTCATCCCCATTCATATGTGCATTCTAGTGCCAGCATAGGTAAAGGGACAGTTATATTTGCAGGCACAATTATTCAACCGGATGTCCAAATCGGAGAACATGTAATAATAAATACAGGAGTATCCATAGATCATGACTGCAAAATCGGCGATTATGTCCACTTGGCTCCCGGTGTCAAGCTCGCCGGCGGTGTATCTATTGGTGAAGGGAGCTTCCTCGGAATTAACAGTGCTGTTATTCCTGGGAAAAAGATTGGCAGGTGGTCTATTGTAGGGGCGGGTGGCATAGTTGTTAAGGATGTAAATGACTCCACTACAGTAATTGGGATTCCTGCAAAGCCTATGAACTCCAAATGATCATCTTTGTTTTATTTTGAATTGCAGAAAGAGAATAACAAAGTGGAAAAAATTCCAATGTCATCTCCTGATTTGGACGAATTTGAAATTAGAGAGATAAGCGAGGTTTTGAGGTCTGGGCGTTTGGCGTTAGGGCCTAAGGCACAAGAGTTCGAAAAAGGAATGGCAGACTATGTTGGGGCAAATTATGGAGTCGCAGTAAGCTCCGGGACGGCGGGATTACATATTCTTGTGAGGGCGCTCGATATAAAAGAGGGAGATGAAGTACTGGTACCTTCCTTCACTTTTTCTTCTACGGTCAATGTGGTACTTTTCGAGCGAGCCAAACCTGTCTTTGTAGATATAAACGCGGACACATATACGATTGATCCAGAAGATATGGAGCGGAAGATTACCAAAAGGACTAAGGCAGCTATTGTTGTTGATGTTTTTGGCCATCCTGCAGAATGGGATGAAATATTAGAAATAGCGAGAAGACAT
>Ga0116193_1002453_pt1 | contig 14091 bp, 7 predicted proteins | sample AD_UKC115_MetaG_FD_89892 | JGI IMG/M metagenome (GOLD analysis project Ga0116193, IMG submission 89892) | Active sludge microbial communities of municipal wastewater-treating anaerobic digesters from Hong Kong - AD_UKC115_MetaG | ecosystem: Engineered > Bioreactor > Anaerobic > Digestate | place... | reverse complement strand
GCAAAGCCAGTTGTTGGTCGCACGGCCAAGGGCGACTGGGTTGCCATATGGGGCAATGGATACGGAGGCGCCACAGGGCGAGCGGTGCTATTCGTTTACAACCTGACGACGAAAACGCTTTCGAAAGTTGACACAGGTGTCGGCAGTTTGACCGTTGGCAACGAAAACGGTATGGGGTCGCCGGCCGGCATCGAGTTTTCTTCCGGCAACATCGTTGGCGTCTATGCTGGCGACTATCAAGGCAACTTGTGGAAGTTTGTGCTGGGGAGTAGTGGCGCGTTTACCGCGTCTGCCGGCACTACGCCGTTTTTCCGGGCGACGGATCCGGGCGGCGCGCGCCAGCCGATAACAGCCGCGCCTGAGGCCGTACTACACCCAGCGGGCGGCACTATCGTGCTGTTTGGTACAGGCAAGTTTTTTGAAGCACAGGACCGTTCAACCCGGGACGTCAACACCTTCTACGCGGTTCGCGATCAGGGCAAAGCGGGCACATTGTCCCGCAGTAATTTGGTCACACAAACGATTACGGCAGGCACGACCGCGGGTTCGGCGTTGCGGGCATTGTCGACAAATCCCATTGATTACTCGCTTAAAGCGGGGTGGTATGTTGATCTTTCCACGACACTGGCCGCCGGCGGACCGTCTGGCGAAAGAGTGGTTGCCAAGCCAATTTTGCTTAACGATCTGACAGTGTTTGCGACTTACACCCCCGGAGACAATGAGTGCGAGGGCGCAGGCACAAGTTACATGATGTTTGTCAATGCTTTCACTGGGGGCAACCTGTCCCCAGTATTCGATTCGTCAGGCGATGGCGCAATCGACAGTAGCGACAAGCCAGCAAGCGGCAACAACTATGCAGGGATGAAAGTAGCAGATGCCGGAGGCACGTTGTCCAGCCCAATCGGCAGTTTAGTTGGCCTTCAACCTCTAGGCATTAGAGGACAAGTGGCGAGCGGGCAAACTTGTGGCACAGACGGCAATGCACCCTGCCCCGGGCCCGTGCCGGCCCCGGGCTGTATGTCGGGGCTCATAGTAAAGGGCGGTGTTTGCAAAGCACCATCTTGTCAGCGCGGGAACGTTTGGGCCCAAGCAGCCAGTACCGGTGCATGCTTGATTTCACCTGAAGCCAAGTACCCGCGTTGGATGGAGCTGAAATGGAAATGAGCAGAACCCGCGGCACTAACCTGACCGCCGGCTTTACGCTGATTGAATTGATGATCACTATGGCGATTGTGGCAATTCTTGCAGCGGTCGCTTATCCGTCCTATACCGAGTACACGAGACGATCGGAAAGAGCTAACGCCCGTGCCGCACTCACAAACGCGGTTCAATGGATGGAACGCCAATACACCGCCAATAATACTTACCCGAACAGCGTCGGAACGGGATTCGATACGAGCAAGTACAGCATTGGCATCTCCGCCAGCAATGCCACCAGCTTCACGCTTCAGGCGTCGCCGGTATCACCATGGACCGATCCAAAGTGTGGCACCCTGACCGTTACGAATCTGACGGCAAAATCAGCCAGTGGCACGGAAGGCGGAACCTACTGCTGGAGCAAATAGGCAGCGCGACTTGCTGGCCAAGGCCGCGCAACAGACTACTTTCTCGCGTCCAGACCATGCGGTAGGCGGAAAGAAATCGATTCTGCGTCGCCGGGTCCGGTTACGACTCCTTGAAACCCCCATTCGGCCAATCTCGAAACCACGGCCGTGATCAGATGCTCAGGTGTCGACGCCCCGGCGGAGACGCCCACTCGAGCATCGGACGAAAACCAGGTGCGTTCCAACCCACTCTCGTCATCAATCAGGTAGGCTTGCGCCCCCAGCCGCTCCGCGACTTCCCGCAATCGATTGGCGTTCGAGCTGGCCTTTGAGCCAACCACAATGAATACGTCGACATTCGGCGCTATTTGTTTGACAGCGTTTTGCCGATTGGTCGTCGCGTAGCAGATATCGTCCTTGCGCGGGGGCCTGATCGACGGGAATGCGCTTTTCAACGCATCGACCACACGCGCCGTGTCGTCAACCGAGAGCGTCGTCTGTGTCACGAATGCCAGACGTGACGGGTCTCGCACGCGACCGGACGTCGCGAGGCGGGCCACATCGGCCTCGTCCTCTACGAGATAGATGCCCTCCGTCGCCTGCCCCATCGTGCCTTCAACCTCGGGGTGGCCTTCGTGGCCAATCATGATGATCTCCACCCCATCGCGCCGCAGCTTTGCCACCTCAACGTGTACCTTGGTGACCAAGGGGCAGGTAGCGTCGAACACACGAAAGCCGCGCTCAGAAGCCTCCGCCTGCAGCGCCTTCGATACGCCGTGCGCCGAGTAGATAACAACGGCGCCGCCCGGCAAATCCGGGATGTCCTTCAGCTCCTCGACAAAGATCGCGCCACGGGCCTTTAGGTCGTCGACAACATGCTTGTTGTGAACGACCTCATGCCGCACGTAGATCGGCGCCCCGAACTTCTCGAGCGCGCGTTCAACGATGGCAATGGCCCGGTCGACGCCAGCGCAGAAGCCACGCGGGTTGGCCAGGATGACGGATTTGGGCTGAAAAGTGAGGGGTGCTGCGTTCATATCCTCAATTTTGCCGTGATCCCGGGTTGCTTGTCGGTGACCACCCTGACGATGCCGGCAGGGTGGTCGGTCCTCTTCGTGGTCACTCACCGGTGACTACGTTCGTGGTGCGCCTTCGTCATGGCGTGCGGCGAAAAACGCCGACCACAGCATGAGCACCGCACCCACACTGATCGCGCTGTCGGCGACATTGAACGCCGGGTAATACCAGTTCCACGGTGCCCAGTACACGAGAACAAAGTCAATCACCTTGCCGAGCCAAAGGCGGTCGATCACGTTGCCGATGGCTCCACCAATGATCAAAGCCAGCGCGAGCTGGATGCGCACGTCCCGCTCGCGATTGAGCCAGCGCCAGCACCACGCGCTAACCACGATCGCCAGCGCCACGAAGAACCAGCGCTGCCAACCTCCTGCCGTCGCCAGAAAGCTGAACGCCGCACCGGTGTTGTAAGTCAGTATCCAGTCGAAAAACGGCAGCACGTTGACCCGTTCACCGGGCTGGAACTGGGTGTGGAAGTACGCCTTGGTCAGCTGGTCGAGAGCAATCACGAGCAGGATCACGCCAATCCAGCGGCGGGCAAGGACGGCGCTCATCGCGTGCCTTCCGGCTTATGGCTTTTTCGTGAAACGGCCTTGGCACAAGGCATCTCAACCAATAATGCTGACTGTCGACTTTCTGCGAAATTGCCGCTGAGCCCCATTGGAGTGGGCATTCGCGCAAAAAGCTGAATTCGCTCGTGGAGTGTTCCAACGGGCGCGTGGGCAACTCGTCGCCAACGCGCCCGCTCATCACGGCTGCCAGAACACTTTCCGATCCCGCAAGCTGCGGGTAGCAGCCAAGCGGCCCACGCTGCGCGGGCGCCAGAAGCGGCGGGGCTGACACCCACGATCACGCGAACGCCCTCGTCTCGCCAGCGCCGTACAGATTGCTGATGCAGCGGGCACATAGACCGGCATGCGCCGTATCAGCGCCGACGTCGCTGCGGTAGTGCCAGCAGCGTTCGCACTTGGCGGCCGCACTGGGCGCGACGGTTACTTTCACTTCCGGCCCAACCTTGACCGTTGCCTGCGAGGTGATGAAAACGAACTTGAGATCGTCACCCAGACGCGCAAGCTCTGCCGCAACGTTCTCCGGCGCTTCGACAACGAGCTCCGCCTGCAGGCTGGAACCCACGCCACCGGATTCGCGCACCGCTTCGATGGCCTTGGTCGCCGCAGCTCGCACCTCGCGCAACTTCGCCCAGCGCGCCAGCAACGTCGCCTCTTCTGCTACCTCCGGCAACGGCCGGTTATAAACCTCAAAGAATACGCTGGCGTCGGTCACATCACGGCCCGGGTTCAGCGTGGCCCACACCTCTTCCGCGGTGAACGAAAGCACCGGGGCCATCAGTGTGACGAGCTGTCGGGTGATCATCGCCAGTGCCGTCTGGGCCGAGCGACGCGCTTTGCTGTTCACGCCACAGGTGTAGAGGCGATCCTTGAGTACGTCGAGGTAGAAGCTGCCGAGGTCGTCGGAACAGAACGTCATCAACTGCTGCATGACGACGTGAAACTCGTAGCGCTCATACGCGGCCACGCATTCACGCGCCATCGCACGAGTCATCGCGATCGCGTAGCGGTCGATTTCGCTCATCTCGGCCAGCGGTAGGGCGTGCTTCGACGCGTCGAAGTCGGACGTGTTGGCGAGCAGGAAGCGCACCGTGTTGCGCACGCGACGATAGGTGTCCGTCACCCGTTTGAGGATTTCATCGGACAGCGCGAGTTCGCCCGAGTAGTCAGTCGCCGCCACCCACAGGCGCAGGATCTCTGCTCCCAGCGTGTCAGACACCTTCTGCGGCGCCACTACGTTGCCGAGCGATTTGCTCATCTTGCGGCCGGTGCCGTCGACCACGAAGCCGTGGGTCAAAAGCGCGTCGTACGGCGCGCGGCCGTTGATCATGCAGCTGGTCAGCAGGCTGGAATGGAACCAGCCGCGATGCTGATCCGAGCCTTCCAGATACATGTCCGCCGGGAACTTGCTTTGCGCCACATGCGAGCCGCGCAGCACGGTCTCATGCGTGGTGCCCGAGTCGAACCAGACGTCGAGCGTGTCAGGATTTTTGACGTAATCTTTCGCCTCGTCGCCGAGCAGCTCGGTGGCGTCGAGCGTTTGCCACGCCTCGATGCCACCCTGCTCCACACGTTTGGCGACCGCTTCCAGCAGCTCGCTGGTGCGCGGATGCAAGGCACCCGTCTCACGATGCACGAAGAACGCCATCGGTACACCCCACTGCCGCTGGCGCGAAAGCGTCCAGTCCGGGCGGTTCGCGATCATTGCGTGCAGGCGCGCCTGGCCCCAGGCGGGGAAGAATTGCGTGTCCTGTACGGCCTTCAACGCAGTCTCACGCAACGTGGCACCCGCCTTCGGTTGCACGTCCATCCCTGCAAACCACTGATTGGTGGCGCGATAGATGATCGGAGTGCGGTGACGCCAGCAGTGCATGTAGCTGTGCTGGAACTTCTCGACCTTGAAGAGCGAACCCTTCTCGCGCATGTGCTCGACAATCTTCGGGTTGGCGTCCCAGATCGACAGACCACCGAACACAGGCAGCGTTGCGACGTACTTGCCATCACCCATCACCGGCGTCAGCACCTCGTCGTCCTTCATGCCGTAGGCACGGCAGGACTGGAAGTCTTCGACGCCGTAGGCCGGTGCCGAATGCACGATGCCGGTTCCGGTATCGAGCGTGACGTAGTCGCCCAGATACACCGGGCTCAAGCGGTCATAGAACGGATGGTGGAACGCAACGCGCTCCAGCGCTTGCCCTTTGCAGGTGGCAATCACCTTACCCTGCATGCCCCAGTTGGCGAGGCAGGCCTCGACACGCTCCTGCGCGAGCAGCAGCAGCGGCCTTGCAGCATCGGTCGTCTCGACCAGCGCGTAGTCAAACTCCGGGTGCAGATTCAACGCCTGGTTGGCCGGCAGCGTCCACGGGGTGGTGGTCCAGATCACCAGATAGCCCACGTCGTGCGGCAGTTTCGGCAAGCCGAAGGCTTTAGCCAGCTTGTCGTTCTCCGCAAAACGAAAGCCAACGTCTACTGCGATATCGGTCTTGTCGTGATACTCGACCTCGGCCTCGGCGAGCGCCGAACCGCAGTCGAAGCACCAGTTCACCGGCTTCAGTCCACGGAACACGTAGCCAGCGTCGTAGATCTTGCGCAATGCGCGGATCTCGTCGGCCTCGTTGCGCGGCGCCATCGTGAGGTACGGGTTCTCCCATTCGCCGAGCACACCCAGACGCATAAAGTCCTTGCGCTGCTTGTCGATCTGCTCGGTGGCGTAGGCGCGGCTCTTTGCCTGTACCTCCTGTGCAGGCAAGCCCTTACCGAATTTCTTCTCAATCTGGATCTCGATCGGCATGCCGTGGCAATCCCAGCCCGGCACGTAGGTCGCGTCAAAGCCTGCCATCAGGCGACTCTTGACCACGATGTCCTTCAATATCTTGTTGACGGCGTGGCCGATATGAATGTCGCCGTTGGCGTAGGGCGGGCCATCGTGCAGCACCCAGCGCGGGCGATTCGCTACTTTGGCGCGGATGGCGTGATAGAGCTTCTTTTCCGTCCACTCGGCGACCCATTTCGGTTCGCGCTTGGCCAGATCGCCGCGCATCGGAAACGGCGTATCGAGCATGTTGATCGGGTACTTGGCAGGGGCTTTGGTCTCGCTGGACATAGGTATTCAGGTAAGCGGTGGGTCCCGGTCGTTTTTGACGCCGCTCATCACTTGGGTAGTGACATGGTTGCTACAAGCGGAGTGGCTAGCGCCGTGAGGCGGCCCGGGGTTGGTTCCCGTGGTGGCGGGAACGGCGAATTTGCAGCGGCGCAAGGCCCGCGCTGCGTTGGTTCAGCCGCTAATTCGGTAGTGCCGCGTTTGCCGGGCCAGCGTCTTGGTGACGCACAGGCTGGGCTGGTGGAAGGTGGGGAACCGGGTAGACATCACCGTATTGTCTCGCAAATTGGTGCATCCTGCCTTGCGGCGCAGCAAATTCAGGCGCCATCGCCAGTGCGCTAAGGCGCGGCTGCAACACGGTTGCGCCCACCCCGTTTGGCCCGATACATAGCCAGATCGGCCCGCTCGACCAGGTCCCCTGGGTCGTAGTCGGGTGTGGAGGCGATGCCAGCACTCAAGGTCAACGACAGCTCAGCGGCAATGGTGCCCCAATTGAAGCGCGACACCCGCAGCCGCAGCCGCTCGCAAATGTCAAAGGCGTCGGCCGGTCCCAGATCCGGCATGACCAGCACGAATTCTTCGCCGCCGGTACGCGTCACCAGATCATCGGTTCGAGTGAACTCGGTCAGCAAGTCTGCGATCTGCACCAGTACGCGGTCACCGACGGTATGGCCAAACACGTCGTTCACCCGCTTGAAGTGGTCTAGGTCAATCACCGCCACACTCAACGGCGCGCCGATTGACTGCGCCGCGCCGACCAGTTCGGCCAAATGCGTGTCGAGCGCACGGCGATTGCCAAGGCCAGTCAACTTGTCCTGCATCGCAATACGCTCCAGCACCACGGCGCGAGAAGCGTGCGCCTGCGCCACACTGTAGGCGCGCTCCAATACCTTGCGCTGCGACTCATCGGCCTCAACACGGGTCACCAGCAGCGCTGAGCGATCACGCAGTTGTTGCATCGAGCGCTGGCTTTCAAGGCGACGGAACGACTCAAGCGCCGCCAGCGCCGCCACAGCGTCGCCGGCGTTCCGGTGTGCGAGATACAGCGCATAGTGGGCGCGCAACTGGGTTGCGACTGGCAAAGTCTCGTCCGCAAGCAGGCGTCGCAACAGCTGGCTTGCCTCCGTGAATTCGCCACGCGCCAGACGCCACTCGCCGATCGAACACTCGACGCGCGGCGCAAGGGCACGAAAGCCGCGCGCGTTCGCCTTATCAAGAGCCTCCTGAAGCAATGCGCCGGCCTCCTGCAACTCGCCTACGTGCACCAGCACTTCGCCCAGATTACCGAGCGCAAATACGTCAAAGTAAGGATCGCGAAGCATCGGCGCCAACTGCAGGACTTCGCGCGCAAGCGGAACGCAATCGGTAAGCGCGCGCCGGGCATCGTCGCCGCCGACGCCGTCACGCAGGGAATAAAACTTGCCGATGAGGACGGCCGCGAGGTTATTAAGGCTTGCCAACAACGGATACGTTTCGCCATGTTCCCGCGCCAACGACAAACCGTCGCGAAGCAGCCGCTCGCCTTGCCAGGGATCACCAGATCGTTCGAAACAACCGCCAAGTAAGCTGAACGCCAGGATGCGTCCCCGCTGATCGTTCTGCTCGTCGGCGAGCCGGTAACCTTCCGTGGCATAACGAATGGCCACCCCGAAGCGGCCATGGTCGCAGGCACAGATACCCGCCCAGCGCAGCAGTTCGGCGTAGGCTTCGGTCATACTGGCGCCACGCAGTAGCGGCAGTGTGCTGTCGGCCATCTCGATGAGACGCTCGCCCTGCCCCATGCGAAACATGAAAAAGCAGCAGAGATGGGCCGCCGCAGCGCGATCTACCGTAGCCACGGCCTGCTCGAAAGCCTGGCGGGCAATCGTCAGCCCCCCTTCGAGGTCGGCACAATTGCGCGCCTCCTCCAGCAGTGTCGCAATCGGCGCCGAAACCGTCGCGGGTGTAGCCGCTATTGGCTGCGGCACGAACTTGCCCCCACGCTGTTCAGCTTCCCGCTTGTGCGAAAGCTGTCCGCACGGCGGTGATGTCCCGGTGCATCTGCGCGGTCAAGGCATCGAGGGATTCGAACTTTTCCTCGCCGCGAATGCGCTGCACAAACTCGACCACGATCCGCCGTCCATAAAGGTCACCCTGGAAATCAAGCAGGAATACCTCCAGCAGAGGGTTGCCGTTTTCCTTGACGGTCGGTCGTATGCCCACGCTGGCCGCCCCGATAACGGCCTGAGAACCGGCAATATCGACGCCATAGACGCGAACTGCGTAGACCCCGGACAACGGCAATGGATTCCACAACGGCAGGTTGATGGTCGGGAAACCCAGCGTACGACCCAATTTGTCACCGTGGGCCACGCGGCCCGAGATGCGGTATGGGCGGCCCAGAATTGCGGCCGCCGTGACCACGTCGCCCGTCTGCAACGCCTCGCGTACCAGCGATGAGGAAAAGCGCACATCCATCGCTTTGACCGCCGGCATGACGTAGCACTCGATGTTGTTGGCGGTGCACCACGCATGCAACGTCTTCACGTTGCCGGCGCGCCCCTTGCCATAACGGAAGTCATCACCAACGATCACCCACCTAGCGTTCAGGCCCAGTTGCAAGACGTGGCGGCAAAAATCGTCCGGCGCCATCGACGCCATTGCTGCGTTGAAACGCAGCAGCTGGATGTGGGCGACTCCTACAGCCCAGATGCAAAGCAGCTTGTCGCGCAGTCGCTGCAGTCGCGTCGGTGACGCTTTCGCCGCAGCCCGCGCGAAGTACTCCCCCGGCGATGGAGCGAAGGTCAGGGCGACTGATAGCAGCTGGCGTTGACGGGCGGCCTGACAGACCACCTCCAGCATCGCCTGATGGCCGCGATGCACTCCGTCAAAGTTGCCGATGGTGACTGCGGTACCGCAGTCAGCGAACGCCCCGGGTCGAAGGTCCCGCGCCAAGGTCGGCTTGCGGGGAATGGCGGCAGACCTGGGGAGCACTGTCATGGTGTGAATACGAGTCGGACGGAGCGCAGAAGCGCTTGATTTTATTGGATTTTGTGCCCCCAATCGCCAGCGTGCGAAAGGGTCTTCGAAGCGCTGACCGGAAACGCTGACAGCACGTCTTCGACTTTTCTGAAAATCGGGCTCCAGACACGGTAGCCCAGCCATCTCGGTGCGCAAGCTGAAGCCGCGTTACCCGCAGCGATGCAACCGGTCGAGCCAGGGAAAGTACAGCGCGGTGATGATTCGCGCCGGTGGACCGTCAACGCCGAGTCTGCGTTCATGGGCGAGGAAAGCATCGCGATACGCGGCCAGTTGCACAGAATATTGCTCGCACTGGCGCGATAGCCAGGACGCGAGCGCCGCGGGTTCGTCACGCTCGTGCCGCTCGGGTTCTACAAACTTGTAGTCGACAATCCATCGGACGCCATCGGCCGCGACAAAAGTGTGATCGACTCGCAGCAAGGCGGTCGATCCAGTCGCTGGATCGTTCGCTGGTAGGGTGAACTCCTGCGCAGACGATTGATGTGTCGGTGCGAACAGAAAACGTACTTGGTCTCGATTTGCTGCAGTTTCGAACCAGTTCGCCAGTCGCGAAGCCACGGCCGTCAGCGTCGCCCCGCCATCGGCATCCTCAACCGCCCCCGCGTCGACTAGCGCCCGCCGCACGTGATGAGTCACTGGCGCGAAGGATGTGGCCCCGGCGCGAAGTACGGCGGCCAGGCCTTCAAATAGAAGGTGCCCGACGACGCCCACTGCGCGCGCCAATCGCTCTGAAGTTGGCAGAGCAAGCGCAGCATCCGCGACATTGGCAACATAAACAGGCCATGAGATGCTGCTTTCGTCCAGCGCAACGGGCGTTGGGCCCCGCGTCAACGAGGTGGCAAGATGCAGCCTGCGGCTTGCGGTTACGCTGTCTGGCGCCGCGACATCCTTGTCGGCCGTTTGCCCAAGCCAGTACGAGAAGCTGCCGAATGGGGGCGCGCGATGGGCGGCCTGACGACTGATCGTGAGCGTACGCCGGGCGCGGGTGACGGCAACGTACAACTGCCGCTTGCTTTCGTCGAGCCGTGACGCCCGGTTAAAACGGGCAAGAAAGTCGTAAACACTGCCGGCCTCGCGCTTGCGCGTGTCACGTGCTGCGAACGCGTAGTTGCGTCCTTCGGGTACTGGTCCAGACTGCCGCGGTAACGCCTGAAATCGCCAGGCAGCCAGCGACCGGTAGTCCGCCCGCGGGGCACGATCGCAGCCCACGACAAATACATGATCCCACTCGAGCCCCTTGGCCCGGTGAATGGTTAACAGCTCGACCAGACCGGCCGGGCTGGCAGCAGACGAAGCAGCCCCTGACGCAAACGACTGCCGCTTGCTCTCCATTGCCGTCACCAGCGTCTGTCGGGGCGGCAACAGACCGTCGGGCGTGAGGTCTGCAAGCCACTCAAAGAACTGTGCAGTGTCGCGGCGCGCTTCGTCATTGGCTAGCAGGGCGTCGCCATCAAGCGCACACCAGACGACTTCGACGCGTTCGGCAACGCCAGAGAGCCACGACCTTGCCAGCCCGGCACGCAACGCGGCATGCGCCCGACCGACCCGAGCCCGTTCATCGGCGTCGAGCGCAGCCGTCCAGTCACCGCCAAGCAGGGTCCAGCCCCCCCCATCGCTATCCGCGCGCAAGGCCGCGGCAAAGCGGGCGAGACTTTCCAGCCGCAAACCAACCCATGGCGAGCGCAGCAATGCAAAAAGGGCCAGCCGATCCCACGGCGCCGCTACCGCGTAAGTCAGGGTCAGCAAGTCACGGACGCCCTCCCTCGCCGACCACAGGGCAAACTCATTGGCATTGAACGGAATGCCGCGCGCACGCAGGGCGTCGATCACTGCCGCAGCGTCGCCTCTTGTGCGGGCCAGCACTGCAACGCTTTGTTCCGGCTGTGCCCGTCGTCGCCACGCGATCGCCTCCACCACCAGCTCGGCCTCGCCGATGGCATCCGCTGCAGCGATTTCACTCTCACCACCGTCTTCGCTGTCACCCTGAGTAGCGATCGCGGGGACGAACGGAACCGCGTTGCGAGTGGCAAACAAGCCGCGAGCCCCCCGGGCAAAGGCGCCTGCCAATGTCAGATTTACCCAATCGATCACCGCAGGTTGCGAACGGTAGTTGGCACTAAGCGTCAACGCGACGGGACGGGCGCCGCCGACTCCGACGCGCTGCGCGCGCCGGAACAAGCTCACGTCCGCGTCGCGAAACAGGTAGATCGACTGCATCGGATCGCCCACCAGAAACAGCGTGCGGCCATCGCCCGGGGTCCAGTCGGCAGTTAACAGCGCCAGCAACTCAAACTGCGCGGGATTCGTATCCTGTACCTCATCGACCAGCACATGCCGAAGCGTTGCATCGAAATTCGCCATCACATCGGCGCGGTTGTCGCGCAGGGATGACAGCGCAGCACTCATCACGCCACTGAAGTCGGTGACGCCGCGCTCACGCATGAGGGCAACCAGCTCAACCGCTGCCCGGCGCAGCAGGACGAGCGTGTCACGCAACGCGGTTCGGTGCTCGTTCAGGGCTGCAATCGAGGGAACGTGGTCGAGGTCATCAAGACCGCTGGCCAGTTCGGTCTCCTGCTGCAGGCATTCCAGCAACGCCGTCATCTGTTCCTTGCGTTGCCTCCGCAAGCCGGGGTCCAGATCGGCAAACGCCTTGTCGTCATGTTTCGGAAACCCGGTGGTCTTGGTGATCCCCCCGGGTTTTCGCCATGTGCGCTGACCGCTCTCGCCCGTAAGCAGCATCGCGGCGAGCGTTTGCCAGTGCGGCAACGCAGCGAGAGTTGGCGACAGCGGCCAGTGCGCGGCCAGTTGGCGCCGGGCCTCCGCCTGCGCGCGCAGTTTGGCGTCGCTGCCGGGTCTATCCCACACGCTCGCGGTGTACGCTGCGAGCCCGGCGACGTCGACACTGCCCAGCAGTTCGCCAGTGGCCTTCGCCAGAGCTTCCATTGCGCTATCGGCAGCCTCACGTAAGGCAGCGGTGAGTTCTGCGATTGCATCGGGCGAGGTATCAATCGCCGCACCCAGCCATTGCGCGCGCCGCGCCAGCAGTCCAGCCAGCAACTCGATCACGCTATCGACCTGATTGCCAGACACTGCAAGCACACCGCGCACCGCATCGGCGATTTCCGCAGCACCGATTGCGCGCGTGGCGGCCTCCCGATACAGCGTTTCTGCGGCATCGGTTACGCGTCCCAGCGCGCCCTCCCCCGACACCTGCGAAACGTAGCTGCGGGCAACGATGCGTGCGCAGAACGCGTCAAAAGTATCGATTGCCAATCGATCAGGCTGCTCGCGCAGCCGCCACCCCAACGCGTGGTCGCGCGCCAGCACTGGCAGCGCCAGCGTGCGGCGCGCGAGTTCAACCGGGCGCACGTGGGCCGTTACCGGCTGCGCGGCCTGTTCAAGCGCCGCGATCAGACGTTCGCGCATCTCCTGCGCCGCCTTGCGCGTGAACGTGATGGCCAGCACCTCAGCTGGATCGTCAACTTTCGCGAGCAGCGCCAGCATGCGTTGAACCAGCAGTTCCGTCTTGCCTGACCCGGCCGGCGCCTGCACGATGAACGACTCGCCTGCGTCGACCGCACGCTCGCGGGCGAGGCGGTCGGCGGCAAGCGCACTGCTGGTGTCAGTGCCCATCGCCACCACCAATTCCTCCTCCCTCAACGCCGCTGTCCACCGCGCCGGCCAGAGAGTCGTCACTGGCGCTCAGCGACCAGCGTTCCCGGCAAAATGACCCGTATTCACAATTGCGGCAAGTGAGCTCTCCGTGAATGGGCGCGACATCAGCCACGCCGTGCCGCCACTCGCCAACCAGATCGCTAATAGCCGCTTGCCACGTCGCAAGCGCGTTGTCCCACGGCCCAAGTTCGTCGGCCACGCTGCGTTTGCGCGCTGGTAGCAGATCATCGTCGTCCCCGACGCCAACGCAGTCGACGCTGTCGTCGTTCACGGTGAACCAGGCAATGCCCCGAACCGGCGGGCACGGTACGTCTACCGCAGTGCGCACAGCTTCATGCATCAGCGCATATAGCGGCAGTTGTGGATCAGCCAGCCGACCCGAGTTTTTGTCCGGTGCCCAATCGTTGCCACTCACTTTACCGGTCTTGTAGTCGAAGATCACGCGTATGTGGCCATCGTCGTCAATGCGGTCGAGCTTGCCTTCAAAACGTTGCCCAGCGACTGTTGACGAAATTGGCTGCTCGATGGCGACGATGGCGAAGTGCTCACGCTGTTGATCGCGCTGGATGACTCGCTCGAGCAGATTGGCAATGCGGGAGTGCTCGGTTTGCCACACCACGTCGGCGATCGCCGGTCGCAACTGTCGTTCTTGATCAATCAAGGCGGTGAGCTGCGCAAGCCCCGCTGCACGGGCATCCCCGCTCGCCATCCGTGCCGAGCCATATGCTGCGAGCACGCCATGAACCAGATTGCCACGCACCATCGGCGTGATGCCCACACTCAGTGTTGGCCAGGGTTTTAGACCCAGGCGGATGGCGGCAGCGCGCCGAGGACACTGCGCCTGCTCGCGCAGTCGACTCGCGCTGAGCGGGTGCACAGACGCGGCATCGTTGCCGTCGTTCGGCAGCAGCTCGTCGGCCTGACTGACGACCGGGACAGCGCGCCGACTTGCCGGCGGAGCCTCGGCGCCCGCTACGATCGGCCAGGCATGGAGCAACGGTGATACACCGACCTCGCCGTCGTCGTTGCTTTGTGGGCAGGACGCGCTCAGTTGACCGACCAGCGTACGCCAGTTCTGAATGAGGCGCAGCGAACGGCTCAT
>Ga0116193_1002452_pt1 | contig 14097 bp, 10 predicted proteins | sample AD_UKC115_MetaG_FD_89892 | JGI IMG/M metagenome (GOLD analysis project Ga0116193, IMG submission 89892) | Active sludge microbial communities of municipal wastewater-treating anaerobic digesters from Hong Kong - AD_UKC115_MetaG | ecosystem: Engineered > Bioreactor > Anaerobic > Digestate... | reverse complement strand
CGGCCACATCATCACGGTGGAAGACCCGGTGGAGTTCGTGCACCCGCACAAGAACTGCATCGTGACGCAGCGCGAGGTCGGGCTGGACACCGACGACTGGGAAGCCGCGCTGAAGAACAGCCTGCGCCAGGCGCCCGACGTGATCCTGATGGGCGAAATCCGCGACCGCGAGACCATGGAACACGCCGTGGCCTTTGCCGAGACCGGCCACCTGTGCCTGGCCACGCTGCACGCCAACAGCGCCAACCAGGCGCTCGACCGCATCATCAACTTCTTCCCCGAGGAGCGGCGCGCCCAGCTGCTGATGGACCTGTCATTGAATTTGCGCGCGCTGATCTCGCAACGCCTGATCGCCAAGCAGGACGGCAAGGGCCGCACGGCGGTGATCGAGGTCATGATCAACTCGCCCTTCATCTCCGACCTGATCTTCAAGGGCGAGGTCGGCGAGATCAAGGAGGCGATGAAGAAAAGCCGCGAGCTGGGCATGCAGACCTTCGACCAGGCGCTGTTCGACGCCTTCGAGGCCAACCTCATCACCTACGAGGACGCGCTGCGCAACGCCGACTCGGCCAACGACCTGCGCCTGCAGATCAAGCTGACCAGCAAGCGCGCCAAGACGCCGGACCTGGCCGCGGGCACCGAGCACCTGCAGATCGTCTGACCCGACCCCGCGGCGGCGCCCTCCGGCTTCCTACAATGGCCGGATGAACACCTCCATTGCCGCCAAAACCTACGAACCCTGCCCGCCGCGCACCGTGGCCTTCCTGGGCCTGGGCGTGATGGGCGCCCCGATGGCGGGCCACCTGGCCCGCGCGGGCCACGCGGTCACGGTCTACAACCGCACCGCGGCCAAGGCGGCGGCGTTTTGCGCCCAGTTTCCGGGCACGCGCCACGCCGCCACGCCGGCCGCCGCCGCCGCGGGCGCCGACTTCGTGTTCAGCTGCGTGGGCAACGACGATGACCTGCGCTCGGTGGTGCTGGGCGACAGCGGCGCCCTGGCCGGCATGCAGCCGGGCGCCATCTTCGTGGATCACACCACCGCCTCGGCCGACGTCGCGCGCGAGCTGGCCGCGGCGGCGCGCTCGCGCGGCCTGCACTTCGTCGACGCGCCGGTGTCCGGCGGCGAGGCCGGCGCGCAAAACGGCGTGCTGACGGTGATGTGCGGGGGCGAGGCCGCCGCCTTCGAGCAGGCCAGGCCCGTGGCCATGGCGTTTGCCCGCGCGGTCACCCTCATGGGCCCCAGCGGCGCCGGCCAGCTCACCAAGATGGTCAACCAGATCTGCATCGCCGGCCTGGTGCAGGGCCTGGCCGAGGCCATTGCCTTCGGCCAGCGCGCGGGGCTGGACGTCGAGCAGGTGCTGGGCGTCATCGGCAAGGGCGCGGCGCAAAGCTGGCAGATGGACAACCGCGGCAAGACCATGACCGCGGGGCGCTTCGACTTCGGCTTTGCCGTCGACTGGATGCGCAAGGACCTGGGCCTGGTGCTGGGCGAAGCCAAGCGCAACGGCGCGCGCCTGCCGGTGACGGCCCTGGTCGACCAGTTCTACGCCGACGTGCAGGCCATGGGCGGCGGGCGCTGGGACACGTCCAGCCTGATTCGCCGGCTGAAATAAGCGGCTGGGTACACGCCCGAATGGACCGGGTGGCCGCGGAGCAGGCCATGCGCGGGCACCCCTGGCCGGGGTTTCCCCGGTCAGCGGGTGCGCCCCCTCGCAGGGGGGAAGCGAAGCGGAACGAAGTCCGCGCAGCTTGGGGGTGAGCCTATTTCACCGGCGGCAGCGGCCGCACCTCGACCGGCGGCTGCTGGATGACGGTGGGCTGGCTCACCGGATGCACCTCGACCGCCGGCGCGGCGCTGGAGCCGTTGGACGGCACCGTCGTGACGGGCGCCGGCGAGGGGGTCGTGCCGGTGGCATCGGCCGGGTGCAGCGCCGCCTGCTCGCTGATGGTGTCGATGATGCGCACCACCCGCTGCACGCCGGGCACGGTGCGCGCCACCTCGGTGGCCAGGGCCTCCTCGCGCTGGGTCAGGCGGCCCATCAGGTAGACTGTGCCGCGCTCGGTCACCACCTTGATGCTGTTGGCCGGCACGCCGTTGGCATCGATCAGCTTGGCCTTGACCTTGCCGGTCAGCACCGTGTCTTCCGAGCGCTGCGCGATGCTGGTCTCGGGCATCACCGCCAGCTCGTCGACGACGCCCGCCACGTCCGGCGTGCCGCGCACGGCCTCGGCCGCCAGCTGCCGGTCCTGCGCCGTGGCCACCTCGCCGGTGATCAGCACCTTGCGAAAGTAGCTGGTGATGCTGACGTGGCCGCGGCGCGCGCCCAGCGCGTCGTTGACGCGGCTGGAGGCGCGCAGCTCGATGCCCTGGTCGGCCAGCTGGGTGGCGGTGCTGCGCCGGTCGGTGGCCACCAGGCCGCCCGCGGCGGCGGCGCCACCCACCACGGCCACCGCGCAGCCGCCCAGAGCCAGCGTGCCCAGCACCAGGCCCAGGGCCGTCCATCGTTGCATCCGGGTTGTCATGAAGCACTCTCCTCGTCGCCAAGCAGTTGTTGATCCAGGCCATCGCACAGGCAGTGCAGCACCAGCAGGTGGGCCTCTTGAATGTGGGCGGCGTGCTCGCTGGGCACGCACACCTGCACGTCGGTGTCGCGCAGCCGGCGGCCCAGCTCGCCGCCACCATGGCCCGTCAGGGCCACCACGCTCATGTCGCGCTCGTGCGCGGCCTCGACCGCGCGCAGCACATTGGCGGCCTGCCCGTGGGTGGACAGCACCAGCAGCAAATCGCCCGCGCTGCCCAGCGCGCGCACCTGCGCGGCCAGGGCGTCGTCGTAGTCGCCGCGCCCGGCCACGGCCGTCAGCGTGGCGGCGTCGGCGCCCAGGGCGAGGGCCGGCAGCTCGGGCCGCGGGCGGCCGAAGCCCCCCACCAGCAGCGCCACCAGGTACTGCGCCAGCGCGCCCGAGGCGCCGTTGCCGCAGGCTAGCACCTTGCCGCCACCCGTCACGCAGGCCAGCACCGCCTGCGCCGCCTCGGCAATGGGCCGCGCCAGCGCCTCGGCCCACTGGTAGTGCAGGTCGGCGCCGTCGATGAAGCGCTGGTGGATGCGTTGCTCGTGCATTGATAGAAATGATAGCAGCGCCGCATGCACCGGCGCGGGACGATTGTCAGCAAGTGCGACCGCATGCGCCGGGCGCCGGCCGTCAAGCCATGGTCATGAGCTGCGCGTTGCCGCCGGCCGCCGCGGTGTTGGTGCTGACCGACTGCTCGTGGCACAGCGCCGCCAGCTCGTAGCCCTGCCCGGCCAGCAGCTCGTCGCTGCTGCGGCTTTCGATGCGCACGATGGCACCCTCGCGCGCCGCCACGCGGGCCGTGAGGGCCAGCAGCGCGTCGCCGTCGCCCTCGAACAGCACGGCCGCCACCGGGCACGCGCCATCGTCCAGGCTGGCGTCGGTGGCCTCGTGCAGCCAGGCGTGCGCCTCCTCTCCGGCCGCCGCGCGCAGCGTCTGCCACAGGGCGGCGCAGCCCGCATCCGCCCGCGGCAGCACCACGTGGCAGGGGTTGCCGCTGGCGAGCGCCGCGGCCACCTGCGCGACGAGACCCAGCGGGGTGCGCGGCAGGGCCCACACGGGGCCGCGCGGCAGCAGGCGGTAGCGGTTGGCTTCGCCGGTGGGGCCGGGCAGCAGCCAGCTGGCGCCGGCGCGCGCGGCGTCCTGCGCGGCGGCGAGGGCGGCGCGCGCCGGCGCGGGGTCGGCGCCGGGCAGCGCGGCCTGCTGCAGCGACCGCAGCAGCGCCAGCGGGGGCGGCGGCGCCTCGGCGCGCGGCAGCGCGGCCAGCGCGGCGTTGGGCCGGCCCTGCACCAGCCGGTACAGGTACAGCGGCCCGCCAGCCTTGGGGCCGGTGCCCGACAGGCCCATGCCGCCGAAGGGCTGCACGCCGACCACCGCGCCGATCACGTTGCGGTTGACGTAGAGGTTGCCCGCCTGCACGCGGTCGGTGAGGCGGGCGATGGTCTCGTCGATGCGGCTGTGCACGCCGAAGGTGAGGCCGTAGCCGCTGGCGTTGATGTCGGCGACGAGGGCGTCGAGCTGTTCGCGCCGGTAGCGGACGACGTGCAAGACCGGCCCGAAAACCTCCTGGGTCAAGCGCGCGCAGCCATCGATTTCGATGATCGCCGGGGCCACGTAATGGCCATGGAGCGCGGGCGGCAGGGGCAGGCGCGTCACCGCCTGCCCGGCCTCGACCAGCTGCCGGATGTGGGCCTCGATCCGCGCGCGCGCCGTCTCGTCGATCACCGGGCCGATGTCGGTGCCCAGGCGGTCGGGATTGCCGACGCGCCACTCCTGCAGCGCGTCCCGGAGCATGGCGAGCTGCCGCTCGGCGATGTCTTCCTGCAGGCACAGCAGGCGCAGCGCGGAGCAGCGCTGGCCGGCCGAGTCGAAGGCGGAGGCGAGCACGTCGGCGACGACCTGCTCGGCCAGCGCCGACGAGTCGACCACCATCGCGTTCTGTCCGCCGGTCTCGGCGATCAGCGGAATGGGCTGGCCGCCGGGCGACAGGCGCCGCGCGAGCTGGCGCTGGATCAGCCGCGCCACCTCGGTGGAGCCGGTGAACAGCACGCCCGCCACCCGCGGGTGCGCCACGAGCTGCGCGCCCACCGTCTCGCCGGGGCCGGGCAGCAGCTGCAGCGCGTCCGGCGGCACGCCGGCCTCGTGCAGCAGGGCGGTCATGGCGGCGGCGGTGAGCGGCGTCTGCTCGGCCGGCTTGGCCAGCACGGTATTGCCGGCGGCCAGCGCGGCGGCGACCTGGCCGGTGAAGATGGACAGCGGGAAGTTCCATGGGCTGATGGCCAGCACCACGCCCAGCGGGCGCTCGGCCGCGTTGTCGAAGCGCGTCGCCACCTGCGCGCCGTAGTAGCGCAGGAAGTCGGCCGCCTCGCGGATCTCGCCCACGGCGTTGGCCAGCGTCTTGCCGGCCTCGCGCTGGATCAGGCCGATCAGCGGCTGGCTGCGCTGCTCCAGCAGGTCGGCGGCGCGCGCCAGCACGTCGGCGCGGCCGGCCGGCGGCGTGCCGGCCCAGATCGGCAGCACGGCGGCGGCGCGCTCGGCGGCAGCCTGCACCTCGTGCGGCGCGGCCTCGCGCACCCAGCCCACGGTGTCGGCCAGCTCGGCCGGGTTGGCCAGCGCCTGCCAGCCCTCGGCGCGCGCCGGGTCGACCGGCGGCGCGACACCCGGGGGCGCGGCCAGGTGCCGCTGGCCGCTGCCGGCCAGCAGCGCGGCCGACAGCGAGGCGAGCTGCTGCTCGTGCGCCAGGTTGAAGCCCTGCGAATTGGCCCGCGCCAGCGCGCCCTGCCCCGCGAACAGCGCGCGCGGCAGCGGGATGCGCGGGTGCGGCGCGCCCAGGCGCCCTTCCTCGCGCGCGATCCGCAGCACCTCCTCCACCGGGTCGGCCACCAGCTCGGCGACCGGCACGCCGGCGTCGCCGATGCGGTGCACGAACGAGGTGTTGGCGCCGTTTTCCAGCAGGCGGCGCACCAGGTAGGCCAGCAGCGTCTCGTGGTTGCCCACCGGCGCGTAGATGCGGCACGGCCGCGCCAGCTTGCCCTCGGCGGCCGGCCCCACCACCTGCGCGTACAGCGGCTCGCCCATGCCGTGCAGGCACTGGAACTCGTACTGGCCGCTGTAGTAGCTGCCGCCCACGGCCTGCGCCAGATGGACGATGCTGGCCAGCGTCTGCGCGTTGTGCGTGGCGAACTGCGGGTACACCGCGTCGGTCGCCTCCAGCAGCTTGCGCGCGCAGGCCAGGTAGCTGACGTCGGTGTAGGCCTTGCGCGTGTAGACCGGGTAGCCGGCCAGGCCATCGATCTGCGCGCGCTTGATCTCGCTGTCCCAGTACGCGCCCTTCACCAGCCGCACCATCAGCCGGCGGCGGCTGCGCCGCGCCAGATCGACAAGGTGGTCGATCACCTGCGGGCAGCGCTTTTGATAAGCCTGCACGACGAAGCCGATGCCGTTCCAGCCCCTGAGGCTTGGCGCGGCGCACAGGGCTTCGAGCAGGTCCAGCGACAGCTCCAGCCGGTCGGCCTCCTCGGCGTCGATGTTCATGCCGATGTCGTAGCGCCGGGCGAGCTCGGCCAGGTGCAGCACGCGCGGCAGCAGCTCGGTCATCACGCGCTCGTACTGCGCGCGGCAGTAGCGCGGGTGCAGCGCCGAGAGCTTGATCGAGATGCCCGGCCCCTCGAAGATGCCGCGCCCGTCAGACGCTGCTCCGATCGCATGGATCGCCTGCTCGTAGGCGGCCAGGTAGCGCCGGGCGTCGGCCTCGGTGGTCGCGGCCTCGCCCAGCATGTCGTAGCTGTAGCGAAAGCCCAGCCGCTCGTGCGCGCGGCTGTTGGCCAGCGCCTCGGCGATGTGCTGGCCGGTGACGAACTGCTCGCCCATCAGCTTCATCGCGCGGTGCACGCCCTGGCGGATCAGCGGCTCGCCGCCCTTGCCGATCACGCGCGTGAGCGCCGCCGACAGGCTCTTCTCGCTGCTGGTGGCCGTCAGCCTGCCGGTCAGCACCAGGCCCCAGGCGGCGGCGTTGACAAACAGCGAGGGCGAACGCCCCACGTGCGCGCGCCAGTCGCCGTGGCTGATCTTGTCGCGGATCAGCGCGTCGCGCGTGGCCTTGTCGGGGATGCGCAGCAGCGCCTCGGCCAGGCACATCAGCGCCACGCCCTCCTGGCTGGAGAGCGAAAACTCCTGCACCAGCGCCGCCACGCCGCTGGCCACCGGCGCGTCGCGCAGGCCCTGCACCAGGCGCGCGGCCAGCGTGCGCACGGCATCGGCCTGCGCCGCGTCCTCGGTGCGCGCCAGCGGCAGCAGCATGGGCAGGCATTCGGTCTCGGGCCGGTGCCAGGCGGCGGTGATGGCGGCGCGCAGCTCGGTCTGCGGCAGGATGGACTGGGCGAACGCCAGGAAAGGTTGCACCTCATTGGTGGCATCAGGTTGCACCTCCTGCATGCCTTCGTGCCCGGGCGCCGGCGCATCCAGCGCGATGCGGATGCTGGAAGCCCCGCGTTCCAGCGCGTCCACGTACTGCAGCACGGCCTGCTTGAGCAGCCAGTGGGGCGTGCGCCCCAACCGGTGCGCGGCCGCGCGGATGCGCTCGCGCAGCGCGTCGTCAACCTTGATGCCGATGGTGGTGGACATGCGAACCCCGGAGAAATCGATGTTCTGGAATTCTGCCGAGGTTGCACCTTTTGAAAAACAGGGTTAACCCTTGATTTAAAACTCACCCGCCCGCATCGAAGGCCGCCTGCAGCCACTCGATGCGCTCGCCATCGATGGCCACCACGTCAAAGCGGCAGGGTGGCGGCGCGGGCAGGCGCAGCAGGTAGTGCCGGGCCGCGAACACGATGCGCCGGCGCTTGGCCGCGCCCACGCTGGCCGCGGCGCCGCCCTGCGCGTCCGACGCGCGGGCACGCACCTCGACAAACACCAGCGTGCCATCGCTGTCGCGCAGGATCAGGTCGATCTCGCCGCCGCCGCGCCCGGGGGTTCGATAATTGCGCTCGACCAGGCGCAGGCCCGCGCGCTCCAGGTGCGCCAGCGCCAGATCTTCGGCGGCTGTGCCGCGCACGCGGGTGCTGGCGCCCCGCTTCAGCCAACCCATGACCCGAGCGCCCCTGTCCATGCCCGATTCCTCCCTTGTTGGCAAGGCCGATCTCCAGCCCGCGCTGGCCGCGGCCGCGGCGGCGGCCGGCGCGCAGCATTATCCGGCCGGCGCCCTGTACGTGGTGGCCACGCCCATCGGCAACCTGGCCGACATCACCCTGCGCGCGCTGCACGTGCTGGGCCTGGCGGACGCCATCGCCTGCGAGGACACGCGCCACACCCAGCCCCTGCTGCGCGCCTGCGGCATCGACGGCAAGACGCTGATCGCCCTGCACCAGCACAACGAGGCCGAGGCCGCGCAGGGCGTGATCGAGCGCCTGCACGCCGGCCAGCGCGTGGCCTGCGTCAGCGACGCCGGCACCCCCGCCGTGAGCGACCCCGGCGCGCGCCTGGTGGCTGCCTGCCGCGCCGCCGGCCTGCGCGTGCTGCCACTGCCCGGCGCCAGCAGCGTCACCACCGCCCTCAGCGCCGCCGGCCTGGCCGGCGACGGCAGCTTCGTCTTCGAAGGCTTCTTGCCCAGCAAGAGCGGCGAGCGCGCCAGCGCCGTGCAGGCCCTGGCGCAACAGACCCGCGCCGTGGTGCTGCTGGAGGCGCCGCACCGCATCGCCGCCCTGGCCGACGCCCTGGCCGCGCTGGGCCAGCGCCCCGTCACCGTGGCACGCGAGCTGACCAAGCAGTTCGAGCAGATCGCCACCCTGGCCTGCGCCGACCTGCCCGCCTGGCTGGCTGCCGACGCGCAGCGCCAGCGCGGCGAATTCGTGCTGGTGCTGCACCCCGCCGAGGCCGCGACCGGCGAGGACGAGAGCGAGCGCGTGCTCAAGCTGCTGCTGGCCGAGCTGCCTTTGAAAACCGCCGTGAAACTGGCGGCCGACATCACCGGCGCCGCGCGCAATGGCCTGTACGAGCGGGCGCTGGCGCTCAAGCCCGGCCATTGATTTTCATGAATCAAATCAGCCGCCAGCGCGCGATTTACAAGCCCAAGAAGCTATTATCAAAATAGCAATGCACGGCCACCAGCGCCGACCATGACTTTCGTCGCTTTACCCAGCGCAGCCTTGACATCCCGCGCCCGAGCTGCTGAAGGCCAGCACGCTGGCGCAGGCCCGGCGCCTGACGCAGCGCCAGGCCGAGCTGCTGACTACGCTCAACGCCATGGTCAGAACCGGCAAACACTGGGACATATCGATTCACGGCGCTTGACTTGGAAGACGGTTACTCCATCGATCAGCCGCGTCGGCGCAAGACCGCAAAACCCAGAACCATCAACCCGGTCAGCACCAAGCCACCCGCCCCATTGAGGGTGGGGACGGGTTTGGGCGCCAGCGCTTCCTGCAGCGCGGCGTTGGAGATACCCAGGAACATATCGATGGTGCTGTGCCCCGGCTCGGTGCTGACCCGGATGCTGCACACACCGCCGCGGTGAATCATCAGGCCGAACGTCGTATTGTCATTCGGCGAGCCGCCAGTCCGTGGGTCGGTAACCAGCCAGAAATTGTCCGAACCGGTGGATTGGAACTCCGCGGTTTGCGGCAACGGATCGGTCACCGCAATCTTGAGCCATTCCGAGCTGCTGGCATCCAGCTGGGCGCCGTTGCAACCAAAAAAGCGCAACTGGGCATGGTCACCCCCATCCACATCGTGCAGGAACAAGACCGTGCCAATGGGCAGCGGCTGGCCATTGCTGGTGGCAATCTCCAGCAGGCTGGGGTTGGCCGCACGGTTGGCCAGATGCTCGAACAAGGGGACTCTCGCCGCCGTCGGCAAACCAATGTCGTCTGGAAGCTTGGCCAGCGGATACATCCCCAGGTAGTCCGAGCTCCAGTTCTGTCTGACGATCGAGTGGCCATCGGTTGTCCGCACGGTCAAGGGAATCGGCCCCAGTTGCCCCGTGATGCTGGTATAGCCTGTTCCATTGACACTGGATGAATAGAACGTCCAGTCCTTGAAATACTGCGAGTGCGCCGCCACCGTCTGGTCGGCGTGGGCCGCAGCCATGGCGCCCACGGCCCAGGCCAGCAAGAACGCCGCACGCACCCGGTTGATCCACTGGTTCATGTCTTCAATCTCCATCTTTTTCGGCCGATTGTTCGCGGCTGTCAGGGCCCAGCACCCGGTGCACAGCAGGGCACGTCCATCGAAAATTCCATTAGCACGTCGAGTCTGCCACGGCATTGATTGGATTTAAATTTGAGCCAAGAAAAATTCGACATGCCGTGATATTTATTCCGTTTTGCCGTATTTTCATGGCTGTGCCGGTGTAGAAATCAATGGAAGCCGAGGTTTGGTTGAGGCACGAAATCCGACCTGGCTGGGAGCGCCGGCGTCTCGCCGGCAGGGGCGCCTTTTGCCGGCGGAGTGCCGGAGTTTTCCCAAGGGCTGGCCCCGGCAACTCCCAATTGAACGAAAAGGGAAATCAGGCAGCCAGCAACCGACAGCAAGAAATGCGCGAGAGCGCTTCACCCATCGCTTTGCGGGCGATCGCTGTGTCGTAGTTGACCTATCCTCGAAACCACCATCCGTCGCTGAGTCCGAAGTATCGGCATAGCCGAAGGTCGGTATCGGCGGTGATGGCCCGCTTGCCGGCAACGATATCGCCGATTCTTTGCGGGGGAACGCCGATGTCCTTGGCCAGACGATACTTTGTCAGACCCAGGGGCTTGAGGAATTCTTCTTCCAGCATTTCGCCGGGGGAAACAGGAGGTACGGTACGTATGGTCGAATGCCTTCAGTGATAGTCAACGATCCCGACGTTCTTACGGCCGTCTGGGGTCCAGATCGAGGCCAGGACCAAAGCGCGCTGATGCTGCCCATCTTCTGGCTTGCATCAGCCCGCGACGACTTGTGCCAGATTGTTGCCTACATCGCTCGCGAAAACCCGCCCGCGGCAAGGCGGATGAAAACGCGCCTGGAGGGCATCCATGCTGCCGACCGCGGAACACCCGTGCCTGTACCCACAGAGCGACCGCGCACCCACCGGGTACGCGGGAAATCGTGGCACACCCCAACTACATTGTTTTGTACCGAGTGGCCGCAGCTCGCATCGAGGTTGTAAACGTGGTGCATGCCCGCCGCCAATTTCCCGTTGCCTCGAACGCAGCCAGGTCGGGTTGAGTAGCGAACCCGACGCGCCCCTGAACCAACAACCACCGGCTAAAGCCGGTGGGTTGAGACTCCAGGCACTGAAAGTGCACCGCCCACGCGTTGGCTTCACGACGCGTCAAGCCCAGGCGGCTCTGCCCTGAAATTGTCATTAGGGTTCGGCTCGAAGTGGTGCTCCAAATACTCCTTGATCATCTCTTCCGTCATCTGCCCTACGTCGCTGCCCATTACTCCAGAGGGGCAAGGCAGCAAGGCGGGGGCTGAATTCATCGCCGTGCCTCTGAGGGCATCGCGGCCCCTGACGCCCCCATGGCCGGCGCTCCCTGCGCCCCCGCGCTCAGTGGAAAAACGCGTACCCCACCAGCACCGCCACCACCAGCCCCACCGCGTCGGCCAGCAGCGCGCAGGCCAGGGCGTGGCGGGTGTGCTTGACGCCCACGCTGCCGAAGTACACCGCCAGCACGTAGAAGGTGGTCTCGGTGGAGCCCTGGATGATGGCGGCGAGCTGACCGGGGAACGACGCCACGCCGTGGGTTTGCATCACGTCCACCATCAGCCCGCGCGCGCCGGAGCCGGACAGCACCTTCATCAAACCCACCGGCACGGCGGGCAGGAAGTCGGTGGGCAGGCCGGCGGCCGCCACGGCCCAGGCGATGCCGCCCATCAGCCCGTCCAGCAGGCCGGCGGCGCGAAACACGGCAATGGCCGCCAGCATGGCCACCAGGTAGGGAATGATCTGCACGGCGACGGCAAAGCCCTCCTTGGCGCCGTCGACGAAGGCCGAATACACGTCCACGCGCCGGATGAGCCCCGCGGCGATGAACAGCGCGACGATGCCCAGGATGGCGCCGGCGCCGATCACGCCCATCCATTGCGCGGCCTGATCGGGCGGCAGGCGCGCCAGCCACCCCACCAGCGCGCCGGTGACGCCGGCAAAGCCCGCCAGCGGCAGCAGCAGGCTGGCGCGCCAGAGCGCGATGCGCTGCACCCACGCCACGGCCAGCAACGCGACCACCAGGGTGATGGCGGTGACCAGCAGCGTGGGCAAAAAAATGTCGGCCGCGTTGAAGTGCGCCAGCCCCTGCTGGACGGCCAGGGTCTGGCGGATGGCGATGACGGAGGTGGGGATCAGCGTGAGCCCAGCGGTGTTGAGCACCAGGAACATGATCTGCGCGTTGGTGGCGGTGTCGGGCCGGTCGTTGAGCGACTGCAGCTCCTGCATGGCCTTCAGGCCCAGCGGGGTGGCGGCGTTGTCCAGGCCCAGCAGGTTGGCGCTGATGTTGAGCGTCATGGCGCCGTGCGCCGGGTGGCCGGCCGGCACGCCGGGGAAGATCTGGCGCATGACGGGCCGCACCGCGCGCGCGAAGTGCTCGATCATGCCGGCGCGCTCGCCGATCTTCATGAAGCCCAGCCACAGCGCCATCATGCCCGTGAGGCCCAGCGCGATCTCGAAGCCCGTCTTGGCGGCACCGAACAGCGCCTCCATCTGGCGCGGAAAGGCGCCCAGGTCGCCCATCAGCGTCTGCGCCAGCGCGGCGACGAAGGCGCTGAGGAAGAAGCCGAGCCAGACGTAGTTCAGGGCCAAATCGGGCTCCAGCGCGGGTGCATCAAGCGCAGGTAGCTATCAAATTGATTGTATTTGAAGCCTGCGCGCGCTCACGCCCCGCAGCACTTCTTGTACTTCTTGCCGCTGCCGCAGGGGCAGGGGTCGTTGCGGCCCACCTTGTCGCTGTGCACGGGCGCCACGCGCGGGCCCAGGCTGCGCGCGATGGCGTACAGGTCGTAGATGGCCCAGATGGCCTCGCCGAAGGCGTCGAAGCGCGCCTGGCTGACGCTGGGCGGGTCGGCCTCGTCGTACAGGTTGACGGCCGGCGGGTCGCGCTCGTCCTCCAGCAGGTCGGCCAGGCAGTCCAGCGCGTCGGCCATGGATTCGGCGATTTCCTTGTCGCGCGGCGGCGCCCAGTCGTCGGCCCAGTATTCGGTGGCGTCCAGAAAGCCGGCCGCCCACACCTGGGCGAAGGGCGGCGGCTCGCCGTCCGCCGCGGCCTCGGCGCGGTCGGCCTCGGGCAGGCTGGCCAGCAGGCCGCGCCAGTCCAGCACGCCGGGGTCCAGCGCGCGCTCGTCGTTCAGGTCGTCGACGGCCGACTGCAGGCCGGCGCGCAGCTGCGCCTCGCGCGCCAGCCAGTGCATCATGAAGTGCGTGCGCTCGCCCTCGCTGGCGAAGATGGCACCACCGCCCGGGCCGAACAGCATGGGCAGCCACTCGTCGGGCAGCACGGCGCGGCGCGTGCACAGCAGCGCGGTCAGCACGCCCTCGCAGTATTCCCACTGCGGCGTGTCCTCGGGATGGCGCTCGCGCAGCGCGTCCAGTGCGTCTTCCAGCGCGCCCAGGGTGGCGCCGACGGGGTCCTCGTCGTCGGGGTCCAGGGAGGCGGGGGGAGCGTCGGCGTCGTGGGTCATGGCATGGCTTGGAATGAGACGAGGGATGGTAACCGCGTGGGCGCTCAGGCCCGGCGCCGGCGCAGCCCAAGCCCCATCACCGCCCCCACCACGATCAGCGCGCCCAGCACCTGCAGCGGCGCCACGGCCTGGCCCAGGATCAGCCAGCCCAGCACCAGGGCGAACACCGGCTCGACGTTGAGCACCGGCGAATGGCCCACCACGCCCAGCCGCGGCAGCACGGTGAACAGCAGCGTGATGCCGGTGCCGTACAGCACGGTCAGCAGGCCCAGGCCCCACCAGCCGGCGGGCGCCGTGGGCAGGGCCAAGCCGCCCTGCGCCAGCGCGGCGGCCATGGCCACCACCGCGACCACGGCCATCGAGCCGAAGGTGCGCACGCGGCCGTCCAGGCGCCCGGCCTCGTGCTGGGTCAGCACCAGGGCCAGGCCGAACAGCGCGGCGGCCACCAGCGCAAAGCCCACGCCGGCGCCGATGGCGCGCCACTGCCCGGCCGCGCCCAGGCCCGAGGCGGCGCCCAGCACGTCGAGCGCCAGCACCAGGCCCAGCAGGATCACCGGCATGGCCAGCAGCACCGCGCGCTCGGGCCGGTGCTGGTAGAGCACGCGCGCCCACAGCGCCGTCATCAGCGGGAAGCTGTTGAACACCAGCAGCGCCAGCACCACTGGCAGGCGCGCCACCGCCGCGTACAGGCACAGGCTTTGCACGCCGATCAGCACGCCGATGGCGGGCAGCGCGCGGCGCTCGCGCGCGCTCAAGGCCACCGGCACGCGCTGCAGCACCAGCAGCGCGCCCACGGCCAGCGCCGTGCCGGTGCTGCGAAACGCCACCGCCGTGGCCACCGTCACGCCGTGGTCGAACGCCAGGCGCGCGGCCACGTGGTTG
>Ga0116193_1002451_pt1 | contig 14098 bp, 12 predicted proteins | sample AD_UKC115_MetaG_FD_89892 | JGI IMG/M metagenome (GOLD analysis project Ga0116193, IMG submission 89892) | Active sludge microbial communities of municipal wastewater-treating anaerobic digesters from Hong Kong - AD_UKC115_MetaG | ecosystem: Engineered > Bioreactor > Anaerobic > Digestate... | reverse complement strand
TCTGTCCGGATTTTTCGGATTGTATCTCAGCTACTTTGCCGATATCAGCTCGGGCGCTTCCATCGTTCTGGTCTCAACGCTGTTTTTCATCGTCGTCTATCTGAGGAAAAAGCTTCTCAATGGAAGATCAGGACTGATAAAAAGAGGCTGACGGGAAAGTCATCGAGATATTTTATAGATATCAGATAAGATGGTAAGAAAAGGGCATACCATGAACGAAATGATAACCACCAATAAAAATAAAGCTCTTGCAGCTATTCATAAAATTGGTAGAGCCGCCTATCAGGCGGCAGCAGCCCCCAGCATAGCGCAGGAAGCCCCCAACATACAACAAAAACGAAATAACACAATAACCGTTTTTCTGGATGAGACACAGCGCACGCCCTAGACCTGATCGCGATTGAAGCCAAGCAAACAACGAAAGCAGGACTTCCAAACAGGCACGGGATTATTCAATAAGCTATCAAAAAGCTATTGCAGGATTATGAGAAAGGCTATCGCCCTTCCTTTACGTTTTCAGGCAAAATAAAGCCCTAAAGACCTATTTATTCTTCCGATGCTTGCGACAAGTCAAGAACATACAATACAGGAGCTTTTCCGCTGAAATCAATTAATTTCGATAATTCAAGTTCTACAGGATTCGTTTTATCAGCCAATTTGAATGATTTGAATACTTCAATCGTTGAACCAGGGCGAATTTTTGTGATTAAGTTTGAATTACCTGCACTAAAATATGCCGGTTCCATCTCGATACCGTTCTGAAAAACATCCGCTTTTATTGAAAAGCCGAAACTATCTGTTTCGCTGGAATTATTAGTGTAGTCAAAATAGACATTCAGTATATCTTCGCCATTGCTATCTTTTGCGAGTGTGAATTTTTTCAAGACAACGGTATATTCTCCAATTTGTGTGTCTGGAGATCCAGAAATCTGTTCTTCAGCTTTTGGAGATGCCGTTTCGTCTTCAGTGTTTATTTGTGCTTCAAGGTTAGTAATTCGCGTTTCGAGCTGCTGGACGTATGGAATGAGGTCTTCCCACGTTGTGAAATCTTGGGCATAGACAATAGACGGGGTCAGTAACAATACTGCAAGTAAGACATAAATTGCTTTTTTCATATTATTTCCTCTATTATTAAAAACATAATTCTAAATATCCTATACCATTAAGCCTTTTTTACTCGTAAATGGTGGCCGAAAGTACGGTGGTAATTGCCATATGATTTATAAATCTCCTACCCATTTGATAGTACATTCAGAGCCCCACGATGACGAAAGTTCAACCAACTTTACGGCCTCGTTAACCGTGATATATCCTGTTGGCGAATACTGATAGTCGATCGTATCGCTAAAATTTGTAGAGACTGTGGGATAAGTGTTTACCTCGCAATTATTTGCAGGGCTATCCGATTGATATTTCCAAATACCATATTTCATATCGTTCGGGACGAGATAAATGCCGGACGTATATTCGATGGTTTCGTTGTCATCGAGAATGTCAACATGTGCGTTATCATGAATTTCATCATCAACAGGTATTAATAGACTAATCAGCTCATCAAGTTTTGATTCTAATTGATTCAGCCGCTCGATGATTGATTCCAATGTTACTTCTTCTGGAGTGATTGTTACATCCTGAGCCAATACGTTAGATTGAAATGCTAATAATAAAACAAAGACTGCAAGGATAACTTTTTTCATATTGCACCTCTTGAAATTGGGAATTGTCTAATTAGAACGCACGTTCTTACAAGGATCTAAATATTTATTTATGCTAATTTATTCAAAATGGATTGCAAAACCACTGCGTCAGTATACACGATAAACATTTTATTCGGATCATGATGATTTGTCAAGGCAATTTAGAAATGTCCTAATCACAGCAATTTAGAAATGTCCTATTGTGTTGTAAATTGAAAAAGTAAATGCAACTTGGGAAGATGAAAAAGGAAAAATCAGGTTGCATTTAGCTCTATAAAAAAGTAGATTAATTGAAGACTCTCCCCTCTATGCATATATCGTAGAAATAAAATACAGGTTGATAAGGAGGGCAGTCATGATAAGCTTTATTGCGGTCAGCCCCCTTGGGCATGGCCTTTTCCAGCTGACGAATTATGATTGCGGAGGCTCTTTGTCAACCTGTATTTTTTCGGTCAATAAAGCTTACAAGACCAATCTTTCAATACGATTTATGATGATAAGAATACTGTATCCTTGATACGAAGAGCCATACCAGGTCATTAAATGGCAGAAGATCCAATGATGGTCAAATTTAGTTATTACTTGAAACAAGAAGTTGCATTTAGTTTGTCAAATCACCTGTCCTATTGTGTTGATAAAGTTGTAAGAATTGGCTTTCCATTTATCTTTTTTCCATAGGTCCTCCAAGGGTGGTCATAAGCAGGCGGCAACGGATTCGTATGTTCTGATTTGGAAGAGACAATCGCAGTTTGTTTGGGTCTTTTCTCCACTTCTTTCAGGGTCAGCAGATTTCCGTTGAACCAGGCTGAGACAGAACCGGAAGCATCACAAGTGATTAGAACCTCCTGTTTAGCGTAAAAATAGGGTGGGTGATTGGTCACGATTTGATACCCTCTGCCAGCATAACTGATCTGCAAAGTTTTAGTGACTTTGCGAAAGTCGTGAATAGCGAAGAGGAAAGCCAAATCTTGCGTTTCATCCAAAGGGCGATGGAAGTCAAGGTTCGAATCGGGTGATACAGCAAATTTGCAATTATAGTCGCGAATAAACTGGGGAAGGAAAGCATTGGCCTGTTCATAATCGCTGATACCCAGCAGACGCATTTCCTTGATGAGACGATCCTGCAAAGTTTGGTTTGCTCTCTCCACTCGACCCTTGGCTTGTGGCGAATTGGCGCAAATCAGTTCGATATCCAGGATGCTGAGAGCCCGTTGGAACTGAGTAACCGGTTCATACTTGAGCTTTTCTCTGCGATTGACCCGAAAGACGCTAAAGCGGTCACTGTAGAAAGTCTTGGGCAGGCCGTGTTCCCGAAAGTATCGTTGACACAAGTTCCCATAGCTAAAGAAGCTTTCTTCAGGAACAAATTCAGCTGCCAGGATCTGGCTGGTGGCATCATCCACAAACACCAGCAATGTGGCTTTTGGTGCGCGATCTTCCAGCCAGGCATGTTCAGAACCGTCGATCTGAATCAGCTCTCCGCGATGCTTCCTTCTGGGACGTGCATAATGAGGCTTGATCTTCTTTTTGACTTTTGTTTTCCAGACACCAGCTTCAATCATCATCTTCCGCACTGTCTCTTTACTCAAACAAATACCTTTCATTTGCTCAACTTTTTCAGCCATCAGGGTTGGTCCAAAACCTTTCATTAGTGGATCATTGATAAAGTTGTCAACAATCTCCCGGTTCGCCGCCTCCATCTTACGATTACTGGGTATTCCCCGCTTCTTGGACACCAACCCCGCAACGCCTTCCAACCGATATCTTCGTAGTATCCGCCGAAATTGTCGTTCACTGATCCCTAGTCTTGCAGCCGCATCTTTGTGTCTTTCTCGTTTTTCCAATACACATTCAATGACACTTTTTCGAAGTAGTTCTTCATTGCTCATTTCGATTGTCCATTTCATAGCTCCTAATGATAATTAGGACATTTCTATTTTGCTACTATAGGACATTATCATGTTGCTCTTACACGGATCATGATGATTGTCATATAATGTGCATTAATTAAGAATTGGGATAATTCAACGATAAAGCTGGTATATTCATAGCTGGATATATAACCAGATTATGAGCTAAATAGCAAAAAAACGTAACCAGATACAGGGTTATTTTTGTGATTATAAATAATACCGGTTTTTCCCAATCCCTTACACCCAGTCAAAGGATTTGGACACGGCTTTTTTCCAGCGGATGCAGAGCCGGATTCGCTGATCCGCATCCATCTGCGGGATCCAGGTCTTGTCAATCGCCCAATTGTCGCGCAGCTCTGAAAGGCTTTTCCAGTATCCGATGGCAAGGCCGGCGGCATATGCAGCGCCCAGTGCAGTCGTCTCAGCGACCTGCGGACGCACAATCGGCACTCCTAAAATGTCCGACTGAAATTGCATCAGCAGCTCGTTGACGACCATCCCGCCGTCCACTTTCATCATGCGGATGTTCACTCCGGAATCCTTTTCCATGGCTTCGAGAACTTCCTGCGTCTGAAAGGCGGTGGCTTCCAGCACAGCGCGGGCGATATGTCCGCGATTGGCAAACCTTGTCAACCCGACGATGATGCCACGGGCATCGCTGCGCCAATAGGGTGCGAAGAGACCGGAGAATGCCGGCACAATATACACATCCCCGTTATCAGGAACTTCCCGCGCCAATGATTCGATCTCCGAGGAAGAAGTGATCAACTTCAGATTATCCCGCAGCCATTGTACCAGCGCTCCGGTGACAGCGATGGATCCCTCCAGACAATAGACCGGCGGCAGGCTGCCGATTTGATAGCCGACGGTGGTGATGAGCCCGTTTTTACTCTGAACTGGTACAGAACCGGTGTTCAGCAGCATAAAACAACCAGTACCATAAGTGTTTTTCACCTCTCCGGCTGTAAAGCAGGTCTGCCCGAAAAGCGCTGCCTGTTGATCTCCCAGAATGCCGGTGATCGGGATTTCGGCCTGGTCGATCCGGCAGTGACCGAATTCCGCGGAGGATGGCAGGATACGCGGAAGTATGGCTGATGGAATATCCAGCTCATCCAGAATTTCCTGATCCCAGGATAGCGTTTTCAGATTCATCAGCATCGTTCGCGATGCATTCGTCACATCGGTGCAATGAATACCATGGTCCGGACCTCCGGTGAGGTTCCAGATCAGCCAGGAATCGACTGTTCCAAAAAGCAGATTTCCTTTAACGGCTTCTTCATACAATCCTTCGATATGATCAAAAAGCCAGCGCAGTTTGATACCCGAAAAATAGACGGAAATGGGAAGACCGGTCTTTGCCCGAAAACGATCCTGACCTCCATGCCGGCGGGCTAAAAGTTCACATAACTCCGCTGTGCGTGTGTCCTGCCAGACGATTGCATTTTGATAGGGCAGTCCGGTATAGCGGTTCCACACAATGGTGGTTTCACGCTGGTTGGTGATGCCGATGGATGCAACATCCTTTGCGGTCAGATCAGCCTTTTGTAAAGCATTTCGCAGTACGGAATACGTATTTTCAATAATTTCTATCGGATTATGTTCCACCCAGCCGGGTTTGGGGAAAATTTGCGCATGTTCGATCTGGTCTGAGGCGACGATCTTTCCATCGTGTCCGAACAGGATGCAGCGTGTACTGGTTGTACCCTGATCCATTGCAGCGATATATTGCGTCATAGGTATCTCCGGAATTTTTGGATTGATACTTGAAATTATATGCTGAAAATGGTGTAAATGCAGTAATTCGAAATATTGATCAGCAATTTGAAATTTGCATTGACATTTCGAATCAATCAAGAAAATCTGTAGTTCTTATGGTTTTACGCGAAGCGCCAAACCATAAGAACTACAAAGAATTTTTTCTTTATTCGAAGAGTTTATCCATATTTCGAACAGCAGGTGAAAGAAATCACACATCCGATAATGAAAATTGAATTCTATTTTTATAGGAATTGCTATAAGGAACCTGTCATTGCGAGCCCCGAAGGGGCGTGGCAATCTCCCCGCCACATGTAGGGCAGAGCACCATCCGGAAAGAGATTGCTTCGTCGGGCTGACGCCCTCCTCGCAATGACAGATCAATCAAAATTTCGAACAGCAGGTGAAAGAAATTACACATCCGATCATGAAAATTGAATTCTATTTTTATAGGAATTGCTATAAGGATCCTGTCATTGCGAGCCCCGAAGGGGCGTGGCAATCTCCTCGCCACATGTAGGGCAGAGCGCCATCCGGAAAGAGATTGCTTCTCTATGATCGCAATGACAGGTCAATCAATATTTCGAACAGCAGATGAAAGAAATTACACATCCGATCATGAAAATAGAATTCTATTTTCATAGGAATTGCTGATCAAACACACGTATAATGGAAAAGGAATGCTTTTCGGAAAGCAATTACCTTGCAACAATCAGGAGAATCGATGTTTCCGGATTTTAAAATCGGTGTAGGAACCTGGGCATGGGGAGATCATCTCGTCTGGAATTATGGTTCCGATTATGATGAAACTTCGCTCTTCGATGCTTTTTCGCAATCCATGCGAGACGGCGTTCTGTTTTTTAGCACCAGCGAAACTTTTTCCGATGGCAGGGCGGAACAGATGCTGGGAAATTTCATTGGAAAAAGTGCGGCACAGACATTTATTTCTACGAAATTTGCACCATTTTTCTGGCGTATACGGCGGAAGGATTTCATCAAAGCGCTGAAAGATTCTTTAGCACGGCTGCATGTTCCGGCAATCGATTTGTATCAGGTTTTACCTCCTGCCGGACTGATGCAACTTCCGCTCCTTGCGGAATGTATGTCTGATGCTTTTGAGTCTGGATTGATCCGCTATGCCGGTGTTTCTAATTTTTCTGCGGTACAACTTGAAAAGTTTTACGGATATCTGAATCGTTTTGGCATCCCGCTATCCTGCATGGAAACAGAATATAACCTTCTTCAACGTGACATTGAAACCAATGGCGTGCTGGAGATGTGTAACCAGCTTTCGATCCGAGTCATTGCACAGAGTCCGCTGGCAATGGGCGCTCTGACGGGTAAATACGTTTCTCAAAAGGATCTGACCGGGATTCGCAGAAAGTTTATGGATAAGTATTTTAGTCAGAATTTGCAGGCGTTAATCCGTCTGATGAACCACATCGGATCAGAACATGCCGGGATGAACAGCGCACAAGTTTCATTAAACTGGTTAATCCAAAAGCATGTAATCCCGATTCCGGGAGCAAAAAACGCGGATCAGGTGATGCAGAACAATCAGGCTGTCGGCTGGTCGCTGACCGAGGACCAGGTAACTCAATTGGATGATCTGTCGGCGGTCATTCTAAAACTGCGCAGCGGTTGATTTTTCTAAACGAGTCTTATTTAATGGGGAAGATGGAAGGGTTTTATTCACCGAATTCTGATGTGATTTCGGCATCCTGCGAGAGCGGTTCTGCAGCGGTGATTTCGATATCTGCAAAAATTCCGGATTGTTCTATTTGAATGACGTTCCTTTTCATCAATTCCAGCATCGCCAGAAAGGTGACAACGGCTTCCACCCTTGATCCGCTTCTCAGGAGAGAGGAAAGATTTAGTTTTTCACCGATTTTTATCCTTTGAATCAGAAATCTGATGCGTTGTCCGATTGTGATCCGCGGTACTCCCATCACCGTGCTCAGTTCCGGTAAATCTTGTTTTTTGCTGAATAAATAGCCGGCAATTTCTGCCAGTCTTGACAATTTCAGGTCACTCAAATCCAACGGCGGTTCAATGCCGACATCCGGAGCGTGCAGGCGTTCCCAGGAACGCAAGTCCTGTTCTTCCCGTGCTGCCAGCCAGGCTGCCAGTTGTTTGAATTTGCGATACAGAATCAACTGCTGTGCCAGGGATTCACCGCTGTCTTCATCCAGATTTTGCAGTTGAACCGCTGCATTGGGCAGCAGCGCAGCGGATTTGATCTGGATCAGACGGGCTGCAATGACAATGAACGCAGAAACTTCTGTCGGATTATCATCTTCCATTTGTTCAATATAAGACAAAAACTGATCCGTAACCTGGGCGAGGGAGAGAACGGTTATGTCCAGTTCAGCCTTTTCAATCAGATCGAGTAAAACATCCAACGGACCCTGGTACAGATCGGTCTCTATGTGATATTGATCGGAATGGAAGGCGCTGATATTTGCAGGCATGATCTTCTGATTTTAACACACCTGTCCGGTGTATCGACAACCAGCGATTCGAAAAATGAAAATTATGAGAGACGAATAAAAGTTGACTTAAAATGATGTGTTTGTCATTGCGAGCCCCACGGGGGCGAAGCAATCTCCTGTCATGCTGGCAAAGATTGCTTTGTCGGGTTGAAGTCCTCCTCGCAATGACAGACCGCCATACAGGGATAAAACTTGTCATTGCGAGCCCCGCAGGGGCGAAGCAATCTCCTGTCATGCTGGCAAAGATTGCTTCGTCGGGCTGACGCCCTCCTCGCAATGACAGACCGCCATACAGGGACAAAACTTGTCATTGCGAGCCCCGCAGGGGCGAAGCAATCTCCTGTCCTGCTGGCAAAGATTGCTTTGTCGGGCTGACGCCCTCCTCGCAATGACAGACCGCCATACAGGGACAAAACTTGTAATTGCGAGCCCCACGGGGGCGAAGCAATCTTCCTGTCCTGCTGGCAAAAATTGCTTCGTCAGGCTAACGTCCTCCTCACAATGACAGACCGCCATACAGGGACAAAACTTGTCATTGCGAGCCCCACGGGGGCGAAGCAATCTCCTGTCATGCTGGCAAAGATTGCTTTGTCGGGTTGACGCCCTCCTCGCAATGAAAGACCGCCATACAGGGACAAAACTTGTCATTGCGAGCCCCACGGGGGCGAAGCAATCTTCCTGTCCTGCTGGCAAAAATTGCTTCGTCAGGCTAACGTCCTCCTCGCAATGACAGATTACCCCATGTGAAAAGATCGCTTTCCATTGTAGATTGAACCTGATTAGAACGACTCAATATATAGAAAAAATTACGTTCCGGAAAAACGCATAAAAACAACAAAATTTATCTCTTTATTCGAATCGTTGGTCTATAATTCGAACTGCTGGACTCTCGTTTTTGAGATATCTATGATTGGTCCAGCATGATCGAACAATAATCCTCTTGAAATTCCGGACGAATCTTCTCTTCAAAAAGCTGTTTTATATGATCATCCATGGAAAAGTAAAAAATCTGCCACCCGTGTTTGGCAAGGTTTGCAAGCAGATCCACCAGCCGTTCGCGTCGTTCCCAATCGGAATATTGAAATGCATCATCCAGGATCAGAAACTGCGGTTCACCGGAAAGGAGTCTGGCAGCAAAGCCGATGCGTAATCCGAATAAAACCTGTTCTTTGGCGCCTGTGCTTAATTCTTTCAGTTTGTATTTCCCATACGGATCAGAGAGGATTAGCTCTCCGTTTTCCTGTTCGATTTGATTGTATCGCCCTGTCGCTGCCAACAGTGTTTCGCTGACCAGAGGCGAATGCAGATTCTTTTCGATTTTTTCTCCCTCGATCTGTTTCAATTCATCCAATACTTTATTTACTTGCATTTGAGCGATAATTGCAGCAGTTACTTCCTTATATTGACTGACAATTTCCGCTCTTTTTTTTGTGAGTTTTTCTATCAATTCTTCCCATACCATATTGATATCCGATTTTGTAATCGCACAAACCGCTTGCTTCAATTGCTGCATCTGTTGATCAATCACATTCAATTCATGTTGCTGTTTTTTCAGAAGAATGGTCAGTTCATGCTTCCTGGCTTTGTCGTATATCGGCAGTACTGCATTCAATTCCGAATCCGCGTGATCCAACTCTTCGGCTTTATCCCAAATAGGAGTGCCGAATGTCTCATCTGAACCGGAATCCTGGAAATAGAGATCGGAATCCTCATCAAAATCCAATTTGGATAATTCATCCTCTTTTTGGTGCAGACAGGTTTCGAGAGCTTTCCGTTTCTTCTGCAAAGTGTCAATGGTTGACTGCCAATCCTTCGGATCAATCTGCTGACTGGTGTATTTCTTGAGGAGATGGAGAATATCCTGTCGGGTGTCCTCTGATTCTCTGGCAGATGACCGGATGTCGTTTCGAATTTGTTGAATGGAATAATAAATCGGCTGCAATGCTTGCTGTTTGCTCAACAAAACGGACAATCCGATTGCTCCATTTGCAGAAAACCGCTCGCGAAAAATCTGTTCGATTTTTTCGATTTCCATTTTATGGATTTCGTTGGATTGCTGTTTGCGGTAGCTTTGGATGTAGAAAAAACCGAACAGCAACGTCAGAAGAATGGTTGCAATTCCAAAATAAGGTTGCTGGATCAGAATGAGCGATATGGATAGAAATGCTGCCAGGACTGTGGCAATCAGCCAGGCATTTCCGGTCTGATCGTCAGTCCGTTTTTCTAAAAGGATTTGTTTCTGATATTCCTCCACTGCTGCAGCCAGCCAGGGATAATCGCGGCTGACTTGCAGATTTTCTGACAATTCCTGTTCCTTTTTCAGCAGGATGGATTGATTCAGCGCATATTTTGCGATCAGTCTTTCTGCATCATCCAACGGTTCTTTGGGAATTTTTTCCAATTGCGCTTCAATTTCTTCAATTTCACGAGATAAGGTTAAAGCCAGACGCTTTTTTGCCTGCTCTTGATATCGAAGTTCTTTTTTTATCCTTTCAATCTCTTGCGAAAGCTCCCATCTTTTCCCGCCGGAAATTTTTAATTGAATTTCTTGCATTAATGCATCGATCTGCTGAATGCTTTCAAATAAATCAGCATAGTTCTTGACGGAGCCTCGCTGTGCTCCAATGATTTTTCCATGTTCATACGCGGCTGAACTGTCTGTGGATCGGATTTTTGCGGAAATTTTTCCGAGCAATCTTTCCCCGGACAAAAAGTTTTTTAAAATTTGATCGTCCAATCCTGCCGGATCGTTCGGTGTCAGGTCCAGATCGCCGCCTTTTACTACCAGCAATTTGCTGAAATCGCCTGGTAGTCCTGGAGTTGTCTCTGTCCAAAAATTCTCCATCTTTGTTTTCGATGCAGGTGAAAATGATATTTCCTCATCGCGCAATCCGGTTACAATCAACCGGCCTGAAGCTGTGATAGGCCTAGGGTTCAATAACGCCATATTTTTGAAAAGCGATCGATAAATAAATTCAACCAGATACGTTTTTCCCTGTTCGTTATGGCCATAGATCAAATTGACTAACCGGAATTGATGGCTGAATTCATGGATGGGCCCTAAATTTTTCACGTTAAGCTTTTGGATGCGAATTGCCATCATCTACTCCTTGAAAATGAGCTGAAACGCTTCCATCAGAATTTGATCCCGATCTGGTTCATCCGGTGAGCAATTCAGCTCCAAAGCGTCAATTCGTTCTTTAACCGACTGGGCAATTTTGATGCGGTTTTCGTCGATCGTTACGGAAACTTTTTCAATGTTCGGCGATTCATTTTTATAAAATAGAAATGTTTCAAATTCCTCCAGCAGTACCGCTAACAGTTCGCTTTTGTTTCGCGTGTAACCGCTTGCCTGGACTCGAATCCTTGTTTTTTGACGATCTTTTTCACGGATATTCCATTTCCTTTTTATCTCACTGGCCATCTGCCTGACAGAGTCCGCTTCATCATCAACCGGCATCACAAATATACTGCATTGCTGATAGAGAAAATCCGTGTCAATTTCCCGGCTTTCGACGGTATTCGTTTGCGGATCATAGATTAAAAAGCGTCTTAAACCTGTCTCAGTGATATCCAGTCCGCAGGGAGAACCTGGATAGAAAACCGGCCCGTCTGAAGGAGCATGAATGTGCCCTAAAAATACTCTCGCCGGCTGGTATCGTTCAAGATCAGATCTTGTCAGCGGCATATACGTTCCGCTTTCAATTGCATTGAAACTCCGCCTTCCGTCAAGCCAGTCTCCATGGCTGAGTAAAATCCAATTTTTAGGGAGCAATTGATCTTTTCTTTCCGCAATCAACTCTCCCATCGTTTTTCCATGTCTGTAAGGCAGGATTAAGAACTGGTAATCTTCCGTGATGATTGCAGGTTCATCAAAAACCCGGATATTTTGTCCTGCCAAACTTCTGGATGAGAGTGTTGAATCATGGTTGCCGGGTATGATCTGAAAGGTCATGTCCGGATATTTCTTAGCCAGATTTTCAAAGTCCGAATAGCGGTCAAAATTTGCATGAAAAAGATCTCCGATGATCCATAGCTTGTGGATGTTTTCATTCAGGGACTGGAGGATAATATCCTCCAATGCATGGTATCTTTCCGGAGTTTCTTCATAGGAAGATAGATGAACATCAGCCGTAATGGATATTTTCAAAACAAGGTTCTCTTTCTGTCAGATTTCAGTAATTCGAAATATTAACTTGTAATTTGAATCAATCGGGAAAAACTTGATGTTGTGATGGTTTTGCGCGAAGCGCAAAACCATCACAACATGAAAGCATCCTTCCCATATTTTAAATTGCTGGCCTGTTTTTGTATTGTGCCTCAATAAATTTTAGCCAGAAACGCGAATAAAGACAATCAAAACCAGCAATTTGAAATATGGGAATACGGAGCAACAATTCATAATTGTCTAAGAATATTAATGACTTTTGCATTAATGAATGATGTTATATATTAAATTATTCGATACCAAGTCAAATGTAATAAATGAAACCTGTCATTGCGAGTCCCTTAGAGGCAAGCAATCTCCTGCCACATGCAAGAATAGATTGCTTCGTCGGACTAACGCCCTCCTCGCAATGACAGATTAATCCATGAATTATTCCTCATATAAATCTTTTACGCGAAGCACACAACCATAAGAACACCAAATTTTATTTCTTTATTCGAAAAGTCAATCCAAATTTCGAATGACTGTGATTGCCGAACCCTCAGCCGGAAATCTGGCGGAATTTGGTATAATTTTACAGATCAATTTAATGAAGGGAGCTTTTATGGCTCAAACAACCACACCTTGTCCGCGCTGTCACCAACAGATGATTGCGGACGTTCAACAAGTATTTGACTTATTTCAGGATCCTGCGGCAAAAGAACGCCTGCTCAGCGGGCAGGTGAATATCGCAGTCTGTCCTTCCTGCGGTTACCAGAGTGCAGTTGGAGTTCCGGTTGTGTATCATGATCCGGAAAAAGAATTATTTTTAACCTACTTCCCGTCCGAATTGGGCTTGCCCATCAATGAACAGGAGCGGATCCTTGGCCCAATGATTACACAAGTGGTCAACAAACTGCCGCCTGAGAAAAAGAAAGGCTATCTGCTGCGTCCGCAATCGATGCTGACGTACGATACACTGATTGAAAAGATTCTGGAAGCGGATGGGATTACAAAAGAAATGATCAGGGATCAGGAGAAGAAAATCGCTCTTCTGCGCAGATTGTTGACCAGTCCGGAAGACAGGATAGCGGAAATCATTAAACAGGAAGAATCCTTAATTGATCAATCCTTTTTTGCGTTATTCTCGAATGTTCAGAATAGCGCTGTTCAATCGCGAGATGAAAAGGTACTGGCTGTGCTGAAACCGATTCAGGACGCCTTGTTGAATCAGACTGCATACGGACGGGAAGTGAAAGCACGAGCGGAAAGCACGCAGAAAGCGATCCAGGATATTCAGGATTTAGGAGAAAATTTAAATCGTGATACCTTGCTGAACCTTGTTCTTAATGCACCGGACGATTCCTATCTCCAGACATTGACTGGCCTTGCCCGGAATGGCATGGACTACGAATTCTTTACAAAACTGAGCGAGCGAATTCAGGCGGCGACAGGCGAAGACAATAAAAAATATTCTGAAATTCGCGATAAATTGCTGAATTTGACCAAAAAAATTGATCAGGCAGTTGCTGAACAAATGCAGCTCAGGAAAAAAGTATTCGATGAGATCATGAAGGAAGATGACATCGAACAGAGTCTGTTGAAATATGCACGGGCAATTGATGACAGTTTCCTGGATATTGCTAAAACAGAGCTTCAGAATGCGAGAAAAAACGGCGATTTTATGCGCAGCGGAAAAATTCAGAAAATTCTGGATACCGTTGAAAAAATGACTAAACCCTCGCCGGAAGTCGAACTTTTAGAAGATCTTTTGTCCAAAACAGATGAAGCAGAAGTGGAAGCAGCTTTCCATGAAAATCAAGCTTTGGTCAATGATGAATTCAAAGCGATGCTCGGTTCTCTGATTCAGGAGCTGTCAAAAACGCAAGAAGCGGATCCCGAAATTATCGCTCGCATTCGGTTCATCCAAAAACTGACTGAATAGCGATTTGAAAATTCGGTTTACCAGATTAGAATAAAAAATTTGTTATTGTGTCGTTTTTACTTTTTGTGCCAAATATTTAAGAATGATTCATGGGTTGATCTGTCATTGCGAGGAGGGCGTCAGCCCGACGAAGCAATCTATTCCCGCAT
>Ga0116193_1002448_pt1 | contig 14105 bp, 12 predicted proteins | sample AD_UKC115_MetaG_FD_89892 | JGI IMG/M metagenome (GOLD analysis project Ga0116193, IMG submission 89892) | Active sludge microbial communities of municipal wastewater-treating anaerobic digesters from Hong Kong - AD_UKC115_MetaG | ecosystem: Engineered > Bioreactor > Anaerobic > Digestate... | reverse complement strand
TAAAAGAAACTCCTTCAATAAGTTTACTAAACGTGTTACTATACCAAACATAATCACAATTTACCACTGCACTGCTAGCCCTTAAATTGGTGCTTTCTCCGTAATGAAGTGTTGGAATGGTATTTACTGTTGGTGGCAATGGGCGGGCTACAGTATGCACCCGAACAATTCCCCAATAATAATGATAAAACCTATTTTCAATTATGCCTCCAATGTCAATTTTTAGATAAAACGGAGAAGGTCTTGTGGTGTTGGTGAACACAAGCTCCATACTATCTATTTTTTTATTACTAGAATCTAAGATGATTTCGCTACCAGTTGTATTGGGCAACATTTTCCAAACATATTCATACGGTACGGTTGAATTTGCACCAATTGGGGGAACAGGTTTAAGCACTAGCGTATCTCCGGCGCATACGGTTATATCCATTGTGTCGAAGTAGCCGAGATAATTTGTTTGAACATTAAGCGTTTTTTTACCAACTTGACTACTCGCTGTGAAAGAACAAAATAAAAAAAATAGAGCACACAAAAAAACATAGGATAGGTATAAAAACCTCGTTGAGATTGGTGTTTGTTTCATAGAAAATGGTTTTAAATAGGTTATCGAGGAACGAATGTATAACAAATTTCCATAATGCCAAATTTTTGTACAAAAATTCTGACTTTTTTAAGATTCACTCGCCGGAAGGGGGCTATATCAAGCTTTGAACAACAATAAAAGATTTGGTTTAATTAGAAACCAATTCTTTATACCTCTCGGCACTCAGTAATTCGGCTAACTGTTCTGGTTGGGTAATCGTCATCTTAATCATCCAGCCCGCACCATAAGGATCTGTATTTACCAATTCTGGTTGCTTACTTAGTAAGGCATTTAGCTCTGTAATGGTTCCTGTTATTGGTAAAAATAGGTCGGATACTGTTTTAACCGCTTCTACTGTTCCGAAAACAGCACCAATATCTAAGGTTTTTCCTACCGTTTCTACTTCAACATATACAATATCTCCTAATTCCTTTTGAGCAAACTCTGTAATACCAACTGTTGCAACATTGCCTTCTATCGTTATCCATTCATGATCTTTTGTGTATAGTCTGTTTGTGGGAAATGTCATTTTTATGTGTGTGGATTTAATGCACCAAAAGTAAAAAATTCAACAATAGATTACAAAATATATTAGTTGTTCTTTTTGAAAGCAAATAACAAACTAAAGCGTAGTGTATTCGATAGTGGATTTCTAATTAGGGTTGAACCGGATGGTATCAAATAAGATATATTTAATTGTGCGTTGTTATAGTTTATTCCAGCACCTATGGTAGCATATCTTTTATATGCTAATGCTTTATTTGCATAATTGTACCCAACCCTAAATGCAAACTGCTCATTATACCAATACTCTGTACCAATGCCTATTTGTGTTTGCTGTACATTATTTTGTAATGAAGAAAACCAACTACTTATTACACTTTGTGATCGATATTTTTCTAGTTGCTGGTTGTTTTCTATTGGATTAGTTGTTAGTGTAGGTGATGGTGGAACCAATAACTCGTTAATATCTACGCCAATACAAAGACTATGCATTTTCTGAAAAACATGGGTATAAGAGGCCCCCAAGGCAAGATTTGCAGGGATAAATTCTTTTGAATTGGCATTATTTGTATATCCTATTTTAGAGCCTAAGTTAGATAGTGCAGCACCAAAACGCCATCCATTGACATTTTCGTTGTCTATCGTAGAATAATATGCGGAGATATCTGTTGCTATAGCATGTCCTGTTTTATATGTTATACCGTTGATAGCATATCCACTAGCCAGGTTGGAATTAATGTATCGAAATGTTAGCCCCAATGATAGTTTATTTAATAATTTACGAGAATAGCCTACATCAATAGAAAATTCTCTTGGTCTACCTTTACCTAGTTCATTTCCCTGAAAATCAGTAAAAGACATCGAGCCTAAATTAAAATATCTTATTGCAGCAGCTACGCTTTGTATTTCATCTAGTTTATGATATGCTGCTAAATTTATCATATATACATCATTAACGTACTCTTTTAACCAAGGTGTGTATGTTAATGATATAGATGTGGGAGATGTAGCAAAAGGGACTTTAGCCAAATTATAATAAATAGCGCTGGCATCTGGCGATGTGACTATAGTTACATCACCCATACCACCAGCACGAGCGTCTGGTGAAATACGTAAAAAAGGTACCGCTGTTGTAACAATATTTACTCTACTATTTGTTTGTGTGGTGGCTATTACATAAAAAAAAATAACAAAAATGCTTACGCCGGCAATTTTCTTCATGCTAATATGATATAAACCTGAGGTTTAAAAAATGGACTTCTATCCGTTGGTTATCAAAAAAGATATCGCAAAGTTAAAGCCAACTGCCAACAAAAACATCATCTTCCACACCTAATTTTTTTAATCGTTTACGTCGACGAGCAACTTTTATAAGGTGTTTCATCCAAGTTATTAGCACTAATATTAAAAAAATAATTGTTATTGGTGGGATGGCTAACATTGATATCCAAGTACCACCAAACATTTTACGCATAGGTCTACGAAGGCGTTCTGCTATTAAATACATACTTGGAACAATAACTAGCGTCATGAAAAAAGCAAAGGCTAAACCAAAAATAATTGTCCATGCTAATGGTTTCCAAAATACAGCACTGTCTCCTCCAAAAAAGATATGCGGATCCAAGTCTGAAAATAATGTAACAAAATCGATGTTAAATCCAATAGCTAGGGGAATTAATCCTAAGATAGCCGCAACAGCAGTTAATAAAACAGGAATAATTCTTGTTTTACCGGCTTGTACTATTGCCTCTCTTGTTTTTACACCTCGTTTACGCAATTCATCTGCAAATTCAATTACCAAAATGCCGTTTTTTACTACAATTCCGGCTAACCCAACAATACCCATGCCGGTCATTATTACGGAAACCTCCATACCTGTTATAGCAAAACCAAGCAATACGCCAATTATGCTAAAAATGATTTCCATTAAAATAATAACTGATTTACTAATAGAGTTGAATTGTAGCACTAAAGTGAATAGGATAATCATTAGTGCAATCATTAGCGCTTTTCCTAAAAATGCTCCCGTTTCTGCTTGCTGTTCTCCCTCGCCTGTTTGATTTATGCTTACTCCAGCAGGTTTTTTTGTAAAATTCTTTATAGCTTTTTGTAATTCCTGGTTTACTGCGGTAGGCGTATAATCACTCAAAACATTAGAAAATAAAGTGATAATACGTTTTTGATTTTTACGTTTGATGCTCCCATATGTGCTTGTGTATTCCACTTTTACAACAGAACTGATAGGTACTTGTTTAATTTGGCCGGTATTAAAATCACGAAACACGATTTTCATGTTTAATAAATCTGTTAAACTTTGACGTTGTAGTTCTTGGTTACGCAATTGTATTTTATATTCTTCTTTTCCTTCTTTTATTTTTGACACCTCTCTTCCAAATAATGCTGTTCTAATTTGCATGCCTACTTGAGCCGTTGAAACGCCCTCTGTTAAAGCCCTTTGTCTATCTATAATTAATGATATTTCTGGATTTTTTAAATCCACATCCATTTTTAATTCTTCCACACCTTCTATTTGAAGAGAGTCTAAATAATTCTTTAATGCGACGGCGGTTGTAGTTAATTGGTCTAAATCATCGCTTGCTATTTCAATATTAATGGGTGGTTCTGTTGGAGGTCCTCCTTTTTCTTGATCTACCGATATTTCAGCCCCCGGTATTCCTTTCATAGAAGATCGAATAGCATCTAAATAGGGTGCTGTTGATTTTCCATGTCTTTTTTCAAATTCCACGAACGAAATTTGTATACGGCCAAGTTCCGATCGGGTGCTTCTATCTCCACTCTGAGGGTCGTTAGCGCCCACAGCAATATTTGATATTACGCTTTCTACAACAGGGTTTTGTTCTCCTCCATCCATCCCCAATACCTTATATACCCGATTTTCTAATACATGAGTGATAGAATCTGTATATTTTACATCTGTGCCTACAGGTAATTTTACATACACATAAATAAAGTTTGGATCTCCTTTGGGAAAAAATACTACTGGTACTTTTTGTCTCACAAAAAATACAAAAGAAAATACAAGTAATAATAACGTCCCCAACAATAAATAAACCGGCTTCCAACCTTTTAATGCCCAACGTAATAATTTTTCATACTGATTCATAATAGCGGGTAGTACCTTATTTTGAAAAGCATGAATCATGTCCTTTATAAAAAATCTATTTAAAATGGAAATAATTACCATTAACAAAATAAGGTTGCCTAAAAAAGGAATTCCGACAAAATCGAACAAAATTCCCACTGCAACAGCGACCCACAATAGTGACTTTTTAAAAATTTTAGTTTTAGATTGTTTATGTTCTCCTTCTTGATGATTCATAAAATCTACAGCGAAAACAGGATTCATAATAAACGCAACTATAAGAGACGCTGTTAGCGTAAAAATGAACATGGTAGGTAAATACACCATGAATTTTCCAATGAGACCTGGCCAAAATAATAGGGGAAAAAACGGGGCTAATGTGGTAATAGTTCCTGCTAATACAGGAATAAAAACCTCTCCTGCAGCCATTTTTGCAGCTTTTGCTGCAGATATTTTTCCTTTACTTTCGCTAAAAATACGGTGTGTGTTTTCAATAACTACAATAGCATCATCTACAATAATTCCCAGTCCAAATAATAATGCAAAAAGCACAATAAAATTTAGTGTTACATGAGAGCCTACTATAAGATCGGCCGCTGGAATAAATAAAAAGGCAACAAACATGCTTAACGGCACTGATAATGCTACAAAAAAAGCATTCGTAACACCCATAAAAAACATGAGAATTATCAATACCAATACAAAACCAATAACAATAGAATTCACTAGATCATTAAATGATGTTCTTGTTTTATTACTTTGATCTCCCGTTATAACAACTTTTAAATCTTGAAGAAGTTGATCAGCCTTCATTTCATCAACCACTCGTTTTACATCATCTGAGGTTTCAATTAAATTTTCTCCTGATCGTTTGATAATATTTAGTGTGATTACATTTTTACCGTCCAGGCGGGCATAGCTTTCTTTTTCTTTTGTTGCATCTTTAACCTCTGCTATATCTTTTAAATAGATGGCTCCTCCTGTTATATTTTTTATAATAAGTCCATTGATGTCTGCAGCCGTTTTAAATTGTCCTTTTATACTAAGCGTTCTTTTCATGTTACCAACATTGAGCAATCCTCCGGATATATCATTATTTTCTCGGGCCACCGCATTTGCTATATCATCGAATGTTATGCCAGCGCTTTGCATTTTATAATTGTCAACATTAATTTGAAACTCTCTTTCCGGCGCACCTACAATGTCCACTCGATTTATTTGACTTAATTCTTCTAATTTATCTTTTAAATCATCTGCATATTTTTTTAATCTGGATAAATCATAGTCTCCGCTAAGGTTTACAAACATGATAGGTTGCTCAGAAAAACTTACTTCTTGTACATTGGGCTCTACTGTTAAATTAGTGGGTAAATCTTTTTTAGCTTTATCTACAGCATCCTTAACTTTTTGCAAAGCCACATCTGTTCTCACATTTGTTTCAAACTCAACCATAATGGCAGAAAAATCTTGTAATGAGGTAGAGGTAAATTTTTTTATTTTTACTCCTGAAATACCTTTAATCTGTTTTTCAATAGGCCGTGTAACTAGATTTTCAATGTCTTTGGGAGAGTTGCCTATATAAACAGTTTGTACATAAATGGTAGGAATAACAATATCAGGAAATTGTTCCTTAGGCAACGTAATAAACTGAAACAAGCCTGCTATGCTAATAAAAATAATCGTTAGGTAGATAGATGTTTTATTATTTACAGCCCAGCTTGTCGGTTTAAATTCTTTGAACATAGATTTATTATTTTTTTCTAGCACTATGAATGTTCTATTTTTTTTATTCTCAACACCGTTTTACTTTTTAGCGCTCGATGTATTTGAATCAACTCTTTAGCTTGATATTTAGTATACTCTTCAGAATCTATATTTATCCATTTTTTATTTATTTTTATTGAATACTCTGTATGCCCTTCATTATATAATTCTCTTTTATTTTGAATTTCTTCAACTAAAATTTCTTTTTGTTGCTCTTTCATATCTATTTTAGCTTGATGGCCTATAAAAATATATAGTAACGCGCCTACTGAAAAGCATAGGGCTGCCAGATTTAGCCCATACACTATATCTTTCCTAACTATTAATAAAAGCAAAATATTAAAGACTCCTATCCCTGAAAAAAGAAGTAGAAGCAATCGTCTACTTTTGTTTACGCTATCAAGATGCTTTTTAAAAACTACTTTATCCTGTTCATCAAAATAACATATCATTGTATAGTAATTAATTGTCCGTCGTATAAACTTTGATATCCATCTGTAATTAATTGATCACCTATTTGTAGGCCATTTTTAATTTCTATTTTATCTCCATACAATTCTCCTACTTCTATTATTTTTTTTCGGGCCACCCATTTGCCATTTTCTTTAGAAGCAACTAGTACATACTTTCCCTTTTCGTCATTTTGCACAATATTTATAGGTGCCGCTATTGCGCCAGCTTTACTATAATCTTCTATTTTTACTAATGCAATTTGATTGGGGCGCAAGTCTGCGCTAGCAGCAATTTTGATTTCCACATAAAAAGATCGAGTGGTTGGATCAATTAATTTTCCAGCAACACTTACCCTACCTAAAATAGTTTTATTGTTTAATGATGGAAACACTATCTGCACGTCACTTCCTGGCTTTACTTTGCTTGCATAGTTTTCAGGTACATCAGCATGAACTTTTAGGGTACTTGTATTTACAATTTTAATTCCAGGCCCCATGCCGCCGCCCATAAACGTTTCTCCTACCTTAATCGTCACATCATCAGCTATTCCTGAAAAAGATGCATATACGTTTGACATAGATAGTTGCTCTTGCAATAACGATAATTGCCGTTGTGCAGATTTTACATTATTCTCCGCAGAAATTAATTGAACTTCCGTTCCAATACCTTGGTCCCACACATTTTTTTGGCGCTGATATACATTTTTAGCAAAATCTAACTGTGTTCTTACTTGTTGTATTTGTTGGCGAGCAACAGCGTCATCTAATTTTAATAATAATTGCCCTTTTCGCACAAAATCTCCTTTCTTAACATACACAGCACGCACTAACCCACCAGGCCCACGAGGCGCCACGTACGCTACGTTTTCAGCCTCCACTTTTCCTTGCAAATCAATAAAGTGTTTAAATGTTTCTGTTTGCACTTCTGCTATTTGAACCAATTTTGCTTTTGCTTCTTTTGCAGCAGTAGGATCTAATTTAACTATTTCTGCTTGTAGTTTATCTATCTGGGTTTTTAAATCTTCCGATTGCTTTTTCAATTTCTCCAGTTGTGCTTTTTTTTCGGCAATAGCTGCTTTTTTTTCGTTGTTTCCTCCACCACAAGAGGAGGCAATAAATAACACGAATATTACAAGTGGATATAGATTTTTTTTCATTTAAAATTTGATATTAAAAATTTAAAATAATTTTTTACTCTAGCTTTCCCAGCGAATGCAAGTAATCTATTTTAGCAATAATCGCTTCGTATAGCGCATTAAAATAATTTGATTGTGATTGTTGCAAATCATTTTCTGCCTGAAGCACTTCAAAACTGGATCCTAAGCCTTGCTCATATTTCTTTTTAGTTGTGCTATATACCGATTCAGCTAATTGAGTGTTCCGTTCTTGCCCACTTAGTTTAAGTAACGCGTTTTTAAGTGTTGTTTTATAAACAGCCTGTTCTAAGTCAATAGCCTGCTTAACATTGTATAAATTATTATCTATTTTCTCGATATTACGTCGAGAAATTTGAACAGCATATTTTCTAGATAGTCCATCAAATAAGGGTATATTAATATTTAATCCTGCATAAGCCGCCTTGAACCATAATGGATTTTTATCAGAAAAAATAAAGCTTTGTGCTTGCCCATTAATACTATAGGCTGCAACAGCAGATATTGTTGGAACATAGGCTAAATTATTGCGCTTTAAATCTAATTGCTGTAGTTGCTTTGCTGTATTTAGAGCTTGTATCTCTTGGCGATCTTCGTATTTGAATGTGTCTGCCAAAACACCATCTCTTAATTGATGTATATTTAAAGAATCTAACAATACGATCTCATCTTTTTGTGACACCCCAATAGAGTACTTTAATGCTGCGTAGGCAAGCGTTATTCCGTTTTGCAATGACGTTTGACTTGTTTTTAAATTGGTTAATTGAACTTGTGTTTTATCAATGTCTAATTTTTCAACAAATCCGTTTTTATATAATACTTCATTATCATGCAATAATTTTTCCAATCGTTTTACACCATCATTTAAAAAATTTACCTGTTTTTCGGCTATAAGTATAGCATAATATCTTTTATATGCGGAGTCTTTGATTTTTTCTTTGATCAATTCTATATTTTTCTGTGCCGCAACAAGCGCTACTTTACGAGCTTGCAATCCAACAAATATATCTGGCTGAAATAATAATTGCGTTAATTGAGCGCCAATACTCGTATTCCAAGGTTGTTGAAAGCTTACTTCTTTAAATTGAGGGGCAGGAATGTTTGTTATAGGCGCTCCGGCTCCATTTTTTACGCCCTCTTTTTTTAATACGCCATATATTGCTGTTTCTACTGCATCTGGAAATAAAATAACCGGTAGCTTAAAATAGTACTGCATAGAAGCAGACCCATTAATTTGTGGCAACGCTTGTCCAACTATTTGCTTGTTTTTAGCCTCTTGTATTTCGTAGTCTATTACTACGTTTTTGAGCTCAACAACATTTTTATAAGCAAGGTCCACCGCTTCTTTTATCGACAATCTATGTACGGTTTGTGCATTAACAAGGGCTACACCTATAAAGAACAACGCAAGTAGTATTTTTTTTAACATTGAATATTATTTATTTTTCAACCGCTGTTTTCTGTATTCGTAAATCATTTTATGCCCTTTTGTAGATGCAATTCCATACAAGAAAAAATAAAACAACTCTTGTTGAATAACGTTTAAACTATATTTATTATGCGAGAAAACATCTGGGTCAAATCCCATAAATACATTTTCAAGAGCGGCTCTGGCAACAATATCAGCCTGTATATCTGATCTGTATAAGTCTTCTTTTATTCCACGAATTAAGTTGTCCTTTTTAATGTTGACCATAAATGTATTTTTATGATCTTTAAATTTTTTATACACCCTTGGGTAATAACGCTGTAAATCATATATAATAAGCGGATTCATTGTTTTCAACATATCTTGTACCATATCCAACGCTAAAAAACACTCATGTATAGCATTTTTTGCTTCTTTTCTACATTGGTGGCATTCTTGTTCATCTTTTTTAAGCTCCTTGTTTATTACAGCCTCCACTAATTCATCTTTATCTACAAACCATTGATAAATCGTTTTTTTAGATACTCCGGCTTGACTAGCTATTTCATCCATTGTAATAGAACGAATGCCATGTCTAAAAAAAAGTCCTATTGCCTCATTTTGTATATGATCTTTTATTTTCATAAAGCACACAAAACTATGGAAACTTTTTATGTTACCAAAGTTTCCATAGATGTTTTTTATCTTTGTTGTTTATTTTTATTTTAGCAGCATGATCAATTCATTCAAACCTCGTAAGGCTGCAAAGTTTACATACAAAAAAGTACTGCATTATTTTTTGCAAGGGGTTATTATTTTGGCCCCTATTGCCGTTACGGCATTTAGTTTATATTGGATATTTAAACAGGTAGATGATATTTTACGGCCTTACATACAAATACCTGGTATTGGCTTTATTGCCATAATTGTAGGCGTTTTTTTAATCGGCTGGTTGAGTAATTTATTTTTGATGGGCAGGCTTATTGATCTGTTTGATCATTGGCTAGAGCGGACTCCGGGGGTTAAATTTATTTATTCATCCATAAGAGATTTTTTTGAGGCTTTTGCAGGTGAAAAAAAGAAATTTGATATACCTGTTTTGGTAAATGTAGATGGGGCTGATGTTTGGCGTGTTGGATTTTTAACCAACGAGGCATTACAAAAATGGGGATTAGAAAATTCTGTTGCGGTATATATTCCATTTGCTTACTCTTTATCTGGAATGGTATACTTAGTTCCAAAAAATAAAATGAAAAAATTAAACATTAGCGCTTCAGACGCAATGAAATTTGCCATTTCTGGTGGCATAACAGAAGCTGTCCATAACCCATCAAATGGAGAACAGTTAAACCATTAATAACACAACCATGCGCTATTTATTTTTATTTCTCTTATTAATTTTAAGCATATTACCACCAAAAGCACACGCTTGGGGATTTTATGGCCATAAACGTATTAACCATCAGGCTATTTTTTCATTGCCACCCAAATTGTTGGCGTTTTATAAACAACATATTGATTATATAACTACCCATGCCGTTGATCCGGATAAACGTCGTCGTTTATTACCCTACGAAGGCCCAAGGCATTATATCGATATAGATTATTATGGTTCATACCCGTATACAGAATTGCCTCGTCATTGGAATGATGCTGTTAAAAAATATACCATTGATACATTAGAGGCTTATGGCATTGTTCCGTGGTGGATTCAAGTAATGCAACAACGCTTAACTACTGCGTTTAAAGAAAAAGATATTGCCAAAATTTTAAAAATATCTGCCGATATAGGACATTATGTTGCTGATGCGCATGTTCCGCTGCATGCATCCAGCAATCATGATGGTCAATTAACCGACCAAAAGGGTATTCACGGATTTTGGGAGTCTCGTATTCCAGAATTGTTAGCAGAAAAAGAATGGGATTTCTTTATAGGTCAAGCAACATATCTTGATAACCCTTTATTTTTTACATGGGATCGTATATTAGAAAGTGCATTAGCAGCAGATACTGTATTAAATGTAGAAAAAGCATTATCGCTCAAAGTACCAACTGATCAACAATATAGTTTTGAAAAGAAGAATGGAAAAGATGTAAAACAATATTCTTCCTATTATGCAACGTTGTATAATAAAGCATTAAATGGTATGGTGGAGCGCCGTATGCGGCAATCTATTTATGCAGTAGCCTGTTTTTGGTACACGGCTTGGGTAAATGCAGGAGAGCCGGATTTGGCTACCATAACATTATCAAAAAATACATCCTTAGATGCGATATCAGATTCTTTAGATCTGGTGCAAGATGAATGGCAACATTCAAAATCAGTTCAAAAAAAAGCGGAAGAGTAGTGGCTTATGCTGAACAATCTGATTCTGTAACATCAATAATACCTATCCACCATTTATTATTGTCGTAAAATAAATAGATTGCAATATTATATTTGGTAATTATTATTTTTCGAGCCGTTGCTTCAATTTTCTTTACTTCTTTTTGTTTAGCAAATTTTTTATACTCCGCGTCATAGAGCTTTCGAATATTAATAACCTGTGTTAATCGATTTGTTTTCTTTTTTATATCTGTAAAAATTCCCTCTTCTGACCATTTTTCGCTTTCGCAATTAAACGTGGCAAATTTATTTTTTTGTGTAAAAATAGTATGTCGCATTTGCTTTAATAAATCATCATCTGCGTACGTTTTGTTTACATTGATGGCAATATACGCTTCGCTTTGATGTGGAAAAGAGTTAGTATCTATTTTTTTCTCCCATCGAATAGCATCCATAGCACCAGGCCTTACAATATAGTACACGCCTATATCTGGCCTAGTATACTTGTTTATACTATTGATTTGGCCTTGAGCTAAATATGTAATTATTTGTTTGCATATTTTATCAAATAAGGCTTCTTTGCTTTGAGCTTTACTTTTTACAGCAAATGCAATTAGACATATTAAGAATAATTTCTTCATAATTTATTTTATTTCTTCATATACATTACTTCTTTTACCAACTGTATGGTTCGGCCAATGCTTGGTAAGTATGCGTCTATTAAGGTAGGGGCATAATGCATCGGAGCATCCGCACTAGTAATACGACGAATAGGGGCATCTAAATAATCAAACCCCTCTTTTTGAATTTGATACGTTATTTCTGAAGATACAGAAGCAAATGGCCATTGTTCTTCTACAATTACCAATCGATTTGTTTTTTTTACACTTTCTAAAATAGTTTGCCAATCCAACGGTCGAATGGTGCGCAAATCAATTACTTCAGCAGAAATATTTTCTTTTTCTAATTCTGCCGCTGCACCTAATGCTACTTTCATCATTTTATTAAATGAAACAATGGTTACATCTGTTCCTTCTTTTTTAATGTCTGCTTTTCCGATCGGAATTAAGTATTCTTCTATTGGGATATCAGCTTTCTCTCCATACATCACTTCGCTTTCCATAAACATTACAGGATCGTTGTCGCGTATGGCACTTTTTAATAACCCTTTTGCGTCATATGGATTAGATGGAGAGATTACTTTAATACCTGGAATATTTGCATACAAACTTTCAAATGCTGTGGAATGTTGAGCCCCCAATTGCCCGGCTGATCCATTAGGTCCACGAAATACAATAGGACAATCAACCTGACCTCCACTCATTGCTAGCATTTTAGATGCTGTATTTAAAATTTGGTCTAGTGCTAATACAGCAAAATTCCAAGTCATAAATTCTACAATAGGGCGCAAACCATTTTGTGCAGCACCTACAGCAACTGCTGTGAAACCCAATTCTGATATAGGTGTATCAATAACTCGTTTAGCGCCAAACTCTTCTAACATTCCTTGGCTTACTTTATAAGCACCGTTGTATTCAGCTACTTCTTCGCCCATTAAAAAAACTTTTTCATCTCTTCGCATTTCTTCACTCATTGCCTCTCGCAACGCTTCTCTAAATGTAATTTGTCTCATATAATTTTAAATATCATGCAAAAATAACTGATCGAAAATAAAAGCAACCATTCAAAATGAATAATTTAAAAAATGTTTTCATTATTCGATTGCACAATTGTATTACTATATTTGCTTATGTCATATCGCATTGGATTTGGTATTGATTTTCATCAATTGGTTGAAGGAAGGCCTTTTTGGCTTGGTGGTATTAAAATAGATCATCACAAAGGAGCTCTAGGGCATAGTGATGCTGATGTTCTGCTTCATGCTATTTGTGATGCTCTATTAGGCGCTGCTTGTTTGGGCGATATTGGGATGCATTTTCCTAACACATCACCAGAATATAAAAATATTGATAGTAAAATTTTACTGCAAAAAACTTGGGAAATAGTCGCAGCTAGAAATTATAAAATAGCTAATATAGATTCTACTATATGTTTGGAGGCTCCTAAAATAATGAAATATGTTCCCGAAATGCGAAAAACCATCTCTAACATATTACAAATAACCGTAGAAGATATTTCCATAAAAGCTACTACTACAGAAAAGATGGGCTTTACTGGCAGAGAAGAAGGGCTGGTAGCCTATGCTACAGTTCTACTAGAAAAAAAGAAAGAGTAGACCTCTTCGGGAAATAGTATAAATGAGCGAAAGTGGTAGTATATTGAAGGATACTATACAAAGAAATAGAAGGCTTAAAGCCATCATTATTCAAGCGTATTACTGGAGTTAAAAAAGAAGTTTTTGCACAAATGTTAGATAGTGTCACTGAGTATAAACAAAGCAGAAGAAAACATATCAGCAGAGGCGTTTCGGCTAAACTAAGCTATGCCGATAAGATATTTTGCTGCAGATGTACTATCGAGAATATCGTACGCAATTCCATATAGGGATTACCTATGGTATATCTGAGAGTAGGGTATGTGAGATTATAAAAGAAGTAGAAAATATTTGAATACAAGACAAACGTTTTCATCTACCGGGTAAAAAAGCATTGATAAGATCAGAAAATACATTTGAAGTAGTGTTGATAGATGTAACAGAAACACCAGTAGAGCGGCCTAAAAAAAAACAACGCAATAGTTACTCGGGCAAGAAAAAGCGACATACACAAAAAAACACAAGTAGTGGTAGATAAGAAAAGCAAAAAGAATCCATTAACAAAAGCTGATAAAAAACAAAATCATAGACTATCT
>Ga0116193_1002446_pt1 | contig 14120 bp, 11 predicted proteins | sample AD_UKC115_MetaG_FD_89892 | JGI IMG/M metagenome (GOLD analysis project Ga0116193, IMG submission 89892) | Active sludge microbial communities of municipal wastewater-treating anaerobic digesters from Hong Kong - AD_UKC115_MetaG | ecosystem: Engineered > Bioreactor > Anaerobic > Digestate... | reverse complement strand
CGAACATGCGCGGACCACCGTGCCGGGCCTCTACGCGGCCGGCGACCTGGCGTGCGTGCCGCACAACTATATGATCGGCGCGTTCGTCTACGGTGAGCTGGCCGGCGAACACGCGGCCGGCATCTCCGCCGATCTGCCAGCCCCGCAACACCTCCCAGCGAATCAGATCGCCGATGCGCATGAGCTGATCTACCGGGCGGCGCGGCAACCCGACGGTCCCCCGCAGCCGCAGGTCGAGTACAAGCTGCGCCGGTTCGTCAACGACTACGTGGCGCCGCCGAAGACCGCGACCAAACTGTCGCTGGCCGTGCAGTCATTCGAACGCATGCGTGCGGAGGTCGCCGCCATCGGGGCACGCACCCCGCACGAATTGATGCGGGCGGTCGAAGTGTCGTTCATCCGGGACTGCGCGGAGATGGCCTCGCGGTCGTCACTGACCCGTGACGAATCTCGGTGGGGGCTCTACCACGACCGTTCCGACGCCCCGGACCGCGACGACGAAGGCTGGCGCTACCACCTGAACCTGCGCAAGGCGCCGGATGGGTCGATGGAGTTCCTGAAGCGTCCGGTGGCACCGTATTTCGTGCCGGTACCCGAACTCGACGGACTGCCCAGCGGTGAGACCGACCCGATTCCCGTCGCACAACCGGCGCTGATCGACGCGCATGCGCCGGCCACCGAGCACTCTCGCATTCGCGAGGCGACCCAGCCGCCATCGCCGCGCATCGCCGCCGTGTTGAGTCTGGAGTCCCCCACCCTCGATGACCTCGTCGCCTTCCTGGCCGACGACGACCCCGGCGTGCGTCGAACCGCGGTGAACGCCCTGACCGAACATCTGCCGGACGGATATTCCGCCGCCCTGGTGGCCGCGCTGGGCGATCCGGATGCCACGGTTCGGCGGGAGGCCGCCGACGGACTGCGCGAGCTCGTGGAGGTGATCCCGAATCCCGCGGCAACGGCGGCATTCCTGGGATCGACCGACCCGGTGGTCCGCGCGATCGCCGTGTACGTGCTGAGCTTCCGCCGCGCCGGCGATCCGCAGCAGTACCGCGCCGCGCTGACCGACGACGATCACCACGTCCGCATCGAAGCCGTCCGCGCGCTGGTGTCGGTGGACGACGTGACCGGCGTGGAACAGGCCGGGTCGGACGCCAACCGTGAGGTCCGGATCGCCGCGGCCAATGGCCTGGCCACTCTGGGTGGCGGCGGCGACGTCGTGCGCGCATTGCTCGCCGACCGCGATCCGTTGGTCCGGGCCGCCGCCCTGGCCGCACTGGCCTCCGTGGGTTACACCGACTCCGATGCGACCGCGATGCAACGAGCGCTGACCGACAACGCGTGGCAGATCCGTCAGGGCGCGGCCCGGGGAATGGCGGGCGCACCGGCCGATATCGCCGTGCCGGCGTTGAGCGGAGCGATCACCGATCCGCACCTGGATGTCCGCAAGGCTGCCGTATTGAGCCTGACCCGTTGGGCGGCAGCCCAATCCGGTGCCCGCGATGCGCTGAGCACCGCTCTGGACGACGGTGACGCCGATGTTCGGGCCTACGCGCGGCACGCGCTGACCCCCACTTCTCACGTCGCGAGCGGCTGACTACTCCAGCACGACGTGGGGGCGGCGCGCCGCGATGCCGGCTCCCACTGCGAACACCGCCACCAGCAACACGACAACGCCGATGGCGATCGGTGTCGAATTGCCGACCAGGCCGGGCAGGTTCTTCAGGATCAGCGCGAAGGAGAAGACCAGACCGACCAGGCCGAGACCGGGCGCGACGAACGCCCGCCAGGCCGAAACCTCGAGGTCGCCGGCCCGTCTCCGGCGCGCGAAGAACACCAGCACCGCGACCGTCGTCGCGATCAGCAGGATCACGATGCCGACCGTGGAGATGCCGGCCAGCCAGGTGTAGAACTGCGTCACCGGGTCGATCCCGATCAGCGCGGCCACGACGATGAACACCGCCACCACGATCGAGTCCGCCCCGGACGCCAGGTGCGGGGATCCGTGGTTGGCGTGCGCCTCCCCGAGTCGACCGGGGAAGACCTGGCGGTTGGACAGGGTGAAGACGTACCGGGCGACGATGTTGTGGAACGACAGGATGCAGGCGAAAAGGCTTGTCACGAACAGCACCTGGACGATATGCAGACCTACCAGCCCGAGGTACTGCTCGGTGGCGCCGGGCAGCAGGCCGGACGGATCGGCGACCGCCTGGTCGACCACCTGGCTCTCACCCCACGCGGTGATCAGCGCCCACGTCGAAACCGTGTAGAACACGCCGATCAGGATCACCGACAGGTACGTGGCCCGCGGGATGGTGCGCAGCGGATTGCGAGCCTCGTCGCGAAAGACGGCGGTGGCCTCGAATCCGATGAAGCTGAGGATCGCGAACAGCAGGGCGATTCCGGGTGCGCCCGACACGATCTGCGCCGGGTGCAGGAATCCGGTCGAGAGCCCCTCGTGTCCGCCGGTGAACACGACGGCGGCGTCCAGCGCCAGGACGATCGCGACCTCGGCGATCAGCAGGACGCCGAGCACGTTGCGCGACAGGTCGATGTTGAAGTGGCCCAGGGAGGTCACGATCGCAAACGCGGCCAACGCCCAGACTCCCCAGTGGATCTGGGGCAGGCCGTAGGAGGCGAACAACGCCTGAGCGCCCTGGCCGATCAGGCCGTAGACGGCGATCTCCAGAGCCAGGTAGGAAATCAGCGCGACGAATGCGAACCCGAAACCGGTCACCCGGCCCAGGCCCTTGCCGATGTAGGAGTAGAACGCGCCGGCATCCGGCACGTACGGCGTCAGCGCGGTGAATCCGACCGCGAACAGCAGGATGATCACGGTGCTGACGACGAAGATGGCAGGGAACCCGACGCCGTTGCCGCCGGCGATACCCAGCGGCACCGGGCCGCCGATGACGCCGAGCGGCGACGCCGCGGCCACCACCAGGAACACGATCCCCCAGACTCCCAGGGTGCCGCGCAGTTTGCGGTGCGGGCGATCCGCGGCCACCGTGTCACCCGCGACCGGCGCTACGCCGGAGGCCTCATCGATCTGATTCGACATGCTCATCTCCCTGCTGTTCTCCTGCGACGCAGGAAGTTTGATTGCCCGAACGGTAGGACCGCGTCGTGATCGCGGAAATGGTTGCGCTCAGCGCGATTGCAGATGACTCAGAAATACCCGCTGGCCGGCGGCGGAGTGCCGTTGACGACGTAGTCGCCGACGCCGTGCGCCTTGTAGTCCAGCGGGCTGTGGCTGCCGATGGCACGGGCATTGCGCCAGTGCCGGTCGAGGTTCAGCTTGCGCGCGGTGGCCGACGCTCCTCCGGTGTCGAAGAGTCGTTCGGCCGCGGCGATGGTCAACCGTTCGGTCACCAGCTGGGCCTGCGCGACAGTGACAGCGGCCTGTGCCACCGCGTCGGCATCCAGCTGGGAATTGCTGTCCACCAACGCATCCAAGGCATCGGCGGCAGCCAGCACCAGCGTTTCGGCGGCCGTCGCCGATGCGGTGATCTCCCCGACGGCACGCAACACGAACGGGTCCTGCGCGGCCTTCTCGGCCAGCGAATGCGCGGCGGGCCGCGCCCGGTGCCGGACGAAGTCGACCGCGTCGTTGCACACCGCGGCGGCGATGCCGGCCGTCACCGCGGCCAGATACAGCTGCAGGAACGCGGTGCCGTGGCCCAGGAACATGCCGCTGCTCACCGTGGTCACCTCATCGGGATGCACAACCACATCGGTGAACCGACTGGTTCCCGTGGCCGTGGTGCGCTGACCGAAACCATCCCAGTCGTCGAGCAATTCGACACCGGCACGGTCGGTGGGCACGATCACCTGCAGATCATTTCCGGCCGCATCGACGGCCGATACCGCAACCACATCGGTGAACAGCGTTCCGGTGGAATAGAACTTCACGCCGTTGAGCCGCAACACACCGTCGGCGTCGGCCAGCACCGTGGTCGCGCCGCTACCGGGCGTGCGTCCGACGCTGTCGGTCACGGCGTTGCCGACCACCAGGCCGACGTTGATCCGCGGGTACCACGTCTGGCGCTCGGTCTCGGTGGCCCGGTTGCTCAGCAGGCGTTCGACGAACCCGAAGTGCGGCCGAAGCGCCTGCGCCACATTGGAGCTACCGCTGGCGATATGGATGACGGCGGTCAGGACATCGCGGACCCGTCCTCCCGGGCCACCGTAGCGGGTGGGGACCCGGATGTTGAGCACCCCGGTCGCCCGCAACGCGCGGATCGCGTCGTACTGCAGCACCCGGTCACGTTCGGCAACGGGATCGCCGGCCCGGAGTTCGTCGACGATGCCGGTGATCGCGGCCAGGCGCTCGGACACCGACAGGCTGTCCACCTGATCGAGAACGGTCATGAAAGCTCCTGACTATCAACGGAATCGGGGGATGATGTGCTCGGCGAAGCGGTGCAGCTCGGCCTCCAGGGGCTGGAACTGGAGCATGAACAGTTCGATCCCGGCATCGTGGAACACCGCGATGCGCTCGGCCACCTGTTCGTGACTGCCCACCAACCCGGCCAGGGTGCCGCCGTTGGAACCGACCCGGCTGGTGTCGGCCAGCACCCGGTACATCTGGGTCTTCGGATCGGTGCCGCCGGAGATCTCCGGTCGCCGTTCGGCGTCCACCAGCGACTGCAGGTGCCGCAGTTCGGCCAAGGCCTCCTCCTCGGTGTCCCGGGCGATGACGAACGCCGACAGCCCGAACCGCAGCGGGACGCCGTCGCGGGGACGGGAGCGCAGATCGTCGATGACATCCACGACGTCACCGAACGGGCGGCCGTTGATGAAGAACACATCCGCGGTCGCGGCGGCCAGCGCGCGGCCGGGCTCGGATTCACCACCCACATAGACGGGCGGCACTACCGCGGGAGCCGGGCGCACCAGGGCGGGCTGACGGTCACCGCCACCGATGGTCACCGGCTTTCCCGCCCACAGCGCGGTCACGGTCTGCAGCCACTGCCGGGTGTGGACGTAGCGGTCGTCGTGCTCGGGCACCTCGATACCGAGTGCCTCCAACTCGGGCAGGAACCAGCCGGACACCACGTTGATCGACAGCCGGCCCTCCGCGATCTCAGCGATGTTGCCCGCCAGCTTGGCGAACACCAGCGGATTGAACAGCAGCGGCTTGATCGCGCCGATCAGTTCGATCCGCGAGGTGGCTTCGGCCAGACCGGCCAGCGTGGACCAGGTTTCGAGGACGTCGTCCTCGACGGCGCTGGGGTGCACGACGTGCTGGGCCACCAGGGTGGAGTCGAACCCGGCGGCCTCGGCGGTGACGATCAGATCGCGGGTGCGCCGATAGCTCGCGTCGGGCGCGTCCTCGGGATGATCCCGGGCGCCGTGGTTGCCGTAGACGGGCGCCCAGACCCCGAATCGCGGGCCGGTCATGATCGGGTCAGGTAGCGGTCGCGCTCCCAGTCACTGACGTGGCCGATGTACTGCAGCCATTCACTGCGGGCCAGCGCGGCGAAGTCGTGTACCGAGTCGGCGCCCAGGATCTCCAGGATGGTGTCGTCCTGGGTGGCCAGGGCCACCGCGGTGCCCAGCGAATCCGGCAGCGGCGCACCCTTTCCGTAGAGGTTGCCGGTGGCGGCCTGCGGCGGCTGTCGGCCGGCTTCCAGGCCCGCGATGACGGCGGCCAGTGCCGACGCGATCAGCCAGTACGGGTTGGAATCGGATGCCCCCGAGCGCAATTCGATACGCGACGCTTCCGGTGTCTCCTCGACCAGTGAGCGGATCGCGGCGCTGCGATTGTCGCGGCTCCAGTTGACGGTGTCGGGAGCGAAGGTGTCCGGGGCGAACCGGCGGTAGGCGTTGACCGACTGCGCGCCGAACAGTGCAATGGAGGGCAGGTGCTCGAGCAGCCCGGCGATCGCATGCAGCGCCACCGGACTCTCGGAGCCGTCGACCGCGGCGAAAGCCGGCCGGCCATCCTGCCAGAGCGAAATGTGCAGGTGCGCCGAACTACCCGAGTGGTTCGAGAACGGCTTGGCCATGAAGCTGGCCAGCTTGCCGTGCCGGCGAGCCACCTCCTTGGCGGCGTACTTCAGTCGGGCACTGTCGTCGGCGGCGGCCAGCGCATCGGTGTACACCAGGTTGGTCTCCACCTGGCCGGGCCCGTACTCGGTCTGGATGCCCTCCAATCGGGTGAAGGCGGCCAATGTTTCGTTCAGTTCACTGATCAACGGCTCGAGCGCGTTGGCGTTCTCCAGCGAATAGGCCTGGATCGCCTCGATGATCGGTGACCCGTCGGCCTCGAGCAGATAGAACTCGAACTCGACCCCGATCTTGGCGGTGTAGCCGAGACCGGCCAGCCGGTCGAGCACCCGGCGCAACACGGCGCGGGGGTCGAGCAGCGACGGAGTTCGGTGGTGCGTGACGACGTCGGAGATGACGTGGCCCACGCCGGGACGCCACGGCAGCGGGGTGAAGGTCGAGAAGTCCGGCACCGCATAGACATCCGGATACCCACCGTCCCAGTTGGTCAGGCGCAGGGAGTCGATGACCGTGCCGTCGGTGTTCCAGCCCAGCGCCGCCTCGCAGAACGCGAATCCGGTTCCGGTGGCCCGCTCGAGGAACTGCGCGGCCGGGATCCGCTTTCCGGCTGCGTGGCCGAACGGATCGCTCCAGGCCACCTCGATCTCGCGCAGCGAACCGTCGGCGATGCCCTGCCGCAGAGCGGCTTCGGCGCCCCGGCCGGCGGTCTCCAGAGCCGTTGCGGACAGCGTTGTTTCCGACATGCCGAGGACCTTAGGTCCGTCGGGCGGACCCGGCCACGGTTGCGGTCAGCGTGAATCGATCTACGCCTGGGCGCGCTTCAGTGCCTCGAGCACCTGGGCCACCAGTTCCTCGATGTCGGCACCCGCGGTGTCGAGAACGAGATCGGCATCATCCGGTGGCTCGTAGGGCGCATCCACCCCGGTGAGTCCCCTCAGCTCCCCGGCGCGCGCCCGCGCGTAAAGCCCCTTGGGATCCCGTCGTTCGCACTCGGCCGCCGCGGTGGCGATGTACACCTCGACGAAGGGCAGCTTGGCGGCCTCGTTGAGCTGCCGGGCGATCTCGCGGTCGGACTTCAGCGGCGAGACCAGGGCAGCCAGTGCCACCACGCCGGAGTCGGCCAGCAATCGGGTGAGATGCCCGACCCGGCGGATGTTCTCGGCCCGGTCGCCGGCGGAGAACCCGAGATCGTCGGACAGGCCGTGCCGCAGGTTGTCGCCGTCGAGCAGGTACGCCACCTGACCCGACTCGACCAGCGCACGTTCGACCGCAACCGCGACGGTGGACTTGCCGGAGGCCGGCAACCCGGTGAACCAGATGGTCGCACCACGCTGTCCCGTCTTGCCCCAGCGATAGTCGCGGTCCAATGACGAGGGATGCCAACGGATGTCGTTGCGGGTGGCCGCACCGGGTTTGACCTCCCGGGCCTCGGCGATGGTGCCCGCGCCCACGGTGTCGTTCGAGGTTTCGTCGATCAGGATGAACGCACCGTTGTCCCGGTTGTCGGTGTAGGTGTCCGCGACGATCACCGAGCTGGTGCGCAGCGTCACCAGCCCGATGTCGTTGAGCGCCAACTCGACCGGGCCGTCGAGATCGTCGAGCGTTTCTGGGTCGAGTCGGGTGTGCAGTGCCTGCACGGTCGCCCGCACGGTCCGGGTGCCCTGCTTGAGCGCGACGCGATCACCCGCTCGCAGCGGGGTCTCGTTGAACCAGCACACCGTGGCGTCCACCTCACGGGCCAGGACCGGTAGCACCGCGTGCTCGGCGGCGCTGACGAACACGTCACCGCGCCCGACGTCGATGTCGTCGGCCAGCTCTATCGACACCGACAGCGGCGCCACCCCGGTGGTCCGGGCATCGTCGAGGGTGTCCAGAGCGGTGACGGTGGACCGGGTACCGGCAGGCAGCGAGACGACCTCGTCCCCGACCCGCAGCGTGCCCGCCGCCAGCCGGCCCGTGTAGCGGCGGCGTTGTTGTGCGGTGGGTCGCGACACCCACTGCACCGGCAGGCGCAGATGTCCGGGTTCTGGCTGGGGTGCCGTCAGTTCGATGGCCTCGAGGTACCCCAGCAGTGTGGGTCCGGTGTACCACGGGGTGTTCTGCGAGCGGTGCACGACATTGTCGCCGAGCTTGGCGGCGATCGGGATCACCGTCAGTTCCGCTTCCGAACCGCTGATGCCGAGCCGGTCGGCCAGCAGCCGCAGTTCGCGCTCCACCTCACCGAACCGCACAGGGTCGAAACCGACCAGGTCGATCTTGTTGACCGTTGCCACAAAGTGTTTGATGCCAAGTAGTTTCGCGATGCGGGCGTGCCGGCGGGTCTGGCGCAGCACCCCGGCACGAGCATCGACGAGCAGAATGGCCACGTGCGCGTTGGACGCGCCGGTGAACATGTTGCGCGTGTAGCGCTCGTGCCCGGGTGTGTCGGCCAGGATGTAGCTGCGGGACTCGGTGGAGAAGAACCGGTATGCCACGTCGATGGTGATGCCCTGTTCGCGTTCGGCCCGCAACCCGTCGGACAGCGCCGCGAGATCGGCGACGCCTTCGTCGTCGGTGGCGGCCTCCAGATGATCCAGGGGCAGGCTGTCGGTGTCGTGCAGCAGGCGACCGATCAGCGTGCTCTTGCCGTCGTCCACCGAACCCGCGGTGGCGATGCGCAATAGTTGGCGTGTCATCAGAAGTACCCCTCACGCTTGCGGTCTTCCATCGCGGCCACCGAGGTCCGGTCGTCGGCGCGGGTTTCGCCGCGCTCGGAGACCGTCGCCGCCGAGATCTCGGCGATAACCCCGGCAATGTCGGTTGCCCGCGACCGCACCGCGCCGGTGATGGTCAGATCCCCCACCGTGCGGTAGCGCACCCACTCCACCGCTGAGGCTTCATCACCCTGCGGCACAACGTATTCCGACACCGCCAGCAGGATGCCGTCGCGTTCGAGCACCTCCCGTTCGTGCGCGAAGTAGATCGACGGCAGCTCGAGGCCTTCGAGTTCGATGTAACGCCAGATGTCCAGTTCGGTCCAGTTCGACAGCGGAAAGACCCGGACCTGCTCCCCCTTGCGGATCCGGCCGTTGTACAGCGACCAGGGCTCGGGACGCTGGGCCCGCGGATCCCACTGCCCGAACTCATCACGGAAGCTCAGGATCCGCTCCTTGGCCCGGGCGCGTTCCTCGTCACGTCGCGCTCCGCCGAACGCCGCATCGAAACCGCCGGCCTCCAGGGCATCGAGCAGGGTTCGGGTCTGCTGCCGGTTGCGCGACGCTCCCGGACCCGGATCGGCGACCCGGCCGGCGTCGATGGTCTCCTGCACCGAGCCGACGATGAGCGTGTGCCCCTGCTCACTCACCCGGCGATCCCGGAACGCGATGACCTCGTCGAAGTTGTGCCCGGTGTCGACATGCAGCACCTGGAACGGAAGCGGTGCCGGCCGAAATGCCTTCTCCGCCAACCGGAGCAGGACGATGGAATCCTTACCGGCGGAGAACAACAGCACCGGTTTGGTGAGTTCGGCGACGACCTCGCGGATGATGTGGACGGCTTCGGCTTCCAGCAGCCGCAGCTCATCGACGTGGGTCGAGTCATGGGTGGTGTCCAATGTGGTACTCACACCGGCAGTCCTTCCTTCTCGGCATCGACGCGGTAGCGCTCCACCCATTCGTCGGAGCGCTGATCGGCCTGACGTTCCAACACCGGCGCCGGCGCCAGCCGGCGGTCCTGGCCGATCGCCTCCAGCACATCCCCGACCACCTGGGTCAGGTTGCGCCACAACACCGGATAGGGCACATCGATGTAGTCGACGTCCTCCTCGACGAACCAGGTGCGCCAGCCCTCCTCCTGGTCGCGCAGCATCTTCACGACATGTGCGATGGCACCGGCGTGATACTCCGCACGCGCATCGCGGACCGGGTCCGGACGACCCCGCCAGACCCGGGTCTGAACCGCGCGCCAGAACGACACCGCCTGGGACACCACGTCGGGCCGATAGATGTGCACCAGCACCGGATCGGACCCCACGACGTCGCGGATCGCCGCGAGCAGGCCGTCGCCCGAACGATTCGGCAGATCCTCGGCGCGCTGCAGCAGCAGTGGCGCCTGATTCCACATCAGCTTGCCGCCCCACACCCCGTTGGGCGTCCGCCCGACCGTGCGGATGTAGTCCCGCCAGATCTCGGCGGGCGCAATATCGGGCTTGCCCTCCACCAGCGGATCGAGCAGCCGCAGGATCGACTCGTCGGTCACATCGGCGAACCACTCCCGCGGCTGCGGGGACATCGACGTCTCGGGCAGATACTGGAAGAACTCCTGCGGTTCCCCGGCGACGCCGGTTGCCCGCAGCGATTCCACCAAGAGTGTGCTGCCGCTGCGCTGCGACGCGAGCACCAGATAGGCGGTGGGATTGTCCGGCATGATGGCAGCCTAATGGCAACCGAAATCATATGCAGCCCAAGGGTTTTAATTCTCCCCGATCGAAACTATTGTTCCGTCTCGCTCAGGATGCCGCGATGAACGGCATCGGCCGCCCGGCTCGGATACTCAATCTCGTTGATCCGAGCATAGGTCTGGGTGTAGCGCTCGGAGATCCGGTTCCCAGCGAACTCCGAGGGAATGACGTCGTTGGTCTTGGTGCGCCAGTCGTTCAACTGCACTGCCAGATCCTTGGCGAACAGTTCCGCATTTTCGGCATCTCCCGAGGTAAGGAGGTTGTTCTGCTCGGTCGGGTCGGCCACCAGATCATAGAGTTCACGGGCAGGGCGGGGTCCGGCGACGTCCGCCGCCACCGCCTCACCCGGCGCGCTCTCCTCGATGTCCCACGGCAGGTCCAGTAACGGTCGCTGCGCGTAATTCTCGATATAGCTGTATTCCTTGGTCCGGATTGCACGGATCGGGTCGAAAGAATCGTGATACGTCTTCGTCGTATATACCGCCGAACGGATTTCGCCCGAATACTCCAGCAAATTCGCGGCGTGCGAAAGCCCCTGGACCTCATCGGGAATCGGCACACCCAGCAGGCCCAGCAGGGTGGGTAGCAGGTCCACCCCGCTGAACAGATCGTCGTAGACGACCGGCGCGATGCGGCGGCCGCGCGGCGGCCGGATGATCAACGCGATCCCGGTGCCGGCGTCGTACAGCGTGGATTTGGCCCGGGGCAGCGCCGCGCCGTGGTCGGTCAGGAACACCACCCAGGTGTTCTCCGCCAGCCCGGTCTCGTCCAGCACGTCGAGCAGCCGGCCCACCGCCGCGTCGGCAACGGTGATCGATCCGTGGAAGTCGGCGAGGTCCTGACGGACCTGCGGGGTGTCGGGCAGGCTGTCGGGCACCCGTACCCCGGCTGGGTCGGCGGGTTCGTAACGGTCATGCGGGTATGGCCGGTGGGTCTCGAAAAAGCCGGTGGTGAGCAGGAATTTTCGGCCGGCCGGTGCCGCGCGCAGCCATCCGGCGGCGCGCTCGACCACGTACTCGCAGTACGAGTTGGTGACATCGAACTCGTCGAACCCCAGCCGGGCCGGCCAGCTGGTTTCGTGCTGCATTCCGAAAAGTGCTGTGCGCCAACCAGCCTCACTCAACAGCGCAGGCAGGGTTCGGACGCCGTCACGGTATTCCCAGCCGTGGTGGGCCAGCCCGATCAGTCCGTTGGATTGCGGATAGCGGCCGGTGAACAGCGATCCTCGCGACGGTGAGCACAGCGGCGCGGTCGCGTGCGCGCGGGTGAACAGGATGCCCTCGGCGGCCAGCGCGTCCATCCGCGGGCTGCGGACATCCGGGTGTCCATAGACACCCAGGTAGCGGCCCAGATCGTGCCAGTGCACGAACAACACGTTGTCGTCGGAACTCACCGCCCCAGCTTGCCCCAACCGGCGCCCGGCACGCTCAACCGGCCAGCCCGAGGCGGCGGTCGGTCGCCCGCTCGCGGGCGGTCATGGCACCCCAGATTCCGTGCTTCTCGCCCACCTTCAGGGCGTGCTCGCGGCAGGTGGCCAGCACCGGGCAGCCGCGGCAGATCGACTTGGCCAACCGTTCGCGTTCGCGCCGTACCGTCTTGCGGGTCTCCTCCTCGGGGAAGAACCATTCACTGGGATGATCCAGGCAGCTGCCGTGCATCTGCCAGCCAACGTAATCGTCCCCCGGTTCTGCCCACGCACTCATCAGGAGATGCTCCAGCCGAGCACGCGCGACGTCAGCAGTACCAGGCCCAGCGACACCGCCGCAACGACCACCAGTCCGATGACCGCCACCACCAACGGGCGCCAGCCGGCGCGCGCGATGGCCCGGATGTCGGTGTTGAGACCGACGCCGGCGAAGGTCAGCAGGAACGCCCACCGCGACACGTTGGCCAGGTTGGTCAGCTGCCCCTTGTTCAGCCAGCCCAGGGTCGCCACCGCCGAGACGGCCAGGAACCCGAGGACGAACTTCGGGAACTTCGCCCAGATGAACGCGGCCCGCGCACGCACGCCCGGTGCCACCTGGTCGGCTTCGCCGCGCGATGCCCAGTACAACGCGAATCCCAGTACCACGAACCCGATCAACGCGTTGCGCACCGACTTCACCAGGACCGCGATCTTGCCGGCCTCGTCGGAGAACAGGTAGCCGGTGGCCGTCGTCTCAGCGGTGTTGTCGACCGCCAGGCCCGCCCAGAGGCCGAACTCGTGGTCGGTCAGGCCGATGGCGTGGCCCAATGGCGGCAGCGTGAACAACGCCACCGCGCCCAGACCGAGAATGGCTGCGATCGCATAGCTGACGTCGGAGTTGCGCGCGCGAATCGCACCCTTCGACGCGACGATCGCCGATACTCCGCAGATCGAGGTTCCGATCGCCAGCAAGGACCCGAGCTTGCCGGACAATCCGAAAAGCCTGGCGGCGAAGAGAATTATCGCTCCCGCGATGGTCATGTCGATGAGAATCTGCACCAGGATCGGACCGCCGAGCTTGCCGATGTCACCGAGCAGGAACCGGGAGCCCAGGGCCACGATGCCAACCTTGAGCCAGAACTCGTACGTCGCGACGCCGGCCCGGAAGATCGGGTGCAGGCCGATCGTGTTGGTGATCAACAAGCCGATCACGATGGCCCACAACACATATTCAATGTCGGGCACTGTCCAGTGCTGGTGCTTGGCCAGCGCCAGCCAGCCCTTCTCGGCGTACTTGCCGGCCAGCCCGACGGCAATCAGCAGCAGAATACCGGGCAGGTAGTCCAGGGGGCGCCGACTGGTGAACGCGGAATGGTCGGCCTCGTCGGCGGTTTCGGCGATCTCGCGCGCATTATCGGTGACGCTCATCGGATCACCACGGAATCTTCGGCAGCAGATTGGCGATCGCCAGTACCACGACGATCCCCACCAGCAAATTGGCCCAGCCGTCCACGCCGAGGCGCAGGCCCGGCGAGCGTGGTTCGGCCACGGCGGAATGATCGGGTATGTCGGTGTCGGCCACGTTGGTTCTCCCCTCGGTCACGTTGTGCGGAACCGCAATTCGCGGTCGATCTCATCGTGCCGGTCGGCCCGTCGTCCGCCCAGATATCCGATCCGCCTGAGCTTTTGGTCGATCAGGACCAGTCGATCTCGAAGTCGACCACCAGATCAGCGGGGATCGCCAACGCCAGAGGCGTGTAGCGGCTGGAGGATTCGTCCCGCGCGACACCGGTGAGCACCCGTCCGCCGTAGCCGTCCGGGTTACCCGGCACGGTCATGGTCACCGTGGCCGACGTGACCCCGTGCTCGACCCGCAGGTAGAACCCCGCGCCCGGCTGCACCGGTCCGACAAGTTCAGCGCGGGATGCGTTGTCCACCAACACCGCATCGGTGGTCCGCAGCGCCACCTGATCGGTCGCAGCGAGCCGGAACGGCCCGATGAGGCCGTCGGATGCGGAGGCATGTCCCGCCGTCAGCCGCGGCCCCGTGGTCCGGGCCCGCGCCCGGGCGGCACCGGCCAGCAGGTAGTCGTAGAGATGCACGATGCGTGCTGGGTTGCGGTAGGTGCCGCTGCCGTGCAGCGAGAAGCGGACGGCGGCGACGGTGGCGCCACCCGTCACGGTCAGGCGGTAGTGCCGATAGCCGACATGACCGCTGCCCCGGGTGGCACCGGAGACCGTCGACCCGACGCCCAGCCCCTTGTGGTGG
>Ga0116193_1002444_pt1 | contig 14122 bp, 15 predicted proteins | sample AD_UKC115_MetaG_FD_89892 | JGI IMG/M metagenome (GOLD analysis project Ga0116193, IMG submission 89892) | Active sludge microbial communities of municipal wastewater-treating anaerobic digesters from Hong Kong - AD_UKC115_MetaG | ecosystem: Engineered > Bioreactor > Anaerobic > Digestate... | reverse complement strand
CCGGCCGTCGGGCCTCCGGAGCGCATCACCAAGAAATCTCCTGCATTTGGGCGGCGACCGACGCCTCGCGTGACGGGACCATCGGCACTGACCGCCGCACCGCCCGCGAGCCACACTGGGCACATGATCGCACCGACCGTCTACCGCGTGACTGCGCGCACGGCATCAGACCGCACGTCAAGCATCACCGCTGGCGACACCGTCATCCCCCTTGACTCGGCCTGGCAGCCCGCGTCGCCATCGGGACTGCCAGGCCCCGCAGAGCTGCTGTCGGCTGCATTGGCCGGATGCCTGCTCAAGGGTCTCGAGCGAGCGCGCGCGATGATGCCGTTCGAGTACGACAGCGCCGAGGTGACCATCACCGCGCACCGGCAGGACGTTCCGCCGAAGTTCACCGAGCTCGAGTACGAACTGCGCATTGTGACCGCCGAGAGCGAGCGCAGGGTCGACCTGCTGCATCGCAACCTGATCCAGTTCGGCACGATCTACAACACCCTCGCAGCGGCGTGCGACGTGCACGGCACAATCGTGGTGGTCGACTCCTGACCGACAACCGGTTTCGATACGCCGCTTCGCGGCTACTCAACCACCGGAGGCTAGATCAACCGAACTTGCCCGAGACGTAGTCCTCAGTGGCCTGAACGCTCGGCTTCGAGAAGATCGTCGTGGTGTCGTCGTACTCGATGAGCTTGCCCGGCTTGCCGGTGCCCGCGATGTTGAAGAACGCCGTGCGGTCTGAGACACGGGATGCCTGCTGCATGTTGTGCGTGACGATCACGATCGTGTACTCGGTCTTGAGCTCCTCGATCAGGTCCTCGATAGCGAGGGTGGAGATCGGGTCGAGGGCGGAGCAGGGCTCGTCCATCAGGATGACTTCGGGCGAGACCGCGATCGCGCGAGCGATGCAGAGGCGCTGCTGCTGACCACCGGAGAGACCCGAGCCGGGCAGGTGCAGGCGGTCCTTGACCTCGTTCCAGAGGTTGGCGCCCTGCAGGCTCTTCTCGACGAGGGCGTCGCCGTCCGACTTCGACATGCGGGTGTTGTTGAGCTTGACCCCCGCGAGCACGTTGTCGCGGATCGACATGGTGGGGAACGGGTTGGGGCGCTGGAACACCATGCCCACCTGGCGGCGCACGAGCACCGGGTCGACACCGGGACCGTAGAGGTTGTTGCCGTCGATCAGCACCTCACCGTCCACCCAGGCGCCGGGGATGACCTCGTGCATGCGGTTGAGCGTGCGCAGGAACGTCGACTTGCCACAGCCGGAGGGGCCGATGAAGGCCGTCACGGTGCGGGGTTCGATTCTGAGCGTGACATCCTCGACGGCCTTGAACTTGCCGTAGTAGACGTTCAGGTCGTTGACCTCGATGCGCTTGGACACGGGTTTCCTTATCTGTGCTGAGGCCTAGCGGCCGAGCTTGGGGGAGAAGATGCGGGCAATGAGTCGCGCGATGAGGTTGAGCGCCATCACGATAAGGATCAGGGTGAGTGCGCCCGCCCAGGCGCGGTCGAGGTAGGGCTGCACGACCGAGCCGGGGTTCGCGTACTGCGTGTACACGAACACCGGAAGGCTCATCATGCGGTCGCTGAACAGGTCGTAGTTCATGCTCGCGGTGAATCCGGAGATGATGAGCAGGGGCGCGGTCTCGCCGATGACGCGGGCGATGGCCAGCGTGACACCGGTCGTGATGCCGGCGATCGAGGTGGGGATGACGATCTTGAGGATCGTCAGCCACTTCGGCACACCCAGCGCGTACGAGGCCTCGCGCAGCTCGTTGGGCACGATCTTGAGCATCTCCTCGCTCGAGCGCACCACCACGGGGATCATCAGCAGCGACAGCGCTACCGAGCCACCGAAGCCGAACCGGATGCCCGGGTCTGAGAACACCAGGGCGAAGAAGGCGAAAGCGAACAGACCGGCCACGATCGACGGGATGCCCGTCATGACATCCACGAAGAAGGTGATCGCCCGCGCGAGCGGCCCGCGACCGTACTCGACCAGGTAGATCGCGGTGAGCAGACCGACGGGCACGGAGATGAGCGTCGCCATGCCGGTGATCAGCAGCGTGCCCATGATCGCGTGCAGCGCACCGCCACCTTCGCCGACCACGTTGCGCATCGAGCTGGTGAAGAACAGCGGGTCGAAGCGGGCGGCTCCGCTGACGACGACGGTGAAGAGCAGCGAGATCAGCGGCAGCAGGGCGATGATGAACGCCGTGAGCACGAGCGAGGTGACGAGGCGGTTCTTGGCCTGACGAACGCCCTCGACCAGGTAGGCGACGACGAAGATCAGCACGTCGAAGAGCACGGTGCCGAGGAAGATCGACAGCACGATGTTGAACTCGCTGCCGTTCGCGGCGGCGACGAGAGCGAACACGGCGCACATGGCGAGCCAACTGCCGGCCAGGAGCGCCCACGGCGCCCACTTGGGCAGCCGACCTGTGGTCAGGGAGTTCACGATGCCCGTGCTGGCGGTCGTCGCGGTCATCAGTTGGCTCCCGAGAATGCCTTGCGGCGGTTGATCACGAAGCGCGCGATCGAGTTGATCACGAGTGTGATGACGAACAGGATGAGTCCGGTTGCGATGAGGGCGTTGACGCCGACTCCGTGAGCCTCGGGGAAGTTCAGGGCGATGTTGCCGGCGATGGTCGAGGGGTTCTGCGAACCCGTGAGCACGATCGTGATGAGGGCCGCAGGCGAGAGCACCATGGCGACCACCATGGTCTCGCCGAGGGCACGACCCAGACCGAGCATGGCGGCCGAGATGATGCCGGGGCGGCCGAACGGCAGCACGGCCATCTGGATCATCTCCCAGCGGGTGGCGCCGAGCGCGAGCGCGGCCTCCTCGTGGAGCACGGGGGTCTGCAGGAAGACCTCGCGGGTGATGGCGGTGATGATCGGGATGATCATGACGGCGAGCACGATCGCGACGGTGAGGATGGTGCGACCCGTTCCGGAGACCGGAGGGGCGAACAGCGGGATCCAGCCCAGGTTGTCGACCAGCCAGCCGTAGAGCGGGGTGACGGCGGGGGCCAGAACCTTGATGCCCCAGAGGCCGAAGACGACCGACGGCACGGCGGCCAGCAGGTCGATGACGTAGCCGAGGCCCTGGGCGACGCGCCGCGGGGCGTAGTGCGAGATGAAGAGGGCGATGCCGAGCGAGAGCGGCAGTGCCATGATCAGGGCGAGCAGTGCTGCCCAGACGGTTCCGAACGCGAGCGGCCCGACGTAGGCCCAGAAGCTCGACGGTGAGCCCTTGAGCTCGGCGGGGTCGGCGACCAGTGCGGGGATGCTCTGTGCGACCAGGAAGACGGCAACCGCGGCGAGGGCCGCGAGGATGAGGCTGCCAGCGACGATGGTGCTGCCGGCGAAGATTCGGTCGGCCGGGCGGGCTTTCGCTCGCAGCGACGGGGTTCCTGTCGTCATTCCTGTCTTCCTGCGCGACCTGGGTGGTGTGGATCTGGGGGGAGGATTCGGGGAGGGCCGGTGCTCTACAGTCTGTCGGGCTGCGACCCTGCGTGCAATGCACGCCAGCCGCAGCCCGACAGTTACTGCACAGGTGCTACTTGATCGCCTCGAGAGCGGTCGCAACCTTGTCCGACAGGGCGGCCGAGAGCGGCGCCGAGCCGGCGGAAGCGGCAGCCTCAGCCTGGCCATCCTGGCTGGTGATGTAGGTGATGTAACCCTTGACCAGCGGGGCAACCTCAGCGTCAACGAACTCGGTGCAGGTGACGATGTAGCTCACCAGAACGAGCGGGTAGTGGGTCGCGTCGGTCGTGGTGCGGTTGATCTTGATCGACAGGTCCGTGGTGCCGTTGTTCGTGTCACCGGCGGGGGACTCGTCGACAACCTTGGCCGCAGCCTCAGCCGAGTAGTTCACGAACTCGGTGCCGACCTGGATGGCCGCCGTTCCGAGGTCGCCGGCCTTGGAGGCGTCGGCGTAACCGATGGTGTTGGTGCCGTTGGTCACTGCGTCGACAACACCCGAGGTGCCCTGAGCGGCCTCACCGGTCGCGTAGGGGAACGGGTCAGCAGGCTTCTCGGTCCACACGTCGGGAGCGTTCTGGAACAGGTAGTCAGCGAAGTTCTTCGTGGTACCCGAGTCGTCCGAGCGGTGCACGGCGGTGATGGGGGCCGAAGGAAGCTTGGCGTCCTTGTTCAGAGCAACGATGGCTGCGTCATCCCACGTGGTGATGTCGCCCTTGAAGATCTTGGCGAGGGTCACGGCGTCGAGGTTGAGCTTGTCAACACCCTCCACGTTGAAGATCACGGCGATCGGGGAGATGTAGGCCGGAACCTGGATGTAACCGGTGTCGGGGGTGCAACCCGCGAAGCCACCGTCGATCTCCTCCTGCTTGAGCGAGGAGTCGGTGCCCGCGAACGCGACGCCGCCGGCGATGAACGCCTCACGGCCAGCGCCGGAACCCGAGGGGTCGTAGTTGATGGTCAGGTCGGGGTTGGCGGTCTGGAACGCTGCGATCCAGGCCTCCTGCGCCGATCCCTGCGACGACGCGCCAGCGCCATCGATCGTGCCGGAGAGAGCCGGACCCGTGGTCGGCTCGGTGGTTCCACCCTCGTTTGCTGCACAAGAGGAGAGGAGGATGGTGCCTGCAACTGCAATGGCACCGATGGTGCCAAGGCGCTTGAAGTTCACGTTTAACCCTTCGGAAGTGTGATTGTTACTGCGGGCCAGTGCGACCCACCTGACGAACCTAAGCACTGGGGTTAACCACGCTCGGCCCGCAAGGTAAACGGAAGGTGAACGACGCCGTAACGACTGGCGCACCTGCGTGTGTTCGCCGCGTGTTTCAGTCGGGGCTGTGGGTTTCGACGGCAACCAGGCCCGAGAGCGGATGCTCGCACGAAACATGCAGCACCGTGAAGTCGCCCGTGCCGAGCGAAACGGACCGGCGCATGTCGGCGGTGACCGCCGACTTCGTCTGCGCCGCCACCTCGCCGACGATCTGCGGCAGAACCGGACCGTGGCTGCAGAGCACCACGGTCTTCTGCTTGCGCAGTCGCTTGCCCACGATCTTCTCGACCGTGGCCTGGCCGTGTTCGAACGCGTCCTGGCTGATGCCGGCCGTAGTCTTGACCGGCAGCGCTGTCAGCTGCGACAGGGGTTCGATGGTCGAGCGGCATCGCACGGCGGTGCTCGAGATGATCTTCGTGGGTCCGTACGCGGCGATGGCTGCGGCGATCTGCGGGGCCTGATCTGCCCCGCGCTGCATGAGCGGTCGCGACGAATCGGGGCCGTCCCACGTTCCCGGCGGCACCGCCTTGCCGTGGCGCACGGCGATGATGGCAAAGGTGCGGGCCCGGCCCGTCATGAGCAGTTCTGCGAAGCGGTCGATGACTTCGCGGTCGTGCGGGTAGCTGAGCCGATCGTGAACCTCGTCGATCGGCAGCCACTCGAGGGATGCGATCTCCGAGTTCGGCGTGAACTTCGCCAGCTCGAGGGCGTGCTCGTCGACCTCGGCCGCCCAGTAGTGCACGACCTTCTCGCGCCCGCTCGGCAGGGTGTACTCGACGGTTCCCAGCGGCGCACCCAGGTTGACGGCAAGGCCGGTCTCCTCGGCGATCTCGCGCACGGCCGTCTGCGGCAGCATTTCGCCGGGGTCGACCTTGCCCTTGGGCAGGGAGACGTCGGCCCGCGCGTCACGATGCACGACGAGGATCTTCGCCACTCCTCCGACGAGGCGCCAGCAGACGGCGCCCGCAGCCAGCACAGGTGGTTGCGTTATGGGGCTCACTCGGTGGCACTCACCGCAGCACTCCGCCGCGCTTCCTCTGGGAGATCTGCTTCATGAGTACATTCTGCATGTCCTGAAGGGGAGCGCCGTCCTGCGCGCGGTTGTGGCGAGTCCAGGTGCCGTCGGGTTCGAGCCACCAGCTGGACGTGTCATCCGACATCGCCAGATCGAAGAGGTCGTCGAGCTCACGCAGGTGGTCCGGGCTGGTGAGGCGCACCAGTGCCTCGACGCGACGGTCGAGGTTGCGGTGCATCATGTCGGCGCTGCCGATGAACACCTGCGGGTCGCCGTTGTTGTGGAACGAGAAGATGCGCGCGTGCTCCAGGTAGCGCCCGAGTATCGAGCGCACCTTGATGTTCTCGCTGAGCCCGGGCTGGCCCGGCTTGAGGCCGCAGATGCCGCGCACGACGAGCTCCACGGGAACGCCCGCGTTGCTCGCACGGTAGAGCGCGTCGATGATGGCCTCGTCGACGATCGAGTTCAGTTTGATGCGGATGCCCGACGGCAGACCCTCACGCGCGTTGGCGGCCTCCGCGTTGATGCGCTTGAGCAGACCGTTGCGCAAGTGGAGCGGGGCGACGAGCAACCGCTTGAACTTCTTCTCGATCGCGTAGCCGGAGAGCTCATTGAAGAGACGCGTCAGGTCTTTGCCGACCTGGTCGTCGGCGGTGAACAGGCCGAGGTCCTCGTAGATGCGGCTCGTCTTCGGGTTGTAGTTGCCGGTGCCGATGTGGCTGTAGTGGCGCAGCACGCCACCCTCCTGGCGCACGACGAGCGCGAGCTTGCAGTGGGTCTTGAGGCCGACCAGACCGTAGACGACGTGAACGCCGGCCTTCTCCAGCTTGCGCGCCCACGAGATGTTCGCCGTCTCGTCGAAGCGCGCCTTGATCTCGACGAGTGCGAGCACGGCCTTGCCTGCCTCGGCCGCGGCGATGAGCGCCTCGACGATGGGGCTGTCGCCGGAGGTGCGGTACAGCGTCTGCTTGATGGCCAGCACGTTGGGGTCGAGGGCGGCCTGCTCGAGGAACGCCTGCACGCTCGTCGAGAACGACTCGTAGGGGTGGTGAACGAGCACGTCCTGGCGGGCGATCGACGCGAAGATGTCCGGGGCCGCGTTCGGCTCGACCGGCAGCAGGTTGACGCTCGTCGTCGGCACGTGCCGCGGGTACTTGAGCTCGGGTCGGTCGATGCGGTTCAACTGGAACAGGCCGCCCAGGTCCAGGGGTGCGGGAAGCCGGTACACCTCCTGCTCCGTGATGTCGAGCTCACGCACGAGCAGGCCGAGGGTGACGGCATCCATGTCATCGGTGATCTCGAGACGGATCGGCGGACCGAACCGACGGTTGAGGATCTGCTTCTCGAGAGCCTGGATGAGGTTCTCGCTCTCGTCCTCCTCGACCTCGACGTCTTCGTTGCGGGTGACGCGGAACTCGTGGTGGGCGATGATCTCCATGCCCGGGAACAGGTCGCCCAGGTGGTTGGAGATGAGGTCTTCGAGGGGGATGTAGCGCAGGCGACCCGAGGCGTCATCCGGCAACTGGATGAAGCGGGGCAGGTTCGTGGGAACCTTCAGCCGCGCGAACTCCTCCTTGCCCGACTTCGGGTTGCGCACCCGGATCGACAGGTTGAGGCTGAGCCCGGAGATATAGGGAAACGGATGCGCCGGGTCGACGGCGAGCGGCATGAGCACCGGAAAGATCTGGCTGGAGAAGATCTCGTCGAGCGACAGCCGGTCGGCCTCGCCGAGGTCGGCCCAGGTCTCCACGTGGATGCCCGCGTCGTCGAGCTGCGGCTTGAGGCTCTCGCGGAACGCTCGCGCGTGCCGCTCCTGCAGCTCGTGCGCCTTCGCGCTCACCTCGGCGAGCACCTGCGCGGGCGGGGTGCCGATGTTGGTGGGAACAGCGAGGCCGGTGGCGATGCGGCGCTTCAGGCCGGCAACGCGCACCATGAAGAACTCGTCGAGGTTGCTCGCGAAGATCGCGAGGAAGTTGGTGCGCTCCAGCAGGGGCAGCATCTCGTCTTCGGCGAGGTCGAGCACGCGCTGATTGAACGCGAGCCAACTCAGCTCGCGGTCGAGGTAGCGTTCGGGCGCGAGGGAGCCGTCGTCGACACTCGACGACTCGTCGAGGTCGTACTCGTCGAGGGAGTCGGTCGCCTCCCCGATGTCGGCGAGGCTCTGGTCACTGTCCATCCGTTCATCCTGCCACTGCCGGGTGAACTGGGGGTTAAGTCGGTGTCAGTGGCCGGGGTAGTGGCGGGTGTCAGTGGCCGGGGTCGCTGCGCCAGCGGTACTGGATGTCGATGCTGTCCTCGCGGAACCCGAACTCCCGGTACAGCCGAAGCGCCGGAGCGTTGTCGGCTTCGACATAGAGATCGGCCTCGCGGATGCCTCGGCTCGCCAACCGCGCCATGCCCGCCTCGACCAGCCGCCGTCCCCATCCCTGCCCCTGGTAGTCCGGATCGACCCCGACCACGTAGAACTCGCCGCTGCCGGTCCCGGTGGTCGAGCCTGTCGAGACCGGCCCGCCCCCCTCCACCTTCAACCAGCAGAACCTGGCGAGCCGGTCCCCGTCCCACGCCAGCAGCACATCCTCGGGGTCGAACCACGGCTCGGCGGCGAGGGCGTCGAACTCGGCACGCGTGAGCCGCCCCTGCTCCGGATGCTCGGCGAACGCCCGCGCGTTGACGGCGAGCAGGGCATCCACGGCGCCGTGCACCGAGTTCGCCAAGGTGGCCAATGGTTCGCTCGGCGCATGGGTCTTCCAAGCGAACTCGGCGCCGGAGGGGACTACCGCGCGCAGGTGCAGCAGCTCCCGCACCGGCTCGAGTCCGTGGCTGGCCGCGAGGCGGCGCGCACCGGGGTGGGCGCCGTGTGCCCAGACGAGCAGGTCACCCGGGGCGTCGACGAGCAGGCGGTGGAGCATGGCGCGTCCGTGACCGTGGCGCCGGGCATCCGGGTCGACGACGAACTCGGCCTCGGTGACCGAGGTGGTCGAAGCGCCAGTGACCGTGCGCACGGCAGCAGCGACGTCATCGAGCCAGACAACCTCGCGGGCGCCGGTCGCGAGTTCGGCCAGCGCTCCGTCTGAGAACGGCGGATGCCCGTCCGCTGCCCGAGCTCGGGCGATCAGCCGCGCGAGCCGGGCGTCCACGGCACCGCCGCCCGCGTCGCTCCCACCACCCGACCCCACTGCGGGAGCGCTCTCAGCTCGAGGCTACGGGAGCCGGCGTCAGTCGCTCGGCGTCGTCGTCGTAGACGTTGAAGCGGTAGCCCACATTGCGCACGGTGCCGATGAGCGACTCGAGGTCGCCGAGCTTGGCACGCAGGCGCCGCACGTGCACGTCGACCGTGCGTGTGCCGCCGAAGTAGTCGTAGCCCCAGACCTCGCTGAGCAGTTGCTCGCGCGTGAACACCCGCGACGGGTGCGTCGCGAGGAAGCGCAGCAGCTCGAACTCCTTGAACGTGAGATCGAGCGGTCGGCCGTGCACCTTCGCGGAGTAGCTGGCCTCGTCGATGACGACACCCGAGGCCTGGATCTTGGAGCTGGAGGAGTCGAGTGCCTGGCGGCCGAGGGCGAGCCGGATGCGGGCATCCGCTTCGGCGGGACCGGCGGTCGCGAGGATGACGTCATCGACACCCCAGTCGGCCGAGACTGCGGTCAGGCCGCCCTCGGTGAGGATGAGGATGAGCGGAACGGTCACGCCCGTCGTGGTGAGGATCTTGCACAGGGACTTCGCGCTGGCGAGATCCTGGCGAGCATCCACAAATATGAGGTCGCAGGTGGGCGCGGAGATGAGCGAAGCAGGTGAGGCGGGTATCTGCTTCGTGGTGTGGCTCAGGAGCCCCAATGCGGGGAAGACTTCACTGTCGACCGCAGAGGTAAGGATCAACAGCTGCGCCAATCGACCTCCAAGTGCGTAGGGGACAGTCTACGACCCACTCTAGGATCACTGTATGACGTGGCAGATCTGGAGTGTGGTGCCCGTGTGGCTGGCGGCGGTAGCCGCAGCAGTGATCATCGGGCTGACGTCCGCACCCGAGGCGCGCGTGACCTGGCTCGGAGTGGCGCTCGCCGGTGCCGTCATCGTGACGTTCTTCATCCAGCTGGCGATTCAGCGCAAAGAGGGCTTCGTGGTTCGCGCCATGGCGAGTGTCACCGGCGCGATCATCGTGCTGGCCATCGCCTCGGGCGTGTTCGCTCTGATCGGCTAGCGCGCGGGCCGCGCATCGAGACCCCACCGCCGGTTGAGTAGCGACCGCAGGCCGCGTACCGAAACCACCCGATAGTATTGACTCATGCTTCTCGCCCTTGAGCTCTTCTTCGTCGGCCTGTTGCTGCTGGCCACGCTCTCGATCGGGTTCGTTTCGGTCGTCGTGCTTTACAACCTGTACCGCGGCCAGCGCTAGTCGCTGGGCGCCTGAGGCGACCATGATCTCGCTCAACGCCGATATTCCGGCCGAACTCGCGCCGCTCTCGTGGCTGCTCGGCGTCTGGGAGGGCACTGGCGTCGTGCACTACGGCGTCGGCGACGAGACCAAGACGCTCGAGTTCGGGCACCGGGTCAGCTTCACCCACGACGGCCTGCCTCACCTCAACTACAACTCCTATGCCTGGCTTCTGGATGACGCGCTCACCCCGCACGTCACCGAGACGGGTTACTGGCGGCTCAGCCGCCCCGCCGCGGAGGGCGACCCGGGGCCTGGCATGCTCGCCGGCACGGGGGACAAGCCCTTCACCACCGCCTCGGCGGTCGAGACTCTGCGCAACTCCGACGGCGGCTTCGACATCGAGGCGGCGATCGTGCACCCCAACGGCGTGAGCGAGCTGTACCTCGGTCAGGTCAAGGGCGCCCGCATCGACCTGGCCACGGATGCCGTGGTGCGCAGCGCCAGCGCGAAGGAGTACGCCGCGGCCACCCGCTTGTACGGCCTGGTCGACTCGCACCTGCTGTGGGCGTGGGACATCGCCGCCCTCGGCCAGCAGCTGAAGACCCACGCGTCGGGCAGGCTCGCTCGTGTCGACTGAGCCGGTGCCCGCCCCGGTGGTCGAGCCTGTCGAGACCCCCGCGCCCTTCGCCCGCCGCCCCAACGCCGTCGGCTCCCCGCCCCAGCACTACGGCAACCCGCTCGGCGAGCAGCGCGCGCTCGCCGCGGGCACCGCGATCGTCGACCTGTCCGACCGTGCGGTCATCACCGTCACCGGCCCCGATCGCCTCACCTGGCTCGACTCCCTGACGTCGCAGTCCCTGGCCGGCCTCGCGGCGGGGGCGTCGGCCGAGACCCTGCTTCTCGACCCGACCGGACGTCTCGAGCACGCCATCCGCGTCATCGACGACGGCGTCACCGCGTGGCTGCTGGTAGACGGTGCCGAGGGTGCGCCACTGGCCGCCTGGCTCGACCGCATGCGCTTCATGCTGCGCGTGGAGGTCGCCGATCGCTCGGCCGACTACGCGACGTTCGGCACGCTCGCGCCGGTGGTCGAGCTGGTCGAGACCTCCCCGTCGGTCGAGCTGGTCGAGACCTCGCCGGCGCAGATCCCCCCCGCCGCCCCCAACGGCATCCCCCTGATCTGGCGCGACCCGTGGCTGGATGTCGCCCCCGGCGGCCACCAGTACGCGCACCCTGCGCAGCACCCCGCCGCGGGGTGGACGTATGCCGAGGTGCTCGTGGACCGCGCGGATGCTGCCGCCGCGGCATCCCTCGCCGACTCACCCGCGGCTGGCACTCTCGCGCTGGAGGCTCTGCGGATCGCCGCGTGGCGTCCGCGGTTGTCGACCGAGGTTGACGAGAAGACGATTCCGCACGAGCTGGACTGGCTGCGCTCGGCCGTGCACCTCAACAAGGGCTGCTACCGCGGTCAGGAGACTGTCGCCAAGGTGCACAACCTCGGCCACCCGCCGCGGCGGCTCGTGATGCTGCACCTCGACGGGTCGGAGGGCGTGCTGCCCGGGCCAGGCGACCCGGTGCTGCTGCCCAGCGCGGATGACTCCGCGCCCACCGAGGTCGGACGCATCACCTCGGCCGCGATCCACCACGAGCTCGGCCCGATCGCGCTCGCCGTGATCAAACGCAACGTCGACCCCGCAGCCGACCTCGTGGTCGCCGCCGACGGTGCGCAGGTCGCTGCCGCGCAGGAGGTCATCGTGCCGACCGACGCGGGCGCCGAAGCCAACGTTCCCCGATTGCCGCGACTGGGCGCCGTGCGCCGGTGACCGACTCCCCGGCTCTGCGCAAGCTCGAACGCCAGGTGCGCCGGCGCCTCGATGTGCGCATGGCCGGCCGACGGGTGTGGGAGTCGCTGCCCGCGATCATCCAGATCGTTTCCGCCGTCGCGGCCGCGTACTCGATCGCCCACTACGGCCTCGGCCATGCGGTGCCGATCCTCGCGGTGACGGTCACCATCAACTCGCTCGGCTTCACGCGCGACGCCCGACCGCGGCGCGTGGTCGAGACGGTGATCGGCATCCTGCTCGGCGTCGCCCTGAGTGACGGGCTGTCGCTCATGCTCGGCAAGGGGTTGTGGCAGCTGGTCGTCGTGCTGCTTGTGGTGTTCGTCATCGGTCGGGCGCTGCGCTCGAACCCGGCCTTCGCGCTGGCGGCGGCTACGCCGTCCGCTCTCGTCGTGATCCTGCCGATTCCCGAAGGGGGTCCGTTCGGTCGCACCGTGGATGCCGCGATCGGCGGCGCTGTGGCCCTGCTCGCCACGGCGCTCATCCCGCGGGACCCGCAGCGCGCCGCAACCCGGGACCGTCGCATCCTGTTCTCGGCGATTGATCAGAGCATGCAGTCGATCATCGACTGCCTCAGCAATGCCGACACCGGTGCCGGCGAGCTCGCGTTGAGTCGACTGCGTACTACTCAGCCGCTGGTTGACGCTTGGACGACGAGCCTCGACAGCGCGATCGCCGTGTCGCGCATCTCCCCGTGGCTGCGCCCCCGCCTGCCCGAACTACACCGGGATGCCCGGGTGCTGACCGCCGCGGACCTCACCGCGCGCCACCTGCGGTCCGTCGCGCGGCGGGTCGAGTTTCTCGTGCGCGACGGCGTGCCCCGGCCCGCCCTGGCCGAGCTGATGACGCAGATCGCCACGGGCATTCGCCTACTCAATGAGGAGTTGGATGACCCGCAGCTCGCGGGCGCGTCCCGGTCGCTGGTCGGTGACCTGGCTCGACGCCTCGATCCGGCAGGCGTGATGCCGGATGCCCACGTGACCGACGCCGCCCTCGTGCTCATGCTGCGCCCGCTCACCGTCGATCTTCTCGCCGGGTCGGGCATGCCGATCGACGAGGCGCGCGAGCTGCTGCCGGAGTTGTAGGGCTCCGAGCGGTTTCGATACGCCGCTGCGCGGCTACTCAACCGGCGGGATCTCGGCAGGCTCGATCACCGGCGGGATCTCGGCGGGCTCGATCACCGGCCGGATCTCGACAGGCTCGATCACCGGTCACCACGTGAACCCGCGCGGCGCCACCGCCTCCCACGCGACGGTCAGCTCGCCGAGCCGCCAGCGCGCGCGGGTGCTGAGCACGGGCCATCCAGACTCGCGCATCGACGCGCACGTCGCAAGCCACCGCTGTGGCCCGCCGTAGACGCCGAGCGGCGCGTGCACCGCCCACCACCGGTCGAGCTCCATGAGAAGCGAGTGCACCTTCTCGCCGTCGACGTTGCGGTGGATGAGCACCTTCGGCAGACGCTCGGCCACCACCGACGGAACCTCGCCCGCCTCCGCCAGCGACGCGAGGTGCAGCGCCACAGTGAACGACTCCGGCCCGCCGGCGCCCACCGCCACCCACGAGGCGATGCGCCCGATCTCGTTGCAGGTGCCTTCGACGAGCAGTCCGTCGGGCTGCAGTCGTGACACCATGAGGCGCCACGCAGGCAGCACTTCGGCCTCGTCGTACTGCCGTAGAACATTCAGCGCGCGGATGACCGTGGCACGGGCATCCCGCCCCCTGCCCGGCAGCGGCACCTCGAAGCCGCCCACCGCGAACTGCACGCCGGGCCGCGCGAACGGAACCGCCGCGGCCACCCGCGACGGTTCGATCTCGAGTCCGACGACCTCGACGTCGGCACGCACCCGCGCCAGCCGCTGGTGTAGTTCGAGGGTCGTGGTCGCGCTGGCGCCGTAGCCGAGGTCGACGACCAGCGGATGCTCGGCTCGCCTCAGTGCCGGCAGGTGCGCGATCCACCGGTCGATGCGGCGCAGGCGGTTGGTGCCGGTGGTTCCGCGCGTGACCTGGCCGATGGGCATGCACCCATTGTGCCGCGCGCAGTTCGGCCTTCGGTGATCGAGCCGCCTTCGGTGATCGAGCTTGTCGAGATCGGATCGAGTCCGTCGAGATCGGATCGAGCCCCCATCCTCCGCACACTT
>Ga0116193_1002443_pt1 | contig 14124 bp, 15 predicted proteins | sample AD_UKC115_MetaG_FD_89892 | JGI IMG/M metagenome (GOLD analysis project Ga0116193, IMG submission 89892) | Active sludge microbial communities of municipal wastewater-treating anaerobic digesters from Hong Kong - AD_UKC115_MetaG | ecosystem: Engineered > Bioreactor > Anaerobic > Digestate... | reverse complement strand
TTTAATACCATCGATCAAAGTGGCTATTCATACATTTGTGTATATAATAATAATAGTTACCACACCCATTACTATTATCCTTTCACGAGTCAGAATACCGTTGCGCGTTTTTGGACCAGTTCGTCCGGAAAATTTAGGGGTATGTCTTACAATGAAACGGGCATCTATTATGGTTCTAGTGAGGACAGTCGTTCCGCTTTCAGTGTGCGTTGTGTCAAGGATTACAACTAACGGAAATTCTTATAAAATGAAAAGAGCTGTAAATATTATTTACAGCTCTTTTTTGTTTTGCGGAGAGAGCGAGATTCGAACTCGCGGTACCGTTACCGATACGACAGTTTAGCAAACTGTTGGTTTAAGCCGCTCACCCATCTCTCCTTCTGCTTAAAAGTGGATGCAAAAATACATTTTTTTTTTATTCAAACAACACATAATACCATTTTTCTTTAAAAATAGCTATTTAACCTTTTTTAATAAAACTCATTTCTTAAAAAAGTGTGCTTACGTCTTTTTATCGTACTTTTGCCGAAAATTTGAACATGGAATTTACTGTTGCCCAAATTGCCGAAATATTATCAGCAGACGTGGTTGGAAATCCCGAAGCGATTATTAAATCGGTATCAAAAATAGAAGAAGGATGCGATGGCGCCCTGACCTTTCTTGCCAATCCGAAATATACCCATTTTATTTACGAAACAAAGGCAACGGCAGCGATAGTCAATCGTTCGTTTGTACCCGAGAAACCGGTTCCTTGTATTTTAATTAAGGTAGATGATGCCTATACGGCTTTTGCCACGTTGTTGAATTTTTACAACAATCTAAAAAACAACAAAAAAGGAATCTCTCCACTCGCCTGTATTGACGAGAGCGCTACCATCGGAAAGGATGTGTACATTGGCGAATTTGTAAGTATCGGAGCGAATGTAGTGATTGGTGATGAGGTTAAATTATTTCCTCATGTTTGTATCGGAGATCATGCCCGCGTGGGGGCCCGTACAACGTTGCATTTCGGCGTGAAAATGTATGCCGAATGTCAAATCGGGCAGGATTGTATTGTGCATGCAGGAAGTGTTATCGGAGCCGACGGATTTGGCTTTGCCGCCCAAGACGGCTCTTTCCTGAAAGTCCCCCAAATCGGAAATGTGGTCATCGAAGATGGTGTCGAAATAGGAGCCAATACCTGCATCGACCGTGCTACGATGGGATCCACGATTATACATGCCAATGTTAAGTTGGACAATTTGATTCAGATTGCTCATAATGTCGAAGTAGGTGAGGGGTCTGCATTTGCCGCACAATGTGGGGTTGCCGGTTCTGCAAAAATCGGGAAACATTGTATATTCGGAGGACAAACTGCCGTCAACGGACATATCGCGATTGGAAATAACGTTATGGTAGGTGCATGTTCTGCCGTTGCTGCTTCCACCCAAGATAATGAAATGCTCTTTGGAAGACCTGCCATTCCACACCGCGAAGAACAAAAATTAATCATTTATAGAAAAAAATTACCCGAACTATATAATAGAGTTGCACAGCTGGAAAAATTACTGAAAGAGAAGGAATAGCCCTCTATCAAACTCACGTTTAGCATGGAAAAACAGTCAACTATCAATACCTCCGTCTCCATTTCAGGAAAGGGGTTGCACAGTGGAAAACAAGTTACCGTTACATTTATACCCGCCGCTGAAGATTTCGGCATCAAATTCCAACGGGTTGACCTTCCCGGAAAGCCGATCATTCATGCCAATGTATTCAATGTGTACGACACCTCGCGCGGAACCTCTATCCAGGAACATAATGCCGAAGTCAAAACTGTAGAACATCTCCTTGCCGCCCTTGCCGGTCTTAAAATTGATAATCTTTTAATCGAAATTGATGCCGAAGAGATGCCCATTATGGATGGTAGCGCCAAATTATTTGTCGAAGCACTCCTCAAATCAGGCATTAAAACCCAAAATAAAAAAAGAGAACATCTTGTCATTGATAAAATTATCAAGTTCGAAAAACCCGATAAAGGAATAGAATTGACAATTACTCCGGCTGACAGCTTTAAGATGACTGTTGAAGTGGACTACGGAACCGATGTGTTGGCCAAACAACATGCTTCCCTCGAAAGCATGGATGAGTTTCTCAAAGAGATTTATAACTGCAGAACATTCGTATTTCTCCACGAAATACAATTTCTAATCCAACACAACCTTGCCCTCGGCGGCGATTTGGATAATGCCATTGTCTTCGTGGACAAAAAACCGGATGCCCAAACATTGGAACAATTAGCCAAGTTCTTCAATAAATCCAATATTCAAGTCATGGAAAACGGCATTCTGAACAATCTGCAATTGCATCATTCTAATGAACCGGCACGTCATAAACTATTGGATTTGGTGGGAGACCTATACCTTTTGGGGAAACCGATACAAGGGCATATTGTCGCCAAAAAAACCGGTCATTTCGCTAACGTCGAGTTTGCCAAACTTATAGCCGAAGCTATTTAAGTGATTTCCGCCTCCGCCTTCACAGGAAACGAGAATCGTTAAATCTGCAAAAATTAACACAATATTTTTTGTAAAATATTTTTTTATATTTGCTTTTCGATAATAATGACTCTTTTAACAAGAAAATAAGATTTAATAACTATTAAAATGCTTTCATATAGTGTTTTAATTTTGTTTTGCAATTTGATTATAATAGATGTTTTTATCCGAGTATTTAAAAAAAATACTTTTTAATAAATGAAATTATAAAATTTTCACTTTTGAAAATTACAAATCTCCAATTATACACATAACCAATATCAAGTTTATGAAAAATAAATTAGTACTAATAGGTTTAATTTTATTGTTTTACATCACCGCTGCTTTTACCCAAAATGGAGGCATGAGTTACCAGGCCGTGATACGCGACAACAACGGGCAATTGCTCTCCAATCAATCGGTAGCCGCAATAATTAAAGTCAGAATCGGCTCTACTGATATTTTTAATCAAACCTATCAGGTTAATACCAATGCCCACGGTCTGCTTACCGTTAATTTTGCAGATCCTGTTTTTAAGAGTGTTAACTGGGAAAATGCTACTATGAGTTGTGAGGTCAGACAAGGAAACAACGTTTATCTCGCAGAAAACTTTCAGTCGGTAGTGGCAGTTCCGTTATCTTACTATGCAACTTCTATGAACCGCGACACCCTTCACGCTTATTTAAATTCGGATAATCATATTTTGGATATTCGTCACTACATGGAACAAAACAGACAATATATTATTTATAACGATATGATTATTCATCAAGCTCTGGAGGATACGGCAGCCAATATCCGACAAGATATGGCGCTTATGGATTCTGCTCTTCGCAGTGCATTGTCAGACACTGCCGCTTCTATCCGTAGCGCCCTTGTGGATTCTTCCCAAGATATCCGTATTGCCTTGCTCGACACCGCTGGAAATATTCGTGCCGATATGGCGCTTATGGATGGTGCCATTCGTAGTGCATTAATCGACACCGCCGCCGATATCAGAAGCGCATTGGGCGATACGGCTGTTGATATTAGAACTGATATGATCACTATGGATAATTTGCTCCGGAATGATTTAGACGATTCTGTGGCGTCACTCAGAAATGCACTTTATGATACTGCTACGGCCATAAGAACTTACATAAGTACGTTGGAAACCGATACGCAAAACTTAAACGATGTATTGATTCGGAATAATTCAGCGGAAAATCAAAATATCATCAACCTTGCCGACCCTGTAAATCCTCAGGATGCGGCAACCAAAGCTTATGTGGATGCTTTGTTGGCAAGAATAAATGTTTTGGAAGAAATGGTTTTGTTATATCATGGAATTACGGATTCAAGAGATGGAAATCATTACAATGTTGTCAAAATTGGGAATCAGATATGGATGGCAGAAAATCTAAAGTATTTACCGAGTGTTGAAGCTCTTGGGACATACGATCCATCAACTCCCTATTACTACGTGTATGGTTATGATGGCACCGATCTAAACGTTGCCAAAGCGACGCCTAATTACTTAACGTACGGAGCTTTATATAATTGGGCTGCAGCTAAAGATGCCTGTCCTTCCGGCTGGCATTTACCCGATAATAGCGAATGGACCCAATTAGCTGATACTCTCGGTGGAATGAGTATTGCCGGCGGTCAAATAAAAGAAATAGGGACAGACCATTGGGTCAGCCCAAACATAGGAGCAACCAATGAAAGTGGCTTTACCGCTCTTCCGAATGGCTATTTCAGCCTTTCGACATTCTCTATCTCTATTGGATATGGCGCCATTTGGTACAGTCTTTCTGAAACAGGACCCGAGACTGCTTATTTCGCATATATAAACTCCGGGGATACTGAATTCAGCTTGGCACCTAATAGCAAGTCGTTTGGCTATGCTGTTCGTTGCGTAAAAAATTAAGTTTTTATTATTAAAAAAAAAGAATTTACAGAAGAAGAACAAGAAACTAATGATTCCGCATTAAATCCGACTGTCACGTCAAATATTCAATTTAATGATTCATTAATATACGGATCGATGACGGACCAAGATGGGAATGTTTACAAAACTATTGTAATATATTGTTGTCCGGTAAAAATAAAAAACATCAATATCATTATTGTTATTTAATTATGAATAATCTTGGTTGTGCTACAATATTATACTTAAAATCCATAATGGCCGCATTACAGAAAGTTGTGGTATCTTTTTTTCTTACAGAATTGGCATTATGCTGATGGCCGAATAAATGGAACTTCAATGAAGGCATTGTATTAATTTTTTCACCCAGAATTATATCGCCACAGTGTTCTTTGTTATATATATCACCAAATCCGAATGGTGGCTGATGGGTAATAAGAATGTCTGTATCGTCGGGGATGCCGTTGATCATCTTGTCAAGAGTACCATCGGTTATGTCTTCCATAAACATCGGGATTCCAAAGAATTTAATACCTTCAATAGCTACACCAGAGTTACAGAGATAATGAACATTGTCTGGTAATCCTTCGATACCGTCGGCTCCATACATACACATATCGTGATTCCCGGAAATGAATATCTTGTGGCGATAAGGTAAGTCGCAGAACCAGTTTATGAAGTCATAGGCTTCCTCCTCGCTACCTGTACATGTGAAGTCACCGGAATGAACAATAACATCTGCCTTCGGCAAGGCTGACAGATTATGATGTTGGCTATGGGTATCTGAAATGTGGAGGATTTTCATGATCAATAAAATAACATTAACTACTTGATGGTCGGGAACTTTTGATTTTTCTACTACGTGGAGTATTCCCACATAGTTTTAGTGTTTGTTAAGGGTTTGTTGATTATTCAATTTCTTTAATTTCAATGAGTTGATTTAATTCTTTTTCACAAAGATAATAAATTGTACCATATGTTATGTGTTTTTATTTTTAATATATTCAGGAGAATCAAGCTACATTTGATGGCTCCTTAGGGTTGCCATTTTTTCCAAGAGCAAACATTGCGAAAGCCCGTTTGGAGATTGGCTCCAGACAACCGGATGGTGTCCGAAACATTGTTTTGAGAAAGCGTATCGGAAGTTCCCCTGAATGCCACCCCTTGATGGACACTCCATTCGTGTACTTTGCTATGGAGATTGAGTAAATAGCTGGATTTTTTTGTTCCAGATTCGGCAAACTGAAGAATTTTCCTACGCTCATCGAATGTGGGAAGTCGATATTCGGGATAATAGTCCACCGAAACGTAGGAAATACGATTGGTAAGCAGACCTTGGTAAAACCGTTCAATAGTAAAATAATTTCCGGAATTCTGAGCAGTGTCCCAACAGATAATCTTATGACGAAGCAACAACGATTCAAAAACTCGGTCGGAACGCCAACGGCTGTATTGCTCTGCCTGCTCCTGCGTAATTCCCGTGATCGGATCTTTGCGAAGATCGGGATGGTTAAACGGAATATCGGCTTTGTAATTTAGAGGCAACGCCGACAGATACTCCTCTGAAGTATCTCCGAAAATTTTACTCAACCAATAAAGATACTCGAGCCAATCCATATTGGTAACTCCCCATTCATCGCAATACAAATTCGTGTCAATTTGAATGGTACCCGGAGGTGTAACCGAAGTCGAAAGGTTTTGCGCCCGCTCTCTCTTCAAAGCGGTACAAGCCACTAAAAAAATAGTACTTGCTACGATAAGAATACAAAATCGAAATCTCATCACGATAGGATTATATATTAAAAAATAAATTAATCTCAAATAGGATTATCTTGCAGAGAGCCAGGAGTTCGGATTGAGATATTTGTCATTTTTCCAAATCTCAAAGTGCAATTCATAGGTGGCGGAAGTTTGGGTTTTGGCGACAGTGCCAATGGCTTGCTTCGTAGTAACCTTATCCCCTTTTTTTACGTTTACGGAGGCTAAATTTTGGTACACCGACAAATATTCGCCGTGTCTCACCATTACCACTTTGGTGCCCATGATTTCCATAACGCCGGCAACAACACCTTCAAACACACACCGGACTTGAGTGCCGGCTTCGACAAGAATGTCTATTCCACGGTTTTCAATCATCACCGAAGGCACATCGGGGTGCGGGTAATTCCCAAAATCACTTATTTTTGCGCCCTTGATCACTGGCCATGGCAATTTTCCTTTATTGTTGGCAAAAGAGTTGCTGATGAGTTTTTCTTCAGGAGTCATCAATAATTCGTTCGTACTGCTGCTCTTGCCCGAAGAGGTAGTGGCTTCACTCTTTCCGGCTTTCTTCTTCCGTTCGTTTTCAGCCCGAATTTCAGCTTCTATGGCCTTCTTGATGGCTACATCCAACTCTTTCCTTTTGGCTTGTTTTGCTTTTAAGTCGGATGCCAGTTTGCGCTCTTGTTTCCGAAGGTCTTCTGCCATTTTGCTCTTGTTTTTGCGGTCTTTTTCCAAGGATTTGACTTCTTGTTCTTTTCCTTCCAACAAGAGTAACTTATCTTCTTTTAGTTTTAAAATCTCTTCATTTTTTTTACTGATTTCTTCTCGCGTGCGGTTGATCATCTCTACTTGATGTTTGATATTGGCCGCAAAGAGATTGTAGTACCTTGCCCGTCGGAACATCTGTGAGAAATTGTCCGCGGAGAGCAAAAAAGTGAGTTTATCGGTAACTTTTCGGTTTTTGTATGCCATATAGACTACTCTTTCGTAGTCGGATTTCATATACTCCAATTTTTTGTCTAAATTAACCAGCAATTTTTGATTTAGGTCCAACTCTTGCTCCAACGCAAATATTTCATTATTCATTGCAGTAATGAGCGCTTCCCGATTCGAAATCTGTTTTCTTAAAATCGAAATTTGTTGCAAGGAGCTGTTTCTGTTCTTTTTGGTTTCATCAAGCAACTTCTGCGTGTTCTTAATCTCGTTTTCTATCTTTTTCTTGTCATTTTTCAATTGTTCACTTTTGGACTGTGCCAACAGAACTCCTGTCATAATAACTACAGCGAGACCAAATAAAATAAGAAATTGTCGGATTCCCTTTTTGAACATTCGTTTGATGATATAAAACTTACAAAGGTAATATTTATCCCCAAAAAGTTAAATTAACGGAATAATAAGATATACACACCGAAATGTTGATTATTTATGATTAAGGTATGGTAAAAATAATTACCAAGAGAGTCAATTAAAAGTGCTTGATAATCAAGTACACGATTTTGTTAATTGGGGCGTGCCGACTACACCGTCGGCGCCCGGTTACAAGTCCCCTAAAGGTTGCCGTAAAGCTCTTGCAACAGACGACATTCATGTTCCCACACATATTTCGGCGCACTTTTTCGACACTGTTCTCGGCACTGTTGATACAGAATAGAGTCATTCAAAAGTTGGTTAACAGCAAGAGCAATCCCCTGTGGCGAATGTTCCGGAATGACTACGCCCACTCCGTTTTCGCGAACTACGGCCGCCATCTCCGGCAAGTCGGAAACCACCACCGGAATTCCTGCCCGAATGTAATCAAACAGTTTGTTGGGCAGGCAGTATCGATAGTTGCAGTTGGTATCCTTCTCCAGTGAACAGCCGATGTCGGCAAGTGCCGTGTAAGCCGCCAACTGCTCCGGAGCAATTCTCGGAATAAAACGCACAAGTTCTCCCAATCCCTCCGCTGCCACGCGCTGTTTTAGCTGTGGAATCACATCTCCGTTGCCAATAATGAGCAATAGTGCGTTGGGAATGAACCTCATCGCCTCAATCAACTCTTCTGCACCACGATCAATGTTGATGGCTCCTTGCATGACAATAATACGTTTATCTTCCGGCAGCCCGAATGTTGCACGGGTTCCGCCTTCAGAAATTATTGCACTCGAAGGGACGTTCCGAATGACCTGAACTTTCATTGTTCTTGTCGGATATTCGGCATCATATAATTGGGCAATCGAAGGACTTACGGTAATGACCAGTGGCAACTTCGGAAAACAAAACTTTTCAATACGGAGCCAGACCTTTCGTACGCGCGGACGGTCCGTTAATTCAGGCAATCCGCAAAAATATTCATGACTGTCATAGACGATTTTTTTTCTTCTTATTTTGCTGACCAAAAAGTTGGGGAGCAATGTGTCCAAATCATTGGCTACCAAAATGTCCACTTTACGAAACAATAAGAAGAAAAACAGGCGAAGATTGAATTCGGCATAAAAGCAAAATCCTTTTCTAAAAAAAAGAGACAATCGTTTGGTTTGATACTTTTTTTCGGGTACAGGCGGAGAATCGTTGTATCTTCGACCTACCGTCAATACTTCATACCCCGCATTTGCCAGGCACGAAGCTGTTTTATCCAACCGTTGGTCGGTAACGAGATCATTGGTAACCGAAAGAATGACTTTTTTCATTATTTGGCATAATAATCAATCACTTCGAGTAAGGTTTTGGAACATACCGGACAGAAGTGGTTGTATATAGGTTCTTTCATGGTACAATCGCGCCACGGGCGGAAGACTCCTTCTGCCACGTAGCCGCCACCTTCATAAACGCCCAACACGTTTTGATAGCCACGCACGTCGGGAGTAGGAATGGGCGTTTCGGGATCCATCATCGATTTCCATTTGCTTTCAAAGTCGGTCAGGGTTGTCAGATTGGGTTCAACGGGTTCAACTCCGACCGGATAGTAATCGCGCACCGAAACTTCGGAAGTGAAATACTCATCTCCGAGTCCTCCGATGAGATGTCCCAACTCATGCACAATCACATAGTCGGAACGTTCACCGGTATTATTCACCGTGCAATAAAAATTGTAAATACCACCCCCGCCGTACTTCTTGGAATTGGCCACAATGACAATCACATCATAAGGCGCATCGTCTGCGATTTCGTGCATTTTCCAAACATTCAAACACATCAGATAGCGATCGACATCAATCACATTATAGCTGCTGCCCAACAGGGTATTCTTGACAATCTCATTATTCGGGTCAGTGATGCCGGACTCTTCCGAATAGCCCTCAATGGCGCGAATATTAATCTTGTGGCCCGACTCTTTGAAAGGAGTGCATCCGAGAATATAGCCGGCAAATCGTTTCATGTCGTTGCGCAAAGTTTTCTTATCCGCTTTGGAGTAGCCGTCCGGGATAAAGAGAATATCCAATGCTTTCTCCGGAGCATTACTTTTATGCAACGTTATTATTTTATACTCTTTTTTAAAAGGAGTTACAGCATCAGTAAGCGGATTAAAGCTTCCCGAACCAATAATTTGGGCAACTTTTTTTCTATCATAAGAGGTAAATTGATAAGTGATGCTTTTTTTGGGAAAAGGCAGCAGCACGCACTCCTCAAAATGACCGATTTCGGTTTCGGCGCGTTCGGTAGTCCGATACTCATTAAAAAGGCAGGAGTAGCTGCGACTGAAAATCAACTGACCACTTTCGGCGTCGAACACTTCAAAGAGAACATCTCCGTAGCGGTTGGGTTCAATCAGCGAGGTATGGGTGCCGTTCCAGGTGCCTCCGGTATATAGTGATGCGATTTCGATACGGTTGCTATCGCTATTTCCGATATGCAAGTAGTCAATACGCAACGTTTGATTGATGAAATAATCGTTAAATTGTTGTCCGAACAAAGAAAAGCCCAGCAATACAACACTAATGGATAAAAGAACTCTTTTCATAATTAGTTTTTTTGCAAAAATACGTCAAAAAAATTAACAACGCCATTTTCTTTTGGGAAAAAGAAATTTTGGGTTAGGAGGTTCGGGAAAGAACTTTTTGGCTTGCGAGGAAAAGAAAAACAGAATATTGAATTAAAACAAAATAAAACAATAGGATTAAAAAATAAGATTCCGGGAATATTTTCCAAAAATATTATGTATTTGCAAGAAAAATAGACAATTATGATAGAACGATGTTTAGAAAAAGAAATTGAAAGCCGCTTTCACGGAAAACGGAGTGAAAGAGTGCATAAAAGAAGTTTTTTCAGGAAACAAAGATACAAATTTTTGAAAGTATCTTAAAGTGGAAAATAAAACTGATAAAATCTTAATTGAATTTATTCTTATTTCTATGTGCAAAATTAACGGGAGCCAATATTATTGGTACAATTCCTGATTTCAAAGAAAGATTGGTGATATGTTCACGAATATATGGGAAAATTATAGCCGCCCCATTTATTTTCCCAAACTCATCAAAATCTTTTAATTGGGATTCCCCTATACATTCAAATACACCAATCATACGAACATTCACCTTTACTTGTTCCATTTTTTGAAATTCCTGAACAACTAAAACAGTCTCTGAAACGGTAATGGTTTTTTCATTCACAGAGACATCAACATTAACCTTTAATTCTGTCTTTAAATCAGGACCAAAATATACATTATTTATTCTATAGAAATTGCTTTCTACAAGTATCAATTTATTGATTCTGAATCCAGACTCCATATTTTGGTTTTCCATAATTTATGCAGCGTGTAATATATTTTTATCCATTTTTGGTATTCTATGCCCTTTGATTTCTTTTTCAAATGCATCAAAACATTGTTCATGCGAGTAGAAATTAAAATCTTCAATATTATTTGAATTTTGTTTGATTGTAATTGACGGCATACAGATATTAATATCATTTATTTCTGAAAATTGAGCAAAAGTTAAACCTTCTTTGATATACATAACATTTTTAATTCCAACCAAATCGTCATCAGATATAAAACATATATTTTCTGTTGGATAAAGAGAGATGAATTTGTCAAACATTTCTAACTCCCATTCCATGTATTCATTATTTAAATGATAAACTTCATCCGGAACAATTTCAACTATGTGTACACAGGCATTTTTATCATGTTCATATCTGACACGAATATTAGTAATATGTTGTAATAGATTTTCCAATTGCGAGATAATATATTCGGAAGCGTTCATAATTAATATTTTTTTAGGATTGGAATAATTTCATTTGACAAATGCATAGACTTAGCACTCATAGAACTATCACATAAAATATCTTTGTAGTCTGAATCAATTCTAAGTCTTTTTAATTGCGATATTTTAGGGTTAAACTTTCTAAAATCTTCTGTATTCTTTTCTTTTATATAACTCCCAATATTATTAATCAAAACCTTGTGACTTCCTGTTTTGGCAATACTGCATTGCGATTCCAACTCCACTTCTGTGTTTCCGAGTGTATGAATCCAAATATGTTTCATAAGTTGCAAACAACTATAGTATGAACAATGTGGAACCGCAGCATATAGACATTTATCATTCAATATTTTCTCTGCATCTTTCAGAATCCCAGACTTATTAGTAAGATGACTTCCTTGCAGCATTTCCTCATAATTTATACGTTGCAAAGATAATACATTTTTTTGTTCAATATTTAAATTTATATTTTTTATATCAGGAGTCTTACTTATTTTTTGCAATTTTTTTCAACGCAGGAGAAGTGCAATTATTTCAAAAAAAAGTGCATTAAATTGTATTGTATTTCAATTGCACCGAGATCTGATAAGGGAAATTTTAGGAGAGCAACAGCAATTGGATGCAGGTAATCAATATAGCTTTTCGAATGTTCCGTGCATTCTTAATTATATTAATGAAATTTACCATACTTCGTTATAACAAGAATTTCCTTGAATCAATATTTCCTTTTCCCTTTTGTTGTTAAAGGAATAAAAAATAAAAATTAGCAAAAGCAATTCACAACAGAAAGAAGAAAAAAAGAGTGTTATTTAGTTCCCGGAAAGGCCTCTACATATCGGACTGTGAAATCAGGGAAAGCGTCTACATATCTTATGGTGAAATCGGGAAAAGCATCTACAAATTTCCATTTCCCGCAAGCATCAGGAAAAGCTTCTACTACTTTGACTTCTATATCCGGAAAGGCCTCTACCACTTTGACATCAAAATCTGCAAAACTTTCCACTACTTTTACATTTCCATACAACGGAATTCCCTTGCAGGTGCAGTTTGCTTTATCGAAAGTAGGGTTTATATTCCTGTCACTGATAGACAAGAACATAAACGGAATTAACAACGATAACCAGATACTTTTCATAACTGTAAAATTTTGTTGGAACTTCAGGTTGTTCAGGAAGCAAAGATACAAAATTGAAGAAGCAACAAGGAATAATAAGAAGAAAGTATTCCCACCGACGTAGCAGTAAACTTTTAGATTTAATTTTTGCGGAGAGAAAACCATTTTGTTTTTAAATAAGGGGTTGATGGGGTATATATTTCGCTAATGCCAGTGAGGGTTCTGACAGTGGAAAAGTTTTTTTTATAATTATGAAGAAAAAAATATATTGTATAAAATATATAACAAAAAAGTTATATATTTGTGGCGTGTTTTAACAAGGAAAGAATGAAATGGAATGAATTAAGAAGAATTGCAGAAGCTAATGGATGGAAACTGCACAGATCCGGAGCAAAGCATGATATTTACAGTCACCATGAAAAAAACTTTAAAATTCAAATAGGACGACATGGTTCGGAAGAGATAAGAAACGGAACATTTGCAAAACTGAAAAAACAGATAGGTTTTTAGCTGCAATCAATAAGAAAAAAAATAATCAAGATACAAAAACAATACAATGAAAACAACAGCTTTAATAGAAATCGGAGAGGATGGATATTTTGGTATATTCACTCCTGACATCAACACCACGATTGTTGGTGAAGGAAAAACAGTGGCAGAAGCTAAAGCCGATTTTGAAATCTCAGTTCAAGAGATGATAGCTTCATATACAGAGAATGGAGAGCCATTGCCCAAAGATTTGCAGAATATATCATTTGAGTATAAATATGATATAGCTTCATTTTTCAACTATTTTCCTTTGTTGAATATGTCCCAATTGGCAAAATATACAGGGATTAATCCATCTCTGATGAGGCAATACAAAAAAGGTCAATATATATCGGAGAAACAAATTGCCAAAATACAGGCAGGCATTAACAAAATAGGCAGAGAATTGGCGAAAATACAATTAATATAATTTTGTTTTGATTAGATAGAATCTTTATTTGCTTCTGCAGAAAAAAATAATTCCGAACAATGAGGCGGCATTCTTTTTGTCTTGATTTTTTGGTACTTTTGTATCAAGACAAAAGTACGAAAGAGAAAAATCGATAATTCTCCACCTCCAATAAATTACCATATAATCTTCTCTGAAACGGTGTGATGATGCGCCATATCGGTAGGAAATCTCCCCGTTGTCCCGATAGGGACAAAAGCCCGGTAGAACATTGCAGCGGTGGGTGATAATTATGTCCCGATTAGGGACAACAGATAATCCAAATCATCCCAATCCCGATTCCGAAAATTGTCAATTTCGAACGTCCCTAATCGGGACGCTGGTGGTTGGTTTTTTCTTTTGTTTCTACCGGGCTAGAGCCCCTAATCGGGGCTGTGCGGAAAGATTGCTATTATATATTGTTGTCCGGTATAAAACACCAACCATCAAAAACCAACCCAAATTCCTTGATTATCAAGGACTTTTGATTGGGTTTTGATGGTTTTTATTTTTACCGGAAAACAATAAAAAAAAATAATTTTGCAATCATATAGTCGCCGTGTACCATAAGCTTATCTTCCTTCTCCTACTTTTCAGTCTGTTCATTTTTCATCCCCTTTCTCATCTATCATTTCTTTAAAAAAGAGCGCCATCGAATACGAAGC
>Ga0116193_1002442_pt1 | contig 14130 bp, 11 predicted proteins | sample AD_UKC115_MetaG_FD_89892 | JGI IMG/M metagenome (GOLD analysis project Ga0116193, IMG submission 89892) | Active sludge microbial communities of municipal wastewater-treating anaerobic digesters from Hong Kong - AD_UKC115_MetaG | ecosystem: Engineered > Bioreactor > Anaerobic > Digestate... | reverse complement strand
TTGCCCAAGTAAAACCATAACCTTGGGAACTTTTCTGCGAAAACAGTGTCTGACCTTTTGGATTCGAAAAAATCTTTGAGCAATTCAGCGGCAAAATGATAGACTGACTTGAAGCGGATGAACGCTCAACACACACGAAAGGAAGGCCAACATGAGTTGGAAGAAATGGGTACTCATCACGATGACCGCTGGGGTCATGGGCAGCACCATGGGATGTGAATCAATCAAAGAACACGAAACAGCGCAGGGCGCATTGATTGGAACCGGAATTGGAGCCGCTGGCGGAGCATTGGTGGGGCAGGCCGCTGGCCATCATGCCGCCGAAGGCGCATTGATTGGCGGCGCGGCGGGCGCCGCGGCAGGAACAGGCATCGGCTATGGCATCGAGCAGAAGCGCAAGGCTCGCGAGGGCGAGTACGATCATCATTATCGCGACTAAAGCCGCCCCGTGAATTCGCGCCAAGGGGATCGTCGGGCAGTTGACGGCCAACTCGCGAGGTGATACTGAATCCTCACGATGGCCAAAATCATCTCTCAGGAGGACAACATGTTTGGTAGGCGGTTTATCGCCGTGGCGATCGCGGCAAGTCTCTTCGGTGCAACTGGGTGTGAATACACGCAGAACCGGGAAACGCAAACGGGCGCGCTCATCGGCGCAGGCTCTGGCGCATTGCTCGGCGGCATTGTCGGGCATCAGACCGGGCACACCGGCGAAGGCGCATTGATTGGCGCGGCGGCGGGTGGCCTGCTCGGCGGCGGAATTGGCTATGCCATGGAACGCCAGCGCAAGCAGTTCCAGGCCCAATTGGCGAACACCAATGCTCGCATTGACGAAATCAAGACGGCACAGGGGCAGCCTTCACTGCTCATCACCATGCCCAACCAGGTGCTGTTTGAATTCGACAGTTCGCAACTGCGTCCGCAGGCCATGGATTCGCTGGATCAGGTGGCCTCCGTCATTCGCGACCCACAATATCGCATGCCCAGCCGCATCATCGTGCACGGGCATACCGACAACGTGGGGCAATATGATTATAACATCCGGCTGTCGCAGGCGCGCGCCGAGGCCGTGCGCTCGTATCTGATCAGCCGCGGGATCAGCGCCTCCATCCTCGAAGCGCGCGGATGGGGACCCGATCGTCCAGTGGCCAGCAATGCCACCGAGACCGATCGCGCGCTGAACCGTCGCGTCGAGATCCAGATTATTCAGTAGCGCATTGCGAACACGTTGCATTTTTGCCAGCCGGGCCACGCAATTGGCCCGGCATTTTTTATAGGTTCAGCCATCGATCTAATCACTTAGACTAGTCCATTCTTTGTTTTTAATTGTGGTGCAGGCTGCCAGCCTGCATCTTTTAGCAAGCAATTCAAAGCCTTTAGGCCAATACCGCTTTTGAGCGTAGTCCTATGTCCCGTTTCCGCGTTGTCCTTGTCGAGCATGGCTATTCCTCCAGCAAATATGAAAAGGGAATTATTGAAGCCGCTGGCGGCGAGTTCATCGACGCCGACACCATGCCGCTTACCGAAGCGCTGAAACTCTGCGAACACGCAGACGGCATTCTCGTGCGCCGTCTTCAAGTCACGCGCGATATTCTCCAGCGCTTCCGCCGTTGCAAAATTCTGGTTCGTTATGGCGTGGGAACCGACAACGTGGACACCCAGGCCGCCACCGACTGCGGCATCATCGTCGGCCATGTTCCCACCTACTGCATCGACGAAGTCTCCACCCATGCCTTTGCGCTGCTGCTGGCCTGCATCCGAGCCATTCCGCAGACGCATTCACGCGTGATTGAAGGCAGTTGGGAAGTCAAACGCACGGTTCGCATCGAACGCTCATCAGGCAAGATTGTTGGCATTGTGGGGCTGGGCCAGATCGGGCGCGCCTTCGCGCGCAAGTGCCAAGGATGGGGATGGCGGCTCATTGGAGTCGATCCCTTCATTGACGCCGATAAAGCCCAAGCCGTTGGCGTGCAACTGGTCGATTTTCCAACTCTCCTGCGCAAATCAGATTACATCTCCATTCACGTCCCCCTGCTGCCCGAAACGCATCATCTATTCGATGCCAAGGCCTTCACGCAGATGAAAAAGGGATCGATTCTGGTCAATACCGCGCGCGGCCCTGTGATTGATCTGGCCGCATTGCCCGCCGCACTTGATGCAGGGCGCCCCATGTTGGCTGGACTCGATGTGTTTGAGGAGGAGCCGTTGCCGTCCGCATCGCCATTATGCCGCGATCCGCGCATTATTCTGACCGATCATACCGCCTGGTATTCCGAGCAGTCGCAAGTGGACCTGCAGACCCGCGCGGCTGAGGAGATTGCCCGCGTTTGCACTGGAGGCTTGCCATTATCGCTAATGAATCCCGAGGTTCTCGCGAAATTAGGCCGCGAGAAGGAATTCACAGTGCCTGAAACCATGCTGTGGCAGATGCGCCGCTTGCGACGGAATGCTGATTAAGGAACCGCCGCCTATTGGCATTTCGAAGAGCGCAGCGACCCAGTGTCATTTCGAAGGAGCGCAGCGACCCATTGTCATTTCGAAGGAGCGCAGCGACCCATTGTCATTTCGAAGGAGCGCAGCGACCCATTGTCATTTCGAAGGAGCGCAGCGCCCCATTGTCATTTCGAAGGAGCGCAGCGACTGAGAAATCTTCGTTTTCCCAGCGTGACTGCGCCTACGCGGGCGATATGAGCAATGTTATAATCTACCAAACACTTGCGCCACGCCTCCCTCTGGTGCAGTCTAGTTCCTGCAATTGTGCAGATCGTTTTCTCCACGGCATATTATCCAATTCGGCCGCCGCAGTTAGGGCGGTGCGGAGGAGACCCGCGTATGAGCGCTTATCAAGCCTGGTTCCAGTGCATCAATGAATCCTGCGGCCAGACCTATGATTTAAACCAAATCGTCTATCGTTGCGAGGCCTGCGGGTCGCTGCTGGAGGTGCGCCACGACATGGAGCGCCTGGCGCAACGCGATGGCAACGGCTGGAAGAAACTTTTCGAGGATCGTTATAAGAGCACCGAATGGCCCTATGGCTCGGGCGTTTGGGGCAAGAAGGAATGGATTCTGCCCAATATCGAGAACGAAAACGTGGTCTCGATGTATGAAGGCGGCACAAACCTGTTCTGGGCCGAACGCCTGGGCAAGATCATCGGCCTGCCCGACCTGTGGGTGAAACTCTGCGGCAACACGCACAGCGGTTCGTTCAAGGACTTGGGCATGACCGTCCTTGTCTCGCAGGTCAAGCAGATGATTTCCGAGGGCGCTTCCATTGAGGCCGTGGTTTGCGCCTCCACGGGCGACACCTCCGCTGCACTGGCGACCTACACGGCCGCGGCAGGAATTCCCGCCATCGTGCTGCTGCCCAAGGGCAAGATCAGCGTGGCGCAACTCGTGCAGCCCATCGCCAATGGCGCGCTCGTGCTGGCGCTCGACACCGATTTCGACGGCTGCATGAAGGTGGTGCAGGAGATCACCAAGCAGAAGCGCTTCTACTTGGCGAACTCCATGAACTCGCTGCGCGTTGAAGGACAGAAGACCGTCGGCATCGAGATCGTGCAGCAGTTTGACTGGGAAGTGCCCGATGTGATCATCATCCCCGGGGGCAACCTGGGCAACGTCTCGGCGCTGGGCAAGGGCCTGCAGATGATGCAGGAATTGGGCATGGTCAACAAACTGCCGCGCATCGTTGTGGCGCAGGCGGAGAATGCCAATCCGCTGTATTTGTCCTATCAGAAGAATTTTGCGGATTTTCAGCCGGTGACGGCCAAGACCACGCTGGCCAGCGCCATCCAGATTGGCAATCCAGTCAGCTATGAGAAGGCCGTGCGCGTGCTCAAGCAATTCAATGGCATCGTTGAACAAGCCAGCGAGGAAGAACTGGCCGATGCAACCGCGCTGGCCGACTTGACCGGCATGTTCAATGATCCGCACACCGGCGTCGCGCTGGCTGCGCTTTTCAAGTTGCTCAAGAGCGGCAAGATTGATCCAGCCGAGCGCGTGGTGGTCGTCTCCACGGCGCACGGGCTGAAGTTCACGGATTTCAAAGTCAAATATCATCAAAGCGAGCTGGATTTTCCCTGCCGCTATGCCAATCCCCCCATCGAATTACCCCCGTCGGTTGACGCGGTGAACAGCGCGTTGGATGAAGCGTTGAAAAGGAGAATACGTATCAATGAAGGATGAATTGGACAGTTCCAAGTGGGGCGAATCCACCAAGGCCATTCATGGCCCCGGACGCAAACCCAAAGCATATCATGCCGTATCCACACCCATCGTCCAAACCTCGAATTTCTACTTCGATTCGACCGATGAAGTGCTCGAATACATGCAGGAAAAAGCCAAGGGAAAATACATTCGCGAGGCCGAATACGGCCGCTACGGCAATCCCACGCAATGGGAGGCCGAACGCAAGCTGGCCGCCATCGAAGGCGCCGAGCGTTCCATCCTGTTTGCCTCGGGAATGAGCGCCGTCATCCTCACCCTGATGACGTTTCTCGACAAAAAAAGCCACATTATTTTTACAAACGACCTGTATCGCCAAACGCGCGACTTCGCCACCAATATGCTCGAGAAATTCGGCGTGGCTTACACATTCGTCGAGCCCGACAGCGAAGCCATTGAGGCGGCCATCCGCCCCGAAACAAACATTATCTTCACCGAAAGCCCCACGAATCCCTATCTGCGCGTCATCGACTTGAAAAAAGTAGCCGAAGTTGCCCGGCGCCGTGGCATCACCACCATTGTCGATGGCACAATGGCCTCACCGTATAACATCAAGCCGCTCGAGCATGGCATCGACATCGTCGTGCATTCGGCCACCAAGTACCTGGGCGGCCACAACGATCTGCTGGCCGGCGTTGTTAGCGGCCCTAACGACAAACTAGAGCAGGTGTTCCGCACGCAAAAGATGATCGGCGCCATGCCCGGCGCATTGACCTGCTTCCTGCTGGAGCGCGGGTTAAAGACGTTCGCCTTGCGCATGGAGCAGCATAATAAAAACGGACTGGCCGTGGCGCGCGCGCTCGAAGCCCATCGCAATGTCGAGCAGGTATGGTATCCCGGCCTGGAATCGCACCAGGATCATGAACTCGCCACGAAACAGATGCGCGGATTCGGCAGTGTCGTAAGTTTCAAAATTAAAGGTGGCGACACCGAAACGCGCCGCTTCATCGATTCCCTGAATCTGTTCCTGATTACGCCCAGCCTTGGCGGCACCGAAAGCTTGGTGACGCAGATGGCGATGATGTCGTTCTTTGATTACAAGCCCGATGTCCGCGAAGCCATCGGCATGACCGATAACCTCGTCCGCCTGGCCTTGGGCTGCGAGGATGTTGAAGATCTGGTGAATGACCTGAATCAGGCGCTGGATAAGATTTAATGCCTTTCTGGGCATACGTTACATAGAGACCATATAAAGGGCGCGGAAGATATCTTTTGTCTTCGCGCCCTTCCGTTTTGTGGTTAGCTAAATTCACCACCACGACACGACGGCACAAATGAATCGCAAGTATATGCAGGCCCACCCAGGCCGCACCTATTACATCGGCTCAACCGGCAACATCTACCCTTACGATCAAGCGCCGCCAGATATACGCAATGCGAAGTTGTTTTAGGAACCCTGCGGTCTGCTGTCGCCCGCACTTTCTGCCTATCTGTGTCAATCAGGTCAATGAGGTCAATAACGCCAAATGCGTCCTTTTCTCCCCTATGTCCCTTCACCCTGTGGCACAGCCGCCCTCGGCTGTCTGCAACGTATGTGATCCGCAGGGCCTGTGGCACAGCCGCCCTCGGCTGTGTCTGCTGTTGATCTGTGCTGTTCAATTTTAGTCTGTTATTTGTTATCTGTTATCGCACTTCTCATTGCCATTCTGCTGCTCACCAATTTCTCGTCCCTCAATGTCCGTGCATGATCCGTGCACTATCCGTGCATTGTCCATGTCCGTCCGTGTCCGTCCTTCCGCCTCCCTCGTGCCTTAAATGCTATTGGTCCTTTACGTCCCTTATTTCTTCCCGCCAATCCCAACCCTCACCACCTTCACCCCCAAAGTCACACCGCCGCTTTCAGGCTCCAGCGCGCGCATCAAATCGCTTGGGTTGATCTGCACCAGAAATCCCCTTTTCCCTCCATTGATGTAGATCTGCGGCAATTCCAAAATGGATTCCTCTATATACACTGGCATCTTCTTGCGCGTGCCGAAGGGAGACGTGCCCCCAACCATGTAGCCCGAGTGGCGATTGGCGGTGTCGGGCGAACAGGGCGCAATGGTCTTCACGCCAATGATCCGCGCCAGTTCCTTGGTCGAAACCTCGCAATCCCCATGCATCAGCACAATCAGCGGATTCTTGCTTTCGTCCTCCATCACCAGAGTTTTGATCACTGCATGTTCATCCACGTGCAGTTCACGCGCCGAGGCGGCCGTGCCGCCATGCTCTACATAAGTATAAAGATGCGGCGTAAAAGCGATCCGCTTTTCGCGCAGCAAACGGATGGCCGGAGTGACGGGGAATTGATCTTTCGGCATTTCTATTAGCTTTTTTCCGCAAATGTCGGCTCACAGAGCCAACCTACATTGGCCCAAAGAGCCAACCTACCCCAGAATTATTCCTATTTTTCTCCCATGCAATCCCTTTTACGCGATGCGGTTTGGCGCATGTCCCAAAATTTGTTAAACTGACAAAAGAGAGGCAAGGAGGACGGTGTCATGGCTCGAGCCATTTGGAAAGGAAACATCACCTTCGGGCTGGTCAACATTCCGGTGAACCTGTTTTCGGCGGAAAACCCGTCGAAGGAACTGCATTTCAACATGCTGGATAAGCGCAATAAAGCCCGTGTCAAATATGAGCGCGTCAATGAAGCTACTGGCGAGGAAGTGCCTTGGGATCAGATCGTCAAGGCATACGATTATGGCGACGAAAATTATGTCGTCATGACTGACGAGGAACTCAAGCGCGCGGCGGTGGAGGCAACGCAATCGGTGGAGATCGAGGACTTCATCGATGCCGATGAGATCAGTTATGTCTTTTTCGAGAAGCCGTATTACATGACTCCCGGCAAAAAGGGCGAAAAGGGATACGTCCTGCTGCGCGAAAGTTTAAAAAAAACAAAGCGCATGGGCATTGCCAAGGTGGTGCTGCGCAGCAAGCAATACTTATGCGCCGTGGCGGCACAAGGCGATGCGCTGATCATGAACATTCTGCGATTTGCGCATGAGTTGCGCGATCTTTCGGAATTTGAATTCCCCACGGGCAGTATGGAGGAATACAAGATCACCGATCGCGAGATGGATATGTCCAAGCGTCTGGTCGATGCCATGACCTCGGAATGGGAACCGAAAAAATACAAGGACGATTATTACGACAAGATGATGGATTACATCCGCCATAAAGCGGAGGAAGGCGATATGGCGGCGCCTCCGGCGGCGGAAAAACCAGCTGCGGCATCGGTCGTGGACATCATGGACCTGCTCAAGCGCAGCGTCGAGGAAACTGAAAAGGGGCGCAAAAAGGCTCCCGAAGAAAAGCCCGAAAAGAAGACCGCAACACACCACCGCAAGCGTGCTGTTGGATGAGGTGAGACATGGCCAGGCAGTCCAATCTGCAGGAATACAAGCGCAAGCGCGATTTCAACAAGACTCCCGAGCCCGAGGGCAAGGTGCAATCCTCGCCCGAAGGCCATTTGTTCATCATCCAGAAGCATGCGGCCACGCGGCTGCATTATGACTTCCGCATTGAGATGAATGGGACGCTCAAAAGCTGGGCCGTGCCCAAAGGCCCCAGCCTCGATCCGGCGGACAAACGCCTGGCTGTGCATGTGGAAGATCACCCCATCGAGTATGGCTCGTTTGAAGGGCTGATCCCTAAAGGGGAATATGGCGGCGGCACGGTCATGCTGTGGGATCGCGGCTGGTGGGAACCGATCGGCGATGCCGAGAAAGGCTACGAAAAAGGCCATTTTAAATTCCGTCTGCATGGGGAAAAATTGCAGGGTGCATGGGCGCTGGTGCAATTGCATGGCGAACGCTCCGAAGAGGGCAAGAACTGGCTGCTGGTGAAGGAAAAGGACGAAACGGCTCGCCCAGCATCGGAATACGATATAACAGCGGAGCTGACCGCAAGCGTAAAGACTAGCAGGTCGATGGAAGAAATTGCCAAGGCGCAGGACAAGGTCTGGACCGATGCGGGCGAAGTAAAGGGCAAGGAAGCTGAGGAGAAGTTAAAGAATCAGAAGCAACCCAAGATCACGCGCAAACGCGCAGCAAAAGCCGAGAAAAAATCTGAAGAGACAAAGCCAGCCATTAATCCCGCTGCATTGCATGGCGCGCGAAAGGGAACACAGCCGGAGTTCATTCAGCCGGAATTGGCCACGCTGGTCAAGGAAGTGCCCGAGGGCGCAAACTGGCTGCATGAAGTGAAATTTGATGGCTATCGACTGCTGGCCATTGTCAAAAGCGGCACGGTGCGCCTTGTCACGCGCAACAACAATGATTGGACGGCGCGCTTTGCCCCCATCGCCCGCGCAGTGGAGGGAATGGGAATTGATGAAGCTATCTTCGATGGCGAGATTGTGGTGCTGAATGAAAAAGGCATTTCTGATTTCCAGAAACTGCAGAACAATGTGAAAAGCGGCGCGAAGCATCCCTTGCACTACTTCATCTTCGATATGCCATGGTTCGGCGGCTATGACCTGACGGCTTGCACGCTGGTGGAGCGCAAGGCCCTGCTGCGGCAGGTGCTGCAATCGGCGCCAGACTCCATCCGCATAAGCGAGCATATTGAAGGCGGCGGTGATATCGTTTTTGAAAATGCCACCAAACTGAATCTTGAAGGCATTGTCAGCAAGCGCATGGACAGCACCTATGAGCAGCGCCGTTCAAAGGCCTGGCTGAAGATTAAATGCAATCAGCGCCAGGAGTTCATCATCGTCGGCTACACCGATCCCTCCGGTTCGCGCACACATTTCGGCGCATTGTTGCTAGGCTATTATGACGAGCACATGCGGCTGATTTACTGCGGGCGCGTGGGCACCGGCTTTAGCGATCAGACGCTGACGCAAGTGCATAAGCGCCTCAAGCCATTGGAGGAAAAGCAGCCGCCGGTGGTCAATGCGCCACGTGGGGCCGAGGCCCGTGGTGTGCATTGGCTTCGCCCCGAGGTGTTGTGCGAAGTGACATTCTCTGAGTGGACGGGCGATGGACAACTGCGCCATCCTTCCTTCCAGGGATTGCGCGAAGATAAAGTTCCCGAGCAAGTGCAACTTGAAGTCCAACAAATCACTCCATCCGATGAGGAAGTCACCGAAAAGATTGAACAAGCCTCTACTGCCCAAGCCCAGGACATTCCCATGGGTAATGAACGCGAGGAGCCGCCGCCGCGCAAATCCACCCCGCGCAAGCGCGGCAAAAAGGAAGATGATCCTGTTGTGGGCGGCGTGCGCATCAGCAACCCCGATCGCATTATCTATCCTGGGCAGGGCGTAACGAAACTGGCGCTGGCGCAATACTATGATGCCGTAGCCGATTTGATTCTCCCGTATATTATTAAGCGCCCGATATCGGTCGTGCGCTGCCCGCAAGGCGTCGGCGAAAAATGCTTCTATCAGCGCCATGTGGGCGAAACGCTGCCCGAACCCATTCGCGGCGTGCCGATCATGACCAGCGAAGGCGAGAAGAGCTACATCGTCATTGATGACAAAAAAGGGTTGATGTCGCTGATCCAGTTCGGCGTGCTCGAAATTCATCCCTGGGGATGCCTCGAAGATGATGTGGAGCATCCCGATTACATTGTGTTTGATTTGGATCCCGCGCCGGATGTTGCCTGGGATCGCATGGTGGCGGCGGCATTGGATTTGCGCAGGCGTTTGCGCGAGGCAGGCTTGGAAAGCTATGTTAAAACTTCCGGCGGCAAAGGATTGCATATTGTGGTGCCGTTTGAGCGAGGGCCAAGTTGGGATGAGGCCAAGGAATTTTCGCGCGTCATTGCCTCCGCCATGGTGCATGACCACCCCAACGACTTCATCGCCACAATGAGCAAAGCGCGGCGCACGGGGAAAATTTTTATCGACTTCTTTCGCAACAGCCGCACAGCCACCAGCGTGGCGCCCTATTCGACTCGCGCGCGCGCTGGTGCGCCAGTGTCGTTGCCTATATCGTGGGAAGATTTAAAGAAGGGAATTGCTCCCGATCAATTCAACATTGAGAACGCCGCGCAACGACTGGCGAAGCAGAAGAAAGATCCGTGGAAAGATTTCTTCGCGCACGACCAGTCACTGCCGGAGAAATAGGCTTACCTTTCAACTGAATCGCCGCCTAAGGTAGCACGCCATTGCCGAGGGCGGGTTATGCACTGAGGGGTTGTAATACAGTCATTGTGGTGCAGGCCTCCCGGCCTGCATCATTTTGCGCACTGCCAATGCGCCCTGGATCGGCAGCTAATTTTGCGATGAATCCGGCTTAGTTGAAATGTTTTGAAAACCCACCCGCCCTCGGCAAGGGCGGGCTACTTTCAACGACTATGATTAAAAGAAATGCTTTCTCAAATCCTTAGCGGTGCAAGAAAGTGATGCAGGCCGGGAGGCCTGCACCACAATCACTGCTGCTACAATTGAGAGGCCTGCACCACAATCACTGCATCACAAAACTGCTGTCGGCTCGATGAGCCAACCTACTTTGGAGAGATAAGCTTAATGATTGCGCAGAGCGTCGATTAATTGCTCTTTGTTCATCTTCGAGCGGCCTTCGATGCCCACCTCGCGCGCCTTGTTCGCCAAATCGGCCTTCGTCCATTCCTCGTACTTGGGCGCCTTGCCGCCTTTGCGCCCGGCAACGCTCTGGTCGGTATTGGCGATGCGGGCTGCCTTTTCCTTGCTCATTCCTTCGCGGCGCATGGCTTCATAGCGGCGATCATCCTTGATCTGGGGGCGGTCCTTTTGTGCTTTGCGTGGCATGTTGCCACCTCCTTTCCATCAGATGTCGCACATTTTAGCGCAAAAGATACCTTTTCGCATGCGAAAAGACTTGCCCCAGCTGTGCAAAGACTTTAGTTCATTTAATTGAAGAGAAGCACCTTCTCGTGTTTCACCAATTCTGAAGGAGCAACTGGAATGCCGAAGATTTCTTTTATTGGGGCAGGCAGCTATGGATTTACCCTGCGCCTGCTGGTGGACATCCTGAGCTATGAATCGCTGAAGGACAGCGAGATTTCGTTCATGGATGTGGACAGCAACCGCCTGACCAAGGTTAAAACGCTAGTCAACGCGTATTACAAACACATGGGGCTGGACGCCTCCAAAGTCTCCTTTACCAAGGACCGCAAGAAGGCGCTCGAAGGCGCCGACTTTGTCATGAACCTGGTGAAGATTGGCTTCCAGGCCGCCTCCGATCTGGATATGGACCTGCCACAGAAGCTTGGCCTCAAGCAGACCATCGGCGATACCTGCGGGTTGGGCGGCGTGTTCCGCGCGTTGCGCACCATCCCGTTCTGCATCCAGTTGTGCCAGGAAATGGAAGAACTCAGTTCCGACAATGCCATCGTGCTGAACTACACCAATCCTCAGGCCATGCTGGTCATGGGTTGCGCGGCCACTTCGCACATTCCGTTCATCGGCCTGTGCCACAGCGTGCAGAACACAACGCGCGAAGTGTCCAAGCTGTTGAATATTCCCTACGAAGAGATGACCTACGAGGCCGCCGGCATCAACCACATGTCATGGCTGGTGAAACTGGAACACAACGGCCAGGATGTTTATCCGCGCCTGCGCAAGCTGGTCAAGAGCAAGGGCATTCATGTGGATTTCAAAAAGACCAAGCGCCTCGCGCCAATGCTGGGCCCCTCGCGCCTGGACATGATGATGCGCACCGGCTACATGGTCACTGAATCCAGCACGCACTTTCCCGAATATGTCCCTTACTACCTGCGTGATGATGAGCACATTGAAAAATATGGCCTCACGATCAACTGCTATAAGAACAACCTTTCGTTCAAGGAGCAGCAGTATCAGAAGCTGTATGAGGATGCCAAGAAAGGCATCCTGCCCGACTGGAAACGCAGCCATGAATATGGCTCCGTCATCATCAACTCGATGGTCACGGATGAGCCCAGCCGCATCTATGCCAACGTCATCAACGATGGTTTAATTGAAAACTTGCCCAGCTGGAGCGCGGTTGAGGTGGCTTCGCTGGTCGATCGCAATGGCGTGCATCCCTGCCATTTTGGTGCGCTGCCTTCACACTTGGCTGCCCTGTGCACCACGAATATCCTCGTGCACCAGCAGGCCGTTGAGGCGATCCTCACCAAGAGCCGCCGCAAGGTGCTCTACGCGTTGATGCTCGATCCGCTGACGCACACCAAACTTGACCTCGACCAGATGGAAGCCATTGTGGATGAACTGGTGGACAAGCAGAAGGAATACCTGGGCAAATACCTGGGCAAGAAGGACTGAAGGCAGTAATTCAAATGAATGAAACGACGCCGCGAGGAGCAAAACTCTTCGCGGCGTTTTCTATTGCAGAAGCCTGAGTGTCAGCGAGGGACTCACCGCTTAGCCCCGCTTGGCCCTTAACTTATGATTGCAGAAGCCCGAGCGTCAGCGAGGGACTCACCGTTAGCCCTGCTTAGCCCTTATGATTGCAGAAGCCCGAGCGTCAGCGAGGGACTCACCGCTTGGCCCTGCTTGGCCCCTCGCAAAGCATCAATAAATACTCCGAATACTCGCCACCGTCTTGCGCACCGTATAGGCATCAACGCGTTCCCAGCCGGTGCCATCATTGGCGGCATTCTGCGCCGGTTCAATGCGCTTAAAGCGTCTTTCAAATATGAGCGGCGAAGAGAAGCGGAAGGGCTGAATGTCGGAACGCCTCTTCACCGATTCCTTCACCTGCGCGTAAATCTCTTTGATTACGCGAATGGGGTGCTTACTGATACCGGCATTCCATGCATGCGACTGCTTCGTCACGACTGCGCCGATACCGGGGATCAATGCCTGCGCCTCAGCCACGCCCTTGTCATCGCTGGCCACAAAAATGACGGGCACGCCATACTCGCCCGCTGAAGCCGCATCAATGGCAATCTCGCCGATTGGTTGATCATTGACCTTCATCCACTGATACATTGTGGAGCTCATGGTGTGGGCCATGATCGCATCAGGCGTGGAATCCATCGCATGATAGCCAATCAGCAGCACCCCGGCAAAACTCTCATCCAGTCCCGGCCAACGATGGGCAAAGCCCGTGCCGTTCGCAATATCGCAGCGCTCATCCAGATCGACATAATCCAGATTGATGCCGCCGCTATGCGCATCCCAGATGATGACCTGCTCGGCGCCCGAATCAAAGAGCGCCCTGGCCGCCGCATTAGCCTCGCGCGTCGCCTGTTGGCAGGCGAATGCAAAATTGCGCGAATCATTAAGCACCATTTGCGGCGAGCCAACGGCACAGGCCACGCCTTCACAGTCCACGGCAATGATGAACTTCATGATGTGCTCCATTATATAAGTAACTAGACAGAAACTGGCGCGCTGCCGCCCCGAGGTTTGGGCGGATTCAGCGGGGCCCCAGCCCGGCGCACTCCACCCTGCGCGGCGGCGGCGGTCTTCGGCGCATCGGGATACTGCACCCGATGATGGAATCGGCCCAGCAGCGTCTTGACAAAGGATTCGCTGATCAGGTGCAGATCGCGCAGCGTCAGGTCGCACTCATTGAACTGCCCGTCATCAAACTTGTCGTTGATGGATTTGCGCACCACGCGCCGCAGCTCATCTTCATTGACATTGGTGGAGGTGAAAACGGCCGTCACTGTGGCCTCCACGCTATCGGCCAGCATGACAATGGCCGTCTCAATGGATTGCGGACGCGGGCCTTGATAGCGGAAATCCTCTTCATGCACCGGGTCGGTGGACTCCGAATCCTGAAATTGCCGCAGCGCCTGCCGGTAAAAATATGTGATCAAACTTGTGCCCTGATGCTCGGGAATGAACGCGATAACTTCGCGCGGCAGTTTGTAGCGCCCGCGCGCCCGCATCGCCAGTTCAATGCCTTCCTTGACGTGGTTCTTGATGATAAGCGTGCTCATGTAGGGCGACAATTTGGCATGCAACGCCCGATCATCCTGCGTCAGCTGGTTTTCCGAAAAATA
>Ga0116193_1002441_pt1 | contig 14131 bp, 13 predicted proteins | sample AD_UKC115_MetaG_FD_89892 | JGI IMG/M metagenome (GOLD analysis project Ga0116193, IMG submission 89892) | Active sludge microbial communities of municipal wastewater-treating anaerobic digesters from Hong Kong - AD_UKC115_MetaG | ecosystem: Engineered > Bioreactor > Anaerobic > Digestate... | reverse complement strand
TAACTGTCTTTCAAGCGATTTGAATTTCATGAGCAATTAGTTTTTTAGCAATAGTTTCATCAGACATAGGGTGATCCTGATTTTCTTCATCAATTAATACTTTTATAAAATTTTTAATCATTTCCGATGAAGATATTGTTGAATAATATTTTTTATTTGTAAAATTAAAATTTTCAATCAAATAATTAAATGTTTTAGCATCGCAATTTAAAATGGCTAAGTTTAGAATATTATTTCCATAATTATCTTTAATATCAATATTAGCCTCATTATCAAGTAAAAATTTAACAATTTCTTTATATTCTTTATAACATGCGATTGTTAAAGCTGTATCGCCATTATTATCCGTTACATTGATATTAACATTATTCTCAATTAATAAAGTTATGATATCTTTATAACCTTTATCAACTGCAATAAGTAAAACCGCAATTCCATTATTGTCTGTCGTATTAACGTCTGCATTATTTTCAATAAGTAATTTGACTTTTTTTATTTGATTGTTTGAAATGGCATTTATTAACTCATTTGAAAGTGACAGTAAGTTTTTTTCATAAAGGGTTTCCTTAACAAAAATTTTGATTAAATTAACAATAGTAAATACTATTAAATTTATTATATCAAAAAAATATTGAAGAAACAAGAAAAAATATTTGAAAATAGTTGTGAAATAAGGTTTTTATACAGTGTAAATTTATACTGTATAAAGTTGTGCAGTGTAATTTATACAGTATTTGTAAAAGCTTTAAACCGTATAATTTTTCCTTTAAATATAAAGAAATATCATCATGTGAATTATGTTAAACATGTTGCAAGGCTAGGGTTTTTACAATTTACTTTAGTTTTTGAACAAAGATTATTACTTGATAATGTCAAAAAACTTTTTCGGGACATTTCGGAAGCTGCGGAGCCAGGGATGGCGAGAGCAGCTGAGAATAAGCGGCAAAAATCCGTGAGGGATTTTTGAACGCGGTCCCGAAAAAGTTTTTGCATTATAAATTTTTGTTTAATTATGCCTTTAATTGGTGTATAATAGGAAAAAATGAATTTTTGAGGCTGATTATGGACTGCGATATAATTTCAAAAATTATTTTTGGATATTACCCTGATTTACAGGCAATTTATCTTTTCGGCTCCTGCGGGACCGAATACGAGCGGCCCGACAGCGATATCGATATCGCCGTTTTACTGCCTGTTGAATGTTCGAAGAAAAACGGCAGCCTTATGATGAGTCAGTGCAACGGCGAACTCGAGGATGCGCTGAATAAGACTGTTGACCTGGTTAATTTGAGGAATGTTTCTACCGTCTTTTAAAACGAAATTATCCATAACAGCCGGTATCTTCTTGTAAATGATAAAAAAGCGGTAGACGAATTTGAAATGTACACAATGTCTTTTTATCAGAAATTAAATGATGAAAGACGCGAAATCCTCGATGAATTTTATAAAACCGGAAGGGCTTATGAGGTATAAATTTTGAAATTAATTACGACCTGCACAAATCCATCATTCGATTCTATAGCCGCGGCTTTCGCGGCAGGGCTTCTATGCGGCGGCGAGGCTGAAATCGTGCTCCCTGATAATTTAGATAAGCCGCAGCGCAATTTTCTGTCGATGCACTTTTCAAATGATGACTATTCATTCGCTTCAGAACACGATAATTTTAACGACGTGAGCGAAGTTATTCTTATATGCGCTAAAAGCGTAAAAAGAATACCTTTTCTTTCGGCTTTGTTAGAAAACCCGAATGTGTTTATAACCGTTTATGACAAATCGCCTTCGATAGCCTGCGAAATTCAGGCGGATTCAGTTATTGAAGCTGAATATGGAGCTGTTACAACGCTTTTATGCGAAAAACTGTTCGAAAAAAAAATTGCGGTATCCGGGGTTTGTGCTACACTGTTTGCGCTCGGAACACATGAAATAACAGGCGCGTTTTTATACCCGAATACTAAAATTAACGATATATTATGCTTTTCGAAATTATTCGAGGCTGGCGCCAATCTTTCCGTAATTTCGGCATTTTCCAAGGACAAGCTTTCCGAAATTCAGGCGGCGCTGCTGCAGGATCTCTTGAAATCCCGCCAGGTTGTCAGTATTAACGGCGTCGATATCAATTTATATACTTCCGAAACACAGAAATTTATTTATAAATTCGATCATATAATTCAGAATATAGCCGGCGCGGAAAAGTTTAATATAAGCCTGTTTATAGTTAAAATGAGCGCTAATGTTTATATTTCGGCGAGAAATAACATGGACGAGATAAATATAGGCGAAATATTCAAATCTATCGGCGGAAGCGGCCCGAGATATGCCGCCTTCGCTACGATGACGCATGTCACCGTTAATGAAGCCGTATCGAAGGTTAAGTCGCTGCTCAAAAAATATATAATCCCGCGGTTGACCGCTCAAAATATAATGAATAAACCGGTATTGTTTTTAAACCCTGAAACGCTCATCCGCGAGGCAGAAAGAATTTTATTCCGTTATGGTTTTTCGGCTATGCCCTTGCTCCAAAATAATAAGGTTATAGGGATAATTAGAAAATCAGACCTTGACAGGGCTGTGCACCACGGCCTCTCTAACGCTCCGGTTTCTTCGCTTATCTATCGTGAAGTATTTTTTGTCGAGCCTAACGAGTCGTTTGAAAACATCAAGATAAAAATGTCGCAAAACGAATTGAAATATATATTGGTCGGTAATGAATATAAAGTTCTCGGAACGATAACCAGGACCGATGTATTAAATTATATATTCGACCGCAAGAAAGACCTTCGGCATGGCGCGCCGTATAAGGTGTTTTCTGGAGAAAGCCGAAAAAAATTGAAGTCGCTTAAATCGTCCGACGTAAAAGTGCCGCTTGAAAAATACTTCGCTAAAGAAGTAATGGAATTTTTTAAATCGATATCGAAAATAGCTTTTGAGCAAAAAGCCTCAGTTTACGTTGTCGGCGGTATCGTACGCGATATCATACTGAATAAGCCGAGCCTCGATATAGATATAGTCGTCGAGGGAATGTCGGGAATAAAATTCGCAGAAGCCGTAGTTTCGAAACCTGAATATATATTGTGCCGCCATGATAAATTTAAGACTGCGACGATACAGGTGCCCGGCCTTCCTAAAATCGATTTCGCGACGGCGCGCTCTGAATTTTATGAAACTCCTGCCGCGCTGCCGGATGTTTTTCAAAGTAATTTATACCAGGACCTTCTGCGCCGCGACTTCACCATAAACGCGCTCGCCGTCTCGCTGAACCGCGACAGCTTCGGCCTGCTCGTAGATTATTACGGCGGCTGGGAAGATATCAACTCGAAAAAAATAAAAATACTCCACGGATTAAGCTTCATCGAAGACCCCACCCGCATATTCCGCGCTATGCGGTTTAAAAATCGTTTGAATTTTAAATTGGAAAGAAACACCGAACATAAAATACGCGAAGCCGTGAAATATGATGTCGTGCAAAAGGTTGACCTGCGCCGGATATTAAATGAACTTGAACTCATATTTAACGAGAAAAAAGTTTATGAAATAATATGCGAGCTCGATAAATACGGCCTGCTCGAATTCATAAGCCGCGATATCGTTTTTACCGAAAAAATAAGGAAAATTTTAAAGGCGGCGCCGCGCTGGATCGAAAAGGCAGCTCCGCTTTTTGACGGCGAAAAACCTTCGAAAACGATAATATATCTGGCTATATTGCTGCTCGGCGTGTCGCTCGAGAAAGTTCCGGATCTTCTGCTGAGCTCGTATTTAAGTAAGTCCGAGCGCGACCGCATTACCGGTATTGTTAATAAAATGCTTGAAGTCGAGACGGAGTTTCAAAAAATTTCGGCTTCAAAAAAAAGAAACGAGAACCTTTCCGCTATAGAGGTTTATAATGTGCTAAACGGCCTGACTGCTGAGTTTTTAATCGTGTTCCTGGCGATAGCGGATAATAATAAAGCCTATAACGCCGTGTGCGATTATGTGAATAATGTTTCGAAAATAAAAATCGAGATATGCGGAGATAATTTGAAAAAATTGGGAATTAAACCCGGCCCCGCTTATTCGAAAATTCTTCAGGCGGTAAAACTTGAAAAAATCGCGCGCGGGTTCAGTGATATATCGGCCGAAATAGAATATGCCGATAAATATGTAAAAACTATGCGGGATGATGATAAATGGAAAAAATAAACGAATATGCGAATACGGCAAATATAAAAAGAACGGAACTTTTGACGGTTACTCGCGAAAAAGTCCAGAAATTTTCAGAATCTGTCAAAACGCTTGAAAAAAAAGATGATTTTTATTCAAATATAAGACTTTTCACTTTTTTTGCAGCTTTCGCGCTTTTCTTGGTAACTTTAAAATACAGCGGTTTTATATGGCCGCTGCTGTGCGGCGTGTTTGCGATAGCTTTTGTTGTTGCCCTGGGCTTTCATGACGGCGTGCTGAAGGAACTTGCGGTGTCAAGGGCCGAACTTACTCTTCTTAATGAAAGAATTATGCGCGTTGAAAGCCCTTCTCATAAAATGGCGGGCGTTAAGGCCGCTTTGTGTGATGAACCATACGGCCATGCTTATTTAAAAGGCGATCAGGGGTACGAAAATATTCGGCATTACGAAGTGCCCGATTATATGGCTATAGACCTTGACCTTTTTAAAGGAACACAAAATTTGTTCGGAATATTTAATACGGCTCAAACTTCACCCGGGCAGCGCAGGTTTTATAATTACCTGAAACGCCCGTCATTTGACTGCGATGAAATCAAAGCGCGCCAATCGGCTGTTTTTGAACTTTCTGAAAAAAAGGAATTTATAGACGAAGCGATGAAATTTTTATTTCCGCTGCGTGGTAAAAGATTTTCCGAATATCTCGAAGGCGCTCTTTCTCCGCAAACCCTGCCTTCCGGCAATATTTTCATTAACGTAATCAGGATTTTTGCCGCTTTGCCGGTAATTTTACTGATTTTAGGAAAATATGAGATATTTGCGTTTTTCTATGTCATGAATTTTTTGATAATGGGCGTATTTTTTGAACGCTGTGCCAGAATAAAGAAAAATTACGCGCCGTTTGGATTATTTTGCGGATGCTTTGCCGATCTTTCGTGGATGTTTGAAAAAAAAGATTTTAATTCGAGGATTTTGCGCGAAATACAAAGTTCTTTTCTGGGAATTGCTAAGGCCGCCCCTGAAGCCGGTCCGGAAAATAATAAGACCGGCTTTTCAGATTATCTTAATAAGATATCAAGCGCCGCCGGCTGGCTGGCTATTCCGATTCCGGCGCTTTTAGATGCCCTGATATTATTCGATATGAGAAATTGCGTTAATGTTGAAAAACTGGTGAACGATAAAAGAGCGGTATTTGAAAAAATAGTTGGAGCGCTTGCCGAGTTCGAGGCTATTTTGTGCTTCGCCGGCGCGTTAATCGAAAAACCTGAATATAAAATGCCGTGTATTAACGATTGTAAAGATAAATCGGCGGTTTTAAAATTAAACAATATGTCGCATCCTTTTATTGCTTTTGAAAACGCGATACCTAATTCGATAAGTTTCGGCGAGAATTTTTCGCTCGCGATAATAACGGGCTCAAATATGTCCGGTAAATCGACATTTTTAAAGGCGCTTGCGATGAACCTCATTTTAGCTTGCGCGGGCGGCCCGGTAAAATGCGAATCAGCCGTAGTTACGCCTTTGAAGCTGATAACAGACATAAGGATAAGCGATTCTATAACAAGCGGCGTAAGCCATTTTTATTCGGAACTTTTGAGGGCTAAGAACGTGACTGACGCGCTTTCGGGGCCTGAACCTGTGTTTGGTATATTCGACGAGCTTTTTCACGGTACCAACAGCCGCGAGCGTATCGCTTTATGCCGTGCCACTATTGAGTATTTGCAAAAACGCAAAGGATTTTTCATAATAGCGACGCATGACCGCGATTTAACAGATCTTGCGCGTCCGGTTGACGCTCGGGCCGAAATGAATGTGATCAAAAATTTTCATTTCGAGGAGCGGATCAAAGGTCTTGAAAATATATTCACTTATAAGCTTTTAGAAGGCCCGTCGGAAGTCACTAACGCAATATTGCTCGCCAGGAAATGCGGCCTGCCCGCCGAAATATATGAAAGGGCTTCGGCGCTGGCGGAACCCGGAAAATAATATTTATGTAAAAAAAAATAAAAATAAGCCGATTTATATAATAATTTTTATTATAATACTTATGTAATAACGATATATTATGTATTTATGGCGGAATTGAATCGGATGTTAATAAACGGAGTTTCTAAAAAAAGAATAATCATATTGATTTCGGTTTTTATTGTCTTTTCGTCATTTTTTGTTCTTACCGGCTACTCTAATCCGGCAAAAGATTTTATCAATTCTGAAAATCATATAAAAAATATCCTAATAAAAAACGGGTTCGAAATAGACTATGAGGTTTCGATATCAAACAGGGCTCAGGTTCCGGTCCTTGATTTTATAAGCGCGCGCCGGAAAACCGAAAGCGATATAGTTCATATCGCGCTGATAAAAGACCTCGCTAAAAATAAAAATGCAGGTGTCTTCCCTGAAATTTGTTTTGACGACAAAATAAATAAATTAACGGATGTGGCCGTGAAGAATGACGCAGTTCTTGCCGTTAACGGCGGATATTTCGCTGTCATTAAAAACAAAATTTACAGCGTCGGTTATGTTATGAATAATTTCCAAAAGTATCCGTATTTTATAAAACACGAGGATTATCCTTATTTTTGCATATTCGACGACGGCCGCGCCGAAATTTATAAAAGCTCGGAATTAAGAAAATTTTCGAAATCAGAACTGGCCGGGATTAAAAGTTATATCCAGACCAAACCGATGCTTGTTTATAACGGAAAAGCGTCGGATACTTTAAGGAAATACAACGAGGCTGTAACTTCAAAAAATCCGAGAAGCGCCATAGGAAAACTTAAAGACGGTAAAATAATATGCGTCGTGATTGAAGGCAGGCAGCAAGAGGCGGACGGCATGAGTCAGGTCGAACTCGCGGAGTTCATGGAATCGCTCGGCGTAGACCGCGCGGTTAACCTTGACGGCGGCGGATCGTCGGCGATAATTTTAAATAAAAAACTCATGAATAAGCCGTCCGGCGGAAATATACTATTTACAATCGTCGGCGAGGAACGGCCCGTTCATTCTTCTATAATTTTCAAGATAAAATAGTAAAAAAATCTTATCTTAATACTTGTTATTTCAATTGCTCGACAAATAAACTGTTTTTATTCAACTTTATTTATCTGCGCATTGTAAATTTTTTCAAGCAGCAATATTATATAATTCTGGCCCAGGATTATCGCGAACAATAAAACGAATATCGCGGTTAAAAATGCCTTTGTCGTAATATCGTTAGAAGCCGCGAGAATTTGCTGGAAATTATTGAGCGTAGGGATAAGATATGTCATTGTCAGGTATATTGACCCGAAAAAAATGATTATTGAAAGAATAATCAGAGTAAATGAAGCCATTTTGAAAAAACTTGTCGAAAGTTTTGGTGAATCCATTAATTGCCTCCGTTAAATTCATTTTTTGAAATTATACCTTAAATTTTTAACGCATGTCAAGGAATTATTGGGCCTAAAAACAATAAATTCAAATTTAGGAAGTATTGCAATAAAGCTTTATTTATGATAAAATATATCAATTAAATTATTGCAGGAAAGAAAATGAATTCTGAACGTTATCAACCTTTAATAATAGGCATCGCAATTTTATTAGCTGTCATTCTGGCTTTTTTTGTTATGCGCGGCGGCAAAAACCGCGCGGGCGTGGATGAATATAATTTAAATAAAGGCTACGGCGTCCAGGGTGAAAACGCGAGTTCTAAAAATAAGGGCGCGTCCAAAAATAATGCTGAAAAAACTTCTAAAAATTCATATAATGATATGACCGCGACGCGTATAGTCAATTTCACTCCGCCGAAACGTTTTGAAAAAATATATGAATGCCTTAACGAATATAAATTCGACCAGTCGCTCGAGGGAGTAAACGCTATTTTAAACGATCCTAACGCTACCGGCGAGGAAAAGGTGATGGCCGAATTCACCCAGGCGCAAATTTATTTTACCAGCAAAAATTTTAACGTGGCGCGTGACCTTTTCGAAAAATTCATAGAGAAAAATCCCTCGCATCCTATGATCGAAAATGCCAGGGATTCGATAAGCTTTATAGATAATTACGATAAATTTAAAAACAATTATAAGAGCTTCGAAGAAGAAATAAAGAAAAAAAGATATTAATTAATTTTTATTTTCAAAAGGTGTATTTTGAATTTTCCGGCAGCTGTCAGAAATAAAAAAGCTTTTTCCTTTATACAGATTTTAATCGCTATTGTTTTGTTAAGCATTACGGTGGTTCCTGTCGCCTCTTTGTTTATGGCGTCATCTAAGAACGTCGAAAAAGGCGGCGCGATACTGGACGCGACAATAATTTTGCAGTCGATTGTGGATTCTATAAAAAATGACCGCTTTATTTTTGATAATAAAGGTAAAACTATTGATTTTCCGGATGATAAATATCCCGCCCTCGTCATCGAAAAAGGCTTTCTTGAAAAATATAAAGCCCGCGGCCAGGTAATAATCGAACAGGCCGAAGGCCATGACGATAAAAATTTGATTTCTATAATGGTCACCCTGAAATGGTTAGAGGACGGCAGCGACCGCCAGACTTCGCTTGTCACATATGTAGCGAATTTGAATGACATGAAATATGATAAAATTGAGTAGAGTATTTTTACGATATGATAGATTATAAAAAAACGACAGGCATAAATGCAGGTTTTACCCTTATCGAAGTAATGATCGCCGTTTCAGTTTCGGCTGTACTTATCATTTCCGTTTTTTACGCGTTTTCACATAATATGGATTCCTGGCGCCGCGGCGAAAGCACGATGGGACTTCAGTCCGAAATGTCTAAAGTGATGGCGTCCGTATATTATGAGCTGAAAAGGGTCAATCCGGCAGTTTATTATGATAATAATTTCGATTTATGGATTACCGGCGAAAAAGATAAGGGCGCAAAGCCTAATGTTATTGAATTAATTGACGAAAATAATAATGCGCTTGACGGGTTTGAACGTATAAAATTCACCGTTTATTTGATCGAACCGTTTTCTAAGAAGGAAGTTATCGAGTTTTATTTAAAACCTGACCCTAACAGCGTCGGCAATTATCTTAAAAATAAAAAAGGAAGCGCTCATATATTGATAAAATCAATTGACGGCGCTGAAAATATAATTTCTGAAAATGTCGAGTCGTTTCATATTTCAAAAGTGGCGTCCGACCCGAGAGCGGTGGTTGTAAACGCAAAAATTACAATGCCGCCGGAATATAACCTCAAGCAAAAATCGGATTTATTCAACCTGAAAGTCCGGTTTGATAACGACTACATAGCTTTACGCGAGGTTTTGCCCGCTAAGAATTAAAGGAGAACGTTTATGGATTACAATGTCAAAATCCCTGTTTTTGAGGGACCATTTGATCTTTTATTTCATCTTGTCGAAAAAGAGAAGTTCGATCTGAATGATGTTCCGCTCGCTAAGATTACGAATGATTACCTGGAAATGATAAAAATGATGCAGGAACTTGATATTCATCTTGCCGGCGAGTTTTTAGTGATGGCCGCTTCGCTGCTTCGCTTGAAATCGCAGGCGCTGCTTCCTAAAGGCAATGAATATGACCGGTTTTTGAACCCTATGGGCAGCGGTATGGAACTTGACATTCCCGATCCCGATATGGAAGAAAGCACTCCTTTTTATTTTGAGACTCAGGAAGAAATGGTAAGCAAACTCAAGGAATATAAGATATATAAGGATATGGCCCATAAATTGAGGGAGTGTGAGACTCAAAACAGCAAGATTTATTACAAGACGACTGAAATAGAGTATAAATCATCGCTTTCCGTGGATGACCTCAACGTCAATAACCTGATGACCGCTTTTCAAAATGCGATTAAAAACATTAAGGATAAGAGAGTTCATAAGATAGTGGTCGAAAAAGTGTCGGTTGAAGATAAAATAGCGCAGATTTTAAAAAGAATGACCGGCGGCACCAAGACTACATTTGATGAGCTCCTGGATATGGCTGAAACTAAACATGAAATTGTTATGACGTTTTTAGCGATACTCGAGCTTATTAAATCACAAAAAATACTTGTCGCGCAGGAAGGCAATTTTGCGCAGATAAAGGTAACGCCTGTTCCGCAGCTGGAATACGCGGTAGCTTAAACTAAAGGGATGCTGGTAATTTAAGATGAAAAGAGAACATTGCATTATAGAGGCGCTTTTATTTGTGTCGCCTAAATCGATTCCGTCCTCGAAAGTGGCGGAAATATTAAAAATTGAAACTAAGGAAGCCACGCAGCTTATTGAGGAATACAGCGAGATCTTAAGCGCGCGCGTATCGGCGCTTCAGGTAGTTCGCGATCCTGACGGTTATAAGCTCGGAACGCGCCTCGATTACGCTCAATATGTGGAAATGCTCCTTGCGCCTAAAGAGACCAGGCTTTCTTATCAGGCGCTCGAAACGCTTTCTATAATAGCTTTTAAGCAGCCTATCACGAAGCAGGAAATAGAAAAAATACGCGGCATAAATTCTGACGGCATTATCAATTCGCTTTACGCTAAGGGATTGACTAAAATCGTGGGTTTTAAAAAAGTCGCCGGTACGCCCAAACTTTACGGCATTTCGAGGGATTTTTTTAAATATTTCGGCATTAAAAGCATGGGCGAACTCAAAAATTATCTGAAATCGATAGAAATTGATACAAGTAAAATCGACGCTTTGCTTGCCGAAGAAAATAAGGAAGAAAACATTATTTTTGACGATCCGAATCAGGAATTGTTTGATTTTGAAAAATCAAGCGGTGCAAGTGCCGAAGCGGCTTCCGGAAATGAAATTTTTGAGGAAATAATTACTGAAAATCCCGAACAGTCTCAAAATTAAGCTTTGATTTTGACTGTTATGCAGGTGCCTGCTTGATTTTCACTTTTTATTTCAAGCGTGCCGCCTGAAAGCTTAATTATTTTTTTTACTATGGCAAGGCCCAGGCCCAGGCCCTGCTGCTCATACGTCCTTCTTTCAAATTGCATATACGCCCCGATTTTATCTATCTGTGCCTGCGTCATGCCGCGTCCCGAATCTTCGACCGTAATCTTGAAAATTTCATCTTCTAAAACTGTAAATATCTTTACTTTTGAGCCTTTTTTTGAATATTTGAATGAATTATCGGCCAGTTCATAAATTAATTTTTCGAAATAATTATTTGGAATTTTTATATTATGATCGGCCAATGTGAGTTCTAAATCGTCAATTCTGTCATATTTAGCCGCTGTTTCCTGCGAAACGGCAGTTATTGTTTTTTGAGTGAGGCTGAGGCCGCCGACGAATAAACATTTAGCCGATTCGTTTTTGCTTTCGAGCATTTCAAGCTGTACATAAAAAATATAATTTTTAATAATATTATGAAGTTTTTGGCCGGCCTGGACTATTCCGCCAAGCATATCGTGGATTTCATTTTCGGCAAAATTTTTATAGTTTGAATTGAGAAGGTCTGCGTAACCGATTATTGCGTTAAGCGGCGTTAAGAACTCGTGAGGCACCGAATAAGAAATGGCCGCGCGAAGCTCATTGAGCATATTTTCAGATTTATCTGCATGTTCACAGTGCTTTTCAAGCCTGGTTTTTACTGCGTCCAATAATTCCTGTCTCGTAAACGGCTTGGTAAGGTAGTCGTCGGCGCCGAGTTTCATAGCGTATCGCCTGTCAATATGTTCGGTTCGGGCTGTTAGAAATATAAATGGGATAGTAGCCGTTACAGTATCTTTTCTTATGTTTTTTAGGACTTCGTATCCGTCCATTACAGGCATCATTATATCGCATATTATAAGGTCGGGAACATCGTCTTTGGCCGATTTTATGCCTTTTATACCGTCTTCCGCGCTCAGAATTTGATAGCCTTCAAATTTAAGAAGCTGGCACAGCGATTCTCTTATGCACTCATTGTCCTCTATTATCAATATTTTTGTCAAAATTTCACCTTCGATTATGACGGCAGTTCAACTATTTCGAACCAATAACTGCTGGTGATTTTTAAAATTTCAGCCAGTGATTCGAATGTATTCGGCTTGGTTATATAGCCGCTTATGCCTAAATTATAAGTGGCCGATATATCTTCTTTGGATTTTGAGGCTGCCAGGACGACTATTGGTATATTTTTCAGCGAATCGTCGCTTTTTATTTCTTTTAAAGCTTGATATCCGTCTTTTTTGGGCATGTTCAGATCCAGAAGTATTATCCCCGGACGCGGGTACATATTTTTATCCGAATATTTTCCGGTGTTTCTTAAAAAATCAATTAATTCTTCACCGTTATCTACAAAAAATATATCGCATATTGTATTATTGTTGTCAAAAGCCTCTTTTATAAGCGCCTGAAGCTTACGATCATCATCGGCTATAAGTATCTTTATATTTTTTTTAGGGTTCATTAAATTGAAAACCTCCATTGCAATTTTACCAAATTGCAATTATATAGTCAAATATAATCTTATCCGGTCTATTTTAAGAATAATTAGGATTATAAAATTTTTGGACCTTAAATATTTTGTAAAATTTCAACTCAAAATTTTTTCTTCGGTTCGGTTTTATAATGAATTCGAAAATGTTATTATTTATTTTCTGCGGCAGTATTTTCATATTTTATCCATTTTGAGAACATATTATTAATATTTTCTTTTTTTATTGGTTTGGATAGAAAATCATCCATGCCGGCCTCTATGCATTTTTCAAAATCATTTTTAGTTACATTGGCTGTCATTGCAATTATAGGTATTCTCGGATTGATTAGCGGTTCCCCCATCGCGTTGTCATTGAATTCGCTTTCAAGTTCCCTGATTTTTAAAGTTGCCGTTACGCCGTCCATTACAGGCATTTGCATGTCCATAAATATCAGGGCGTATTCAATTCCGGTTTTGAGAGAATTTTGAAAAAATTTGATGCCCTTCATTCCGTTTTCTGCGATATCGAGAGAATAACCAAGATCGTTAATCATTATCTCTATGACTTTTTGGTTTATTTCATGGTCTTCGACCAGCAGCACTTTAAGTTTTTTCTTTTTGTCCCATGTCTTTTTACTGTTTTTTAATACTGACGTGCCGCCGCTGATTTCCTCGTTTTTGATTTCTCCAGTTTTATTTGTATTATGGCCGTCTTTATAAATTAAAAACCTGTGAATTAGATCGAGAAGCTTATTTTTATATAACGGCTTCAAAACAAAACCGTCAAAACCGTGTTTCCTTAAGTATTTTATATTTTCTTTGAATGAAAAACATATCGCTAATACCAGTATATTATTTTTATTTTTAAAATTTTCAGCTTGTTTTTTTAAGATTTCCAGTTGACTTGTTTCGAGGTTATCAATATTTATCATGAGTATTTTTATACGAGGAGCGCTGATGATACAGTCTTTTAAAAAGCAATGCGAGTGAAAATCGTTAAAATTAATATAACCGGTAAAATCATTACAATTGATATTCTTGAATATATTTTTTAAGATATTCAAGTACTGCTGCGACGGTTCGTAAACGCAAATCTGACAATTTTGCAGAAAATTCAAAGGATAATCCGGCGTAAGAGTGATTTTTGATTTCTTTAAATTCAGTTTTAAGGTGAATGTACTTCCTTTGCCTACTTCGCTCTGGACCGATATTTCTCCGTTCATTGCCTTTGTGAGTTTCTGGCATATCGCCAGGCCGAGGCCCGTGCCGCCGTATTTTCTGGTGATCGAGCCGTCCAGCTGCCTGAACGCCTCGAAAATACTTTCGATATTTTCTTTCGGGATTCCGCTGCCAGTGTCTGATATGGCAAATTGAAGGACTATATCGCTGAAATTATCTTTAATTAAGCTTACGTTGATTGTGATTTTTCCGCTTTCAGTGAATTTGGCGGCATTTCCAGCCAAATTCATCAGTGTTTGTTTTATTTTTAAATAGTCGCCGTTTAAATAATCCGGCAGTTCCGGGTCGATTTCACTTATTATTTCAATCGGTTTTTTCAATATTTTTATTTTTTCGGTTTCGCAAATTTCGCTTATTAAATTTTCAAGGTTAAAATCAAC
>Ga0116193_1002440_pt1 | contig 14132 bp, 10 predicted proteins | sample AD_UKC115_MetaG_FD_89892 | JGI IMG/M metagenome (GOLD analysis project Ga0116193, IMG submission 89892) | Active sludge microbial communities of municipal wastewater-treating anaerobic digesters from Hong Kong - AD_UKC115_MetaG | ecosystem: Engineered > Bioreactor > Anaerobic > Digestate... | reverse complement strand
TATAGAAGTGCTTTTGCAAAAACTGAGGGAGAAAGTGGGGAATGAGAAGTTCAGCGAAATTTTGCCCGACCTGGCCAAACATCCAACGGCTGTCTTTCCCGGATTTACTGCGCCGGCCGTGCAAACGGAAAAGACTCTTCTGTCGGCCAACAGCAAATTGCAGGAGCTCGGAATTGAAGTTTTCAGTGGAAGTAACAACTGGGCCGTTTCGGGACAAAAAAGCATAACCGGACAGCCGTTGCTGGCCAACGACATGCACCTGGGGTTTAATGCCCCCGGAATTTGGTTTCAGATGCACCAGGTGGTTGAGGGGAAACTCAATGTTACCGGCGTTGCCGTGCCCGGACAGCCTTTTGTCATTGTCGGGCATAACGATTCGGTGGCCTGGGGAATGACCAATGTAATGGTCGACGACATGGATTTTTACGAAGAAGAGCTGAATGCCGACACGACCCGCTACTTTTTAGACGGCGACTGGCGTGACCTGATCCAGAAAAAGGAGGCAATTGCCGTAAAAGGCGGAGATACCGTTTGGTCCACGCTGCGGTTTACCCACCGCGGACCCATCGTAAACAGGCAGCAGCATTACGAGAAACCCTTCCTTTCGATGCGCTGGATCGGAAACGACCAGAGTAACGAAATCCGTTCGGTTTATTTGCTGAACCATGCCCAAAACTGGAATGATTTCCGCGAAGCCGTGAAGACATTTATTGCCATCAGCCAGAATATTGTGTATGCCGACCGCGCCGGAAATATCGGGTTACAGACCTGCGCCGGCGTTCCGCTCCGGAAGGGAAATCCGGCGGGGATTCTGCCCGGTACCACCAGCACTTTCGACTGGTCGGGAATCGTTCCTTTTGAAGAGTTGCCGTTCGAATTTAATCCTGAGCGGGGGTATGTCTCTTCGGCCAATAATAAAACGGCTCCCGACAGTTATCCCTATTACATCAGTTACTGGTTTACACCTCCCCACCGGATCGACCGGATCCGCGAAATGCTTGAAGCCACGGAAAAACTGGGAGTTGAAGATTTTCAACAGATGCACAACGATGTAAAGTCGAAACTGGCAGAGAAGATGTTACCGCTCTTTTTGGCCGCGCTGGATACGGCCGGCGGGCTGGGTCAAACCGGGCAGGCTGCACTTGCAGAGCTGAAAAACTGGAATGGCGAGTTGACCCGCGAAAGTACGGGCGCCTCCGTTTTTGAAGTTTTGTTCCGGAAAACACTGGAGACTCTGATTCGTGATGATCTGGACAGTACCCTGTTCAAAGAGTTAATGAAGAATAAAACCCTGCTCGAAAACCTGCTGATGAATGTCCTGGCCAATCCGGCTTCGTTGTGGCCCGATGTGGCCGGCACCACCCGGACCGAGTCGTTTGCCGATTTGGTTGTCCTTTCGTTTCAGGAAACGGTGGATGAACTTTCGGGCCGGCTCGGCAACGACCCCAAAACCTGGCAGTGGCAAAAACTGCATACCCTCACGCTGAAACATCCGCTGGGGACGGTGGCCCTGCTCGACCGGGTCATGCGCTTTAACTGCGGACCCTTTGAAGTTCCGGGCAGTTATCACACCGTTTGTCCGTTTGCCTATTCTTACCTTAACCTTTACCAGTCCAACCACGGCGCTTCGCAGCGCCATGTCTTCGACCTGTCGGATTGGGATGCTTCCCAAACCGTGATTCCAACCGGCAACAGCGGCAATCCGGCCAGTCCGTTCTACTGCGATCAAACCACTCTTTATCTGGAAGGGGGGTACCACGACGACCCGTTTTCGGCCGAAAAGGTAAAGTCGGCCAGTAAATTTGTGATGAAAATAACAGGGGAACCGGAGCCCAAAAACCGGTCGCGCCGGTAACCGGATGAGATGATCGGGGGGTGTAAACAAAGAGGGCCGTCAATTCTGACGGCCCTCTTTGTAACCCATTAACGGGAAAGGGTGTTGATATTCTTTTTGCTGATCGAGATAAAATCGCGGAAAGCTTTCACCAGGTTGATGGAATGCAGCAGCATGTTTTTCGTCTCGGTGAGAATATTGAAGAACAGCACCGAATTCCGGGTATTCACCTCTTTGTTTTTGATCCGCTTGATCTGTTCCCGCTCGATCTCCAGCAGGAAGTTGACAATCTGAACGCGTTTGGCAATCAGCTCTTCGATGGCGTCGAATTTTCGTTCTTTCACCACGTGGAGGGCAAAATTGAAGAATTCATCGATGTCGGTAATCAGGCTCCGTAACTCTTCGCCTTGCGATTCAACAAAAGGTTTGTGCTGATTTTCGAGGTGTTCAGAGAGCGGGGAGGTGATAAAATTGAGTGAATGAGCCACCTCGCGCTGGTAGTCGGTCACCTGCACATAGAAATGTCCCGAATCTACGTCATCTTTCTGTAGTTTGGAGATGGTTTGCAGCACCTTGCTCTTCTGTTTTTTGGTTTTCCGGTTCAGCTCTTCTTTCTGTTCAATCGCTTCGCGCAGGTGGGAGCGGTCTTCTTTCAGGAAGCTGTCTATGGCAATCGAGAATATTTTATTGGAGGCCAGAATGGTTGAAACCACCTGTTTGCTGGCTTTCTCCGTAACTTTTTCCACGCCGTCGCGTTCGGTGATCACTTCCTCTTCTTCGATCACTTTTTTATTGTTACGCCGGTTGAAAATCATCTGTGTGCGGATGACGGTGGTGATGGCCAGGGCGAGGAATACAAAGATCATCACCTTTCCACCGATACTGATCATCCAGGCGATGAGCGCTGCCACACTGAAAGCGATAATCGCCGTGAGGAACCATCCGCCAATTACGGCGAAAACTCCGGAGATGCGGTAAACTGCACTTTCACGGTCCCAGGCACGGTCGGAAAGCGAAGTTCCCATGGCAACCATAAACGTGACGTAGGTGGTTGACAGAGGCAGTTTCAGCGATGTTCCGAAAGCAATCAGGATACTGGCCACGATCAGGTTGACGGCGGCGCGGATTTTGTCGAAGGCAGGCGTTTTGGGATCATCGGGCGGACCGAGCGGAACGGGGGTAAACCGTTTGGCGATGGATTTATTCAGAGAATCGGGCAGCAGGCGGGTGACCTTCCGGTTAACCTTTAAGGCATTGCGGACAATCAGCCGGGCAAACATCGACGAGCCGAAGCGCTCCATTCCTTCCGACTGACGGCCCAGGTTCACTTCCGTTTCGGTAACCGACCGCGCCTTGCGGGAAGTTACCAGGGTTACAATCATTACCAGCCCTGAAATGATCAGGAAAATGAATGGAGTATCCACTTTGCCTTTCAGCATTTCCATGCTAAAGGCGTCGGGAGCAACACCCCCCGAGGCGCTCCAGGCCTGGAACGATTTAAATCCGGCAACCGGCACCCCGATAAAATTGACCAGGTCATTGGCCGCAAAAGCCATGGCCAGGGCAAAGGTCCCGATCAGGACAACTACTTTTAGGATGTCGATTTTGAAGAACCACCACAACAACTGCATCAGCGCCGAAAAGCCCAGAAAGCTGAATAACAGCAGGGTTCCGGTGTTGTTTTTGACCCACACACCGAGCGATTCGCCGGTTTGGCCTATTTTAATTTCGGCAAACGAAGAGCCGTCTACCCCTTTGATCAGCATAAAATAGGAGATCACGGCAACGGCAAAGCCACCAAAGATGGAGCCCAGATACCGGAGCTTTTTCTGGTAATTAAATGAAAAGACCAGGCGCGCCAGGTACTGGATGAGTATCCCGAAGGTAAAGGCAATAACCACCGATACCAGAATCCCGGTTATGATTGCCAGCGCCTTTGCAGAGTTGAGGTAAAGCCCGAGGTCGGCAAACGAGCTTCCCATATTTTTGATCTTTACCAGCGAAACTGCCACTGCCGATCCCAACAGTTCAAAAACCAGCGAAACAGTGGTGGAGGTGGGCAGGCCCAGGGTGTTAAAGGCATCCAATAAAACCACATCGGTAATCATGACGGCCAGAAAGATGATCATGATCTCGGAGAAGAAAAACATGTCGGGGTGGAAAATTCCTTTCCGGGCAACTTCCATCATCCCGGTTGAAAAGGTTGCTCCAATTAAAACGCCCAATCCGGCAATCGAAAAAATGATCCATTTGGGGGCAACTTTCGAGCCTATTGCAGAATTCAGGAAGTTAACCGCGTCGTTGCTAACGCCCACAATAAGGTCGGAAATCGCTAAAGTAAAAAGGATAAGAACTAAAATAAGGTAAAAATTCTCCATTATTTTTTCTGTTAGAATGGTCTGCAAAATTACCTTGCCCGAACTATTTTCTTTGTTTAGAAAGCATTAAATAAACATTAACTAACCATGAATTTACTGTTAATCAGGAATTAAGTTTATTTTTTTACCTTCGCAGGCAAAATCATTCCCATTATGAAGACCTATTCTTCACGGCAGCTTGCCCTGTTTCTTTCTGCCATTTTTACGCTGATGGCCGTGTTCTTTTTATTCCTGAATTACTACATCAGCCACAGTATGTTTACGATACTGATTTTTAGCGTTTTTTTCTTCGGAGCTTCATTTTTCCTGATCTATTACATCCTGAACCGGTACATTTCTGACAAGATCAAGCCGGTTTACAAAACCATCCGCGACCTGCCGGTGAGCGGAAAAAAACTGGGTGCCAAAACATCCAAAAGTCCCAATCTGCTGTCGGATGTAAAATCGGAAGTGGAGGAGTGGGCCAAAACCCAGATCCAGGAGATCGAACGGCTGAAAGACCTGGAGCGCTACCGCAAGGAGTTTGTCGGGAATGTTTCGCACGAGCTGAAAACCCCGATTTTTAACATTCAGGGATATATCCTCACCCTGCTGGAAGGAGGAATTGACGACCCCAAAATCAACAAACTCTACCTGCAGCGCACCGAAAAAAGTATCGACCGCATGATCTCCATTGTCGAAGACCTGGAGTCAATTACCAAGCTCGAATCGGGGGAGCTGAAGCTGAAAATGGAGAAGATCGACATTGTCCGGATGGTGGAAGAGGTTTTTGAAATGGAGCAGATGATTGCCTCGGAGCGGAAAATTACTTTGGAATTTACCCACAAACCCGACAAGCCGGTTTATGTGCTGGCCGACAAGAAGCGGATCATGGAAGTGATCAGCAACCTGGTCAATAACGGCGTAAAATACGGACGCAAGAAGGGATATGTCAAAGTGGGGTTTTACGACATGGAAGACCATATTATGGTAGAGGTTTCCGACAATGGCATCGGAATCGACAAAAAAGACCTGTCGCGAGTTTTCGAACGATTCTTCCGGGTCGACAAATCGCGGTCGCGCGAGCAGGGCGGAACCGGCCTGGGACTCTCTATCGTGAAACATATTATTGAAGCGCACGACCAGACGATCAACGTTCAAAGCACCCTCGACGAAGGGACAACTTTTACGTTTACGCTTGAAAAAGCTAAATAATAAACATAAATTTGCATGGAGGCAATCTTAAAGTTGATTTAACGCTGAGTTAATAAGCTTCCTCTACTTTTGCCGATAAATAATTCATTCCCAGAATATGAGCGAGAATAAAAGTGAAAATAAATTCAAAATCCTGCTGGTTGACGATGAAATTGATATTCTTGAATTCATCAGTTACAACCTGGAAAAGGAAGGTTTTAAAGTTTATACCGCTTCAAACGGTATCGAAGCCATCAAAGTTGCCGAGAAGAAACAGCCTCATCTGATTATTCTCGATGTGATGATGCCTGAAATGGACGGAATTGCCGCTTGTGAAGAGATCCGCCGGATTCCGTCGCTGAAGAATACCCTGGTTGCCTTCCTCACCGCCCGTGGCGAAGACTATTCGCAGATTGCCGGTTTCGAGGCCGGAGCCGATGATTATATTACCAAGCCAATCAGGCCCAAAGTGCTGATCAGCCGGGTTAAAGCGCTGCTCAAGCGTTTCTCTGCCGGAGTTGGTGAAGCCGCAGCGGCTGTCGATGAAAATACCGTTGCAATCGGAAGCCTGGTTATCGACAAAGAGCGTTACCTGGTGAAAATGGGAAAAGAGGAGATGGTACTGCCGCGGAAAGAGTTCGAGTTACTTTCACTGCTCGTTTCGAAACCCGGCAAGGTGTTTACCCGCGAAGAGATTTACTACTCGGTTTGGGGTGACAATGTGGTGGTTGGCGACCGTACCATCGACGTACACATCCGGAAACTGCGCGAAAAGATCGGCAACAGCCACATCAAAACCCTCAAGGGAATTGGTTACAAGTTTATTGAATAGCGCAGAGATCAGGCGAAAAAAACCACAAGGTAGAGAAAAGAGAACCCCAGCGTAAAACCGGCGATCACTTCGGGAAGGGTATTCTTCCCGAGCGCGAGCCGGGCAGTCCCCAATATCCCGCAAAGGAGCAGCAGCACCGCCAGCAGAATAGCCGGATTGGTTCCCGAACGGAACGACCAGGCGATCAGCAGGCCCGGTAAGGTACCGATGGCCGCCATGTGCCGGCTGATATTCCAGCGCAGCGAGATGAGCAGCACCACCACAATTCCCAGAACCGAAGCCAGCAGGTAGAGTTTGAAAATGGCAAACATCTGCAGCCGGTTCAGCAGAAAATATCCGATGTAATAATAAACCGATGTCAGCAGCAAGAGTACCGGCGTATCAGCCGGGGTGCCGGCATATCGGCCCAGTTTTTTGTTGAGCGCCGTAAATCCGATCGTTGCCAGGGGCAGCACCCCTGTCGAAAAGAAGCCGGCGATGAGGATAAAACGTTTGATTTCCCACGAGAACATCGAAAATTGCGGGCCTGCATAGAGCAGCATGGCAAAAGCATAGGTCGGGACCAGCAGCGGCGATAAGAGCCAGGAGATGATGGTTGCCGTTTTATTACCCATAGGTTACAGTTCTTTGCGCAGCCGGGCTACCGGAATATCAAGCTGTTCGCGGTATTTGGCTACCGTCCGGCGGGCGATGTTGTATGACTTTTCCTTGAGGATCTGCGTCAGTTCTTCGTCGGTCACGGGGTGGCGTTTATCTTCATTGTCGATACACTCTTTCAGGATCATTTTGATTTCACGGGTCGAAACCTCTTCGCCGGTATCTTTCTGCATCGCTTCCGAGAAGAAATATTTGACCGGGAAAATTCCGAAATGGGTCTGGATGTATTTGCTGTTCGAAACCCGCGAGATGGTGGAGATGTCTAGTCCGGTGCGTTCGGCAATGTCTTTCAGGATCATGGGTTTCATTTTGGTTTCGTCGCCGTCCTGAAAATATTCTTTCTGGAAATCGATGATTTCCGACATGGTAACCATCAGGGTCTGCTGTCGTTGCCGGATGGCATCGATAAACCACTTGGCCGAGTCAAGTTTTTGTTTTACAAAGGCGGTGGTCTCTTTGTGGTTTCGGTTGGCCGCTCCTTTGTGGCGGGTGAGCGTCCGCAGCATATCGAGATACGATTCATTGATGCGCAGTTCGGGCATATTGCGCTGATTCAGGCTCAGCTGCAGCTCACCGTCGATGTTTTCCAGGATAAAGTCGGGGACAATATGCTGGTTGGCTTTGTTGAGCGGATTGCTGTAGGAGCTGCCTGGTTTGGGATTGAGTTTCAGAATCAGGTCAATGGCATCTTTGAGTTCTTCCTCCTCGATATTCAGTTTGCGAACTATTTTGTCAAAATGTTTTTTGGTGAATTCTTCAAAAAAGTCGCGGATGATGGTGATTGCCAGTTCTTTGTTCGGATTGTTTTTGCGGCGGAGCTGCAGCAGGAGGCACTCCTGCAGGTCGCGGGCGGCAACTCCGGGCGGGTCAAAATCCTGGATGACGGAGAGTACCAGTGCCAGCTCCTCTTCCGCTACGTCGAGGTTTTGGTTGAAAGCCAGGTCGTCGCTGATCGAGAGCAGGTCGCGGCGCAGGTAGCCATCTTCGTCGATGTTGCCGATAATGTATTCGGCCAGGAGGCGCTGCCGCTCGTCGAGATACACCATGCCAATCTGCTCCTGCAGAAATTCATGGAAAGTGTCGCCCACCGAAAAGGGAATGTCCACATGTTTGTCGTCGGGCGAATAGTTGTGGGTAGTCAGACGATAAGAGGGAATCTCATCGTCGGGCAGATAATCTTCAATTGAAAATTCGTCGTTATCCTTGTCTTCCTCCGAGCGTAACTCCTGAGCTGCATTTTCTTCGTCCCCGTAGCTCTCTTCATTCTCCATTTCCAGTAAGGGGTTTTCCTCCAACTCTTTTTTTACGCGCTGCTCAAGCTGTAAAGTGGGGATCTCCAGCAGCTTGATCACCTGGATCTGCTGTGGAGATAGCTTTTGCAGCAACTTTTGTTGTAAGGAAAGTTTCTGTTTCATTCCTGTTTTTTTGATCAATGTTCAAATTTAACATTTTTTCCAAAACAGAGTAAACAGCGGGGGCTTTTGCGAGCTTCTCAAAACTCTGCGTTACCGGGTGTGCGCGGGAAAGCAATTACATCGCGGATATTTCCCATGCCGGTTACAAACAGGATAAAACGTTCGAAGCCGAGCCCGAACCCACTGTGCGGAACCGTTCCGAAACGGCGGGTATCCAGGTACCACCACATTTCGTCAACCGGGATGTGCATTTCGTTCATGCGTGCCACCAGCTTGTCGTAGTTCTCTTCGCGTTGCGAGCCGCCGATAATTTCGCCGATCTGCGGGAAGAGCACGTCCATCGCGGCGACGGTTTTCCCGTCTTCGTTCAGCTTCATGTAGAAGGCCTTGATCTCTTTCGGGTAGCCGATCAGGATGACCGGTTTTTTGAAATGTTTTTCAACCAGGTAGCGTTCGTGTTCACTTTGCAGATCAATGCCCCATTCCACCGGGAATTGGAACTTCTTCTTCTTATAATGGTTCGAGTTTTTGAGGATGTCGATGGCTTCGGTGTAAGAGAGCCTGACAAAGTCGTTTTCCACCACAAATTTCAGCTTTTCGATCAGTTCCATCGACTGCTGGTCCTGCGGTTTCCCCTTCTCTTCCTCTTTCAGGCGCGAAGAGAGGAATTTCAGGTCGTCGTAGCAATTTTCGAGTGCATAACGAATGAGCGATTTCAGGAAATCTTCGGCCAGGTCCATGTTGTCTTTCAGATCGTAAAATGCCATTTCGGGCTCGATCATCCAGAATTCGGCTAGGTGGCGGGTGGTATTGGAGTTTTCGGCCCGGAAGGTGGGACCGAAGGTGTAAATTTCGCCCAGTGCTGTTGCCCCCAGTTCGCCCTCCAGCTGTCCCGAAACGGTGAGGTTGGTGGGACGGCTAAAAAAGTCGGCCGAAAAATCCACGTGTCCCGCTTCGGTTAACGGTGGTTTTTGCGCGTCGAGTGTGGTTACGCGGAACATCTGTCCGGCGCCTTCGGCATCCGACGCGGTGATGATCGGCGTGTGGAGGTAGCAAAATCCTTTGCGGTTAAAATAGTCGTGAATGGCAAAAGCCATGGCGTGCCGGATACGGAACACCGCGCTGAAGGTGTTGGTGCGGAAACGCAGGTGGGCATTTTCGCGCAAAAATTCGAGCGAGTGTTTTTTGGGCTGGATCGGGTATTTGTCCGGATCAGACTTTCCGTAGAGGTGGATCGTTTGGGCAATCAGTTCTACCTGCTGTCCGCTTCCCTGCGATTCGACCAGTTGGCCTGTAACGGCCAGCGAAGTGCTGGTGTTGATGTCTTTAAGAAATTCTTCCCCGAAAGTTTCGACGTTGGCCACAATCTGTAAATTGTGAATGGTTGACCCGTCGTTCAGGGTGATAAAATTGACATTTTTACTTCCCCTTTTGGTGCGGACCCACCCTTTTACCAAAACTTCACTTCCGGGTTGGGGATTTTGCAGGATCTCTTTTACTTTTTTCCGTATCATAACACTTTTCTTTCGCTGTAAACCAAGGGGAACAAAAGTACATTTTTATACGGAAAATGAACAGCGTTGTCAGGGATTCAGGCAAAACTTCAAAAAATGGTAATAGAAATTCTTGAGAAAGAGAAAATAAAAAACGCGGATGAATGGTTGGTCATCCGCGTTTCCGGTCTGAAAGGACTATTCCAGAACGGTGATCCACCCGTGGGTATCGGGTTCGTCGCCGTATTGAATGGCGCGTAATTTTTTGTAGAGTTTTTCGCAGATCGCCCCTGGTTTTCCGTCGGGCGAAAAGAGGTACGTTTTGTTTTCATCGTAGTCGTCGATCCGTTCGATGGGGCTGATTACGGCTGCGGTTCCGCAGGCTCCGGCCTCTTCAAACGTTGACAGCTCTTCGACCGGCACCGGCCGCTGCTCTACTTTTAACCCCATCTCTTTGGCCAGCACCATTAAGCTTTTGTTGGTGATGGAGGGAAGGATGGAGCTCGATTTCGGGGTAATGTAGGTGTTGTCCCGGATTCCGAAGAAGTTGGCTGCCCCGCACTCGTCGATATATTTTTTTTCTTTGGCGTCGAGATAGAAGATGTTTGAATAGCCCAGCTGGTGAGCCCGTTCGCCGGCAACCAGGCTGGCGGCATAGTTTCCGCCCACTTTGTATTTACCCATGCCGAGTGGCGCCGAACGGTCGTATTCGCGCATAATCACGAAAGGGGTGGTTTGAAATCCGCCTTTAAAATAGGGGCCAACCGGGGTGACGAAGACAATAAAGAGGTATTCTTCGGCGGGTTTGACTCCCACCTGGGGGCCGGTCCCGAACAATATCGGGCGAATGTAGAGGGAAGCTCCCGATTCGTAGGGGGGGACAAAACGTTCGTTGAGTTTGACTACCCGTTTGACTGCTTCCTGAAATTTTTCAACCGGCAGGCGGGCCATCAGGGTGCCGTCGCACGAATCCTGCAGCCGGCGGGCGTTTTCGTCCATGCGGAAAATGCGGATCTTCCCGTCGCGGCCCCGAAAAGCCTTCAGCCCTTCAAAAGCCTCCTGCCCGTAATGCAATGCCGTTGCCGCCATGTGCAGGTTGACAAACTCCGAGGAGCTCTCTTCCAGTTCGCCCCACGCTCCGTTCCGGTAATAACAGCGCAGGTTGTAGTCGGTCTTCCGGTAACCGAATCCCAGGTTCTTCCAGTCAATATTTTCCATCTCTTTCAAAAAATTTTAAGGCTTTTGGTTCTGATTTGGACCCTTTTCGGGTTTTGGGCTCAAATTAACAAAAATTTGGGTTAAGTTCTCCCCACAATTGTCACTCCCGGCCTGGAAAGAATGATGTTTTAAAACCTGTTGCACAAGAAGAGACCAACCCGCTGGCTTTTACAGACAAGCGAACGTTCCGTTAATTTTTTGTAAAGCGCCGGGCTTTTCTCCTGGAAAAGGGCGCCGCTTTGTCTGCCGGAAGCTTTCAAATCAGAGAAGAAATCTCTTATCTTTGGAAAAAACTGATCTAACTTTGATTTGAAATGAAACGAACCTTCCTTTTTGGGATTTTCCTCCTGATCTCCGGAGTTCTGGCCGCCCGCGAACTACCTTCGAAAGCCGAAGTGCTGGAGAAAATGGTGCTGGCCAACCACTATTTTATGCAGAAATGGCCCGATCCGGGAGCTAAAATTGTAAACGACAAAACGCGTCCCTCCAACATCTGGACCCGGGCGACCTATTACGAAGGGTTGATGGCCCTTTACCAGTTAAAGCCCGGGAAAGAGTATCTGGATTATGCCGTTAACTGGGGAGAAGCGCACCAGTGGGGACTGGCCTACCGTAATGAAAATCGTAATGCCGACGATATGTGTTGTGGCCAGACCTATCTCGACCTTTACAAAATAGATCCGCAGCCCGAACGGATAGCTGTCATCAAAGCAGCAGTTGACCGGATGGTGGCGTCTGATAAAATTGACGACTGGTGGTGGATCGATGCGCTGCAGATGGCCATGCCGGTGTTTGCCCGGCTGGGCGCCATCGAAAAGGAGAATAAATACTGGGACCGCCTGTTTGAAATGTATCTCTTCTCGAAAAATAAAATGGGCGGCCAGGGCCTTTACAATCCGAAAGACCGGCTCTGGTGGCGCGATGCCGATTTCGACCCGCCCTACACCGAACCCAACGGCGAAGATTGTTACTGGTCGCGCGGAAATGGCTGGGTACTGGCTGCCATGGTCCGGGTTTTGGAGCAGAACCCGCCCGATAAAAAACAGCGGCAGGAATACATCCGTATGTTAAAAGAGATGTCGGAAGCTTTGTTGAAAGTCCAGCGCGACGATGGTTTCTGGAATGTCAGCCTCCACGATCCCGGCAATTATGGCGGCCCCGAAACGTCGGGAACGGCTTTTTTTGTTTACGGGATGGCCTGGGGAATCAACCAAGGCTACCTGAAGAAAGGGAAATATCTGCCGGCAGTGCTGAAAGGATGGGAAGCCCTCTCCCAGAAGGCGCTTCACGGCAACGGGTTTCTGGGATATGTGCAGGGAACCGGGAAAGAACCCAAATCGAGTCAGCCGGTCGGATACGACATCGAACCCAACTTTGAAGATTACGGCCTCGGAGCTTTTTTACTGGCCGGAAGCGAAGTGTACCGGCTGGCGCGGTAGACGGTGGTCGCCGGTGAAAATCGGGAAACAACGAATTGCTGCAGAACTCTTTTTTGATTTTGTCTGATCAAAAAACATTGCTTCTGCCGGAAAAACAGGAATATGTACGACGATTGGGAAATTTGGGAACAGATCAGGCAGGATGACACGCAGGCGCTGAAAATGTTGCACAACCGGTATTTTTCTCAGATGAACCTTTATGCCCGGAAAATTGCCGGCGATCATTATCCGGCAGAAGAAATTGTTTCGGACTGCTTCATCAAACTGTGGACCAGGCGAAAAGTGATCCTGATAGAACGATCGGTGAAGAGTTATCTGTTTCTGATGCTGCGAAACGGGTTAATTGACGAGCTGCGAAAGAAAAAGGTGAAGCAGATTTCTCCGGAGACGATTCCGGAACTGCCGGACGGAGAGCTGCACGAGGCGTTTGATTTTTACGACAAACTGCACCTGGCGCTCGAAAAACTTCCCGCCCAGCGCCGGTGTATCCTGGAGATGGCTGCTTTCGATTCATTCACCTACGCTCAGATTGCCGAAAAACTCCACATATCGGTCAACACGGTAAAAACCCAGATGGGGCGTGCCTACCGGTTTCTGAAAGAGGAACTCGATCCCAAAACTTTTCAGTTATTTCTTCTTTTCAGAAAAAATTAGCTGTTTCTCCTGTCACCCTTTCTGCTGTTTTTTCCGTCTGTTTGATTAAAGAACAAGATGAATGGAAAAACGTGATTCCCTTTGGGAACATATTGCCGGCGCATTACACGGAGAGCTGAGTGCAGAAGAGATGCCGGAATTCAAGCAGATGATGAGCGATGAGGGAAATCGGCAGCAATATGAAAAAGCCCGGAAGATTCGCGAAGCTTTACCGCATTTGAGCGGAATAACCGCTGAGAGCAAAACCAGATCGTGGCAAAAAGTGGAGAGCCGGATTCGTCGGCGGAAAGTTTTGCAAATGACCAGTTTTTTAAAGTATGCCGCTTTGGTGCTGTTGGCTTTTTTCGCCGGTAATTTGTTGAAACCGCTGCTGGTGGCTGATCGGGAAATTCGTTATTCCGAAATTTCAGTCCCTTTCGGGCAGATGAGCCAGTTGACCCTCAGCGACGGGACGCGCGTCTGGCTTAATTCGGGCACCACGCTGCGTTATCCGGAGCGGTTTGCCGAAACCCGCCGGACCGTCTCTGTCGAGGGAGAAGCTTTTTTTGAAGTTGCCCGGATGCCCGACAAACCATTTTTCATCCAGACTGATGACCTGCAGGTTGAAGTGCTGGGCACCTCATTCAACCTCTCGGCCTATCCTTCGGATGCCTCCACTTCGGTGACCCTGGTAGAAGGAAGCGTTTCGGTGAACGATGTTGCCGGGAAATCCATCGCCCGCCTTAAACCCGGACAGACAGCAACCCTGGGGAAAAACGGGAGTATTCTCCATATCAGCAATGTAAGAACAGGCTTCTATGCTGCCTGGAAAGAGGGTAAAATCTATTTCGAGGACGAACCGCTGGATGAAATTGCCCTGAAGCTGGAGCGGTGGTTTAATGTGGAGATTACTTTTAGTGAAGAAGCGTTGAAGTCGCTCCATTTTTCAGGCACTATCCTGAAAAACAAGCCCATCGACCAAATTATGCAGGCTCTGCAGATACTTGCCCCTATCCGGTTTACCCACGAAGTAAAAGTAAACGGAAAAGATATGATCGTG
>Ga0116193_1002437_pt1 | contig 14140 bp, 15 predicted proteins | sample AD_UKC115_MetaG_FD_89892 | JGI IMG/M metagenome (GOLD analysis project Ga0116193, IMG submission 89892) | Active sludge microbial communities of municipal wastewater-treating anaerobic digesters from Hong Kong - AD_UKC115_MetaG | ecosystem: Engineered > Bioreactor > Anaerobic > Digestate... | reverse complement strand
GCTGTACAAGCAGATGCTGATGGTGGCCGGCTACGACCGCTACTACCAGATCACCAAGTGCTTCCGCGACGAAGACCTGCGCGCCGACCGCCAGCCCGAGTTCACGCAGATCGACTGCGAGACCTCGTTCCTGAACGAAGAGGAAATCCGCGCCATCTTCCAGCGCATGATCAAGGAAGTGTTCCTGCAGCAGCTGGGCGTGGACCTGGGCGAGTTCCCCACCATGACCTACCAGGAAGCGGCGCACCGCTTCGGCTCCGACAAGCCCGACCTGCGCGTCAAACTCGAATTCACCGAGCTGACCGACGTGATGAAGGACGTGGACTTCAAGGTGTTCTCCGGCGCCGCCAACATGAAGGGCGGCCGCGTGGTGGCCCTGCGCGTGCCCGGTGGCTCGGTCGAAGGCGGCGGCATCAGTCGCGGCGAGATCGACGGCTACACCGAGTTCGTGAAGATCTACGGCGCCAAGGGCCTGGCCTACATCCGGGTGAACGACCTGTCCAATGGGCGCGATGGTCTGCAGTCGCCCATCGTCAAGAACATCCACGACGCCGCGCTGGCTGAAGTGCTCAAGCGCACGGGCGCGCAGAACGGCGACCTGCTGTTCTTCGGCGCCGACAAGGAAAAGGTCGTCAACGACGCCATCGGCGCGCTGCGCCTCAAGATCGGCCACAGCGAGTTCGGCAAGAAGAACGGCCTGTTCGAGAACCGCTGGGCGCCGCTGTGGGTGGTGGACTTCCCCATGTTCGAGCACGACGAAGAAGAAGACCGCTGGACGGCCGTGCACCACCCCTTCACCAGCCCGAAGGACGGTCACGAAGACCTGATGGATACCGACCCCGGCAAGTGCCTGGCCAAGGCCTACGACATGGTGCTCAACGGCTGGGAGCTGGGCGGCGGTTCGGTGCGTATCCACCGCGCCGACGTGCAGAGCAAGGTGTTCACCGCGCTCAAGATCACGCCCGAGGACGCCCAGGCCAAGTTCGGCTACCTGCTGGACGCCCTGCAGTACGGCGCGCCCCCGCACGGCGGCTTGGCCTTCGGTCTGGACCGCCTGATCACCCTGATGACGGGCGCCGAGTCGATCCGCGACGTGATCGCCTTCCCCAAGACCCAGCGCGCCCAGGACCTGCTGACGCAGGCACCGTCGCCCGTGGACGAGAAGCAGCTGCGCGAGCTGCACATCCGCCTGCGCAACCCGGACGCGGCCAAGGCCTGAACCCGGCCATGGGGCAGAATCAGGGGCGCCTTCGGGCGCCCTTTTTTCATGGCGCATGCGCCGTTTGACTGACCGAGGATGAACGTGGCCCGAGATTGCTTGAAAACTTCCTGCGTGGCGCTGCTGGCGGCACTGGCCCTGGTGGCCTGTGGCGAGAAGAAAACCGAACTGGGCCAGGGCGGCTCGGTAGTCACCGGATCGGCCGGGCCGCAGGGCGCGCAGAACGCCGCGCGCGAGCTGGTGCGTTGCGACGCACCCGTGGCCACGCTGGCGCTGGCCGAGAACCCCCATGGTTACGTGATGGGCGGTGCCTACCAGTTGCCGGCCTCGCCCGTGCCGTTGGTCAAGTTGCTGGCGCAGCAGAGTGGGTGCTTTCGCGTGGTGGACCGCGCGGCCGGCCTGCGCGGCACGCTGCAGGAGCAGGAGCTGCGCGAATCGGGCGTGCTGCGCAAGAACACCACCGTGGCCAAGGGCAAGGGCTACGAGGCGCAGTACACGCTCACCCCCAGCCTGACCTTCAGCGAGCAGGACGCCGGGCGCGGCCTGGCGGGCATCATGGCCATGATCCCGGTGCTGCGCGACATGGCGGGCCTGATCGGGCTGGCCGAACAGGTCAAGCTCAAGGAGGCGCAGACCGCGCTGCTGCTGTCCGACAACGAAACCACCGAGCAGGTGGCGGCGGCCACTGGCTCGGCGCGCACCACCGACCTGGGCGTGGCCGGCATCGCGTTTGGCAAGCTGGGCGGCGGGGCGGGCGCTGGCTGGAGCAATACCAACGAGGGCAAAGTGATTGCGGCGGCCTTCCTGGACGCGCACAACCAGCTGGTGGTGCAGGTGCGTGCCTTGCAGGCCAAGGAACTGCCGCCGGACGTACCCGTGCGCGCTGGCGCGCAAAAGGAGCGTGGCGGCTGAGCAGGGCAGGGCGGTGCCTCGGTCTTACAAGATTCCCGAATCGGTGCTGGTAGTGATCCATACCGCCGCGCTCGATGTGCTGCTGATCCGACGGGCCGATGCGCCGGAGTTCTGGCAATCGGTCACCGGCAGCAAAGACCATCTTCACGAGAGCTTTGAAGAAGCCGCCGTGCGTGAGGTCTGGGAGGAAACCGGCATCGATGTGCGGGCGCCCGGCTGCATCCTGCGCGACTGGCATCTGGAGAACATCTACGGCATCTACCCGCAATGGCTGCACCGCTACGCGCCCGGTGTGTGCGAGAACACCGAGCACCTGTTCAGCCTTCAGGTGCCGGCCGGCACGCCGGTGGTGCTCAACCCGCGCGAGCATGTGGATTGGAAATGGCTGCCCTGGTTGGATGCGGCCGACGCCTGCTATTCGCCTTCCAATGCCGAGGCCTGCCTATGGCTGCCACGCTTGGCGGAGCTGCCTGGTGCGCAGGGCGCTCCGGGGCCGTCAGGCCGCTGACGCGTTGGCCGTCGCGCGCAGCGCCACTCCACCGGGTTGGCGTTCGCTGTCTTGTCCGAGCAGGGCTCTTGCCGGGGCGCTGCCGCATTGGGTGCGCAGATCGTCGATCTGCTCTTGCAGCGCCGGTGCGTCAGGCAGATGGGTCTGGTGGCGCAGCAGAAGCTGCTGTGCCAGGTCGATGAGCTTGGTGTTGAGGTGTTTGCGGGTGGACTGCAGCAGGGAGTCGATGGCCTGGGCAGGGGCGCCGGCCAGGTGCTGCGCCATGGCTTCTTCGGCCATCCGGTTCACGCGTTGCAGGCAATCGCGGATCTTGTCCGCATAGGCCTCGCAGCTGCGGCAGGCACTGGCCAGCAGCTCGCACAGGCCGCGCGTACTCGAATAGCGCATGCCGATCGCTTCGATCCACTCGTGGCCTTCTTGCAAATCGATGGACGTGTTGGCCAGCACCGACAGCAGACTGCCCAGGTTGCAGGCGGCCTCCAGGTCGAAGGCGCTGTGCCGGATCTCAGGAGCCATGCTGCGGACCAATTGCACGGCCCGGGCCACCTGATTCTGGTGGATGGCCTGCAGCGTGCCCACGACCTGTGCAAAACGCTGGATGCGCTGGCTGTTGCCATGTCTGTCCAGGACACGGCCAAAGTCCGCAATGCAGCGGTCGATGCCCTTGCCGTCCTTTTCGTCGAAGTGGGCGAATGTGAGCAGCACGAGCGACTGGTAGTCGAACAGCTTGGAATCGATGCCCAGCACCACGGCACGCGAGAGCACCTGCACTGCGGTGGCGCGCTCTCCCATGTAGTAGCACATCATGCCCAGCTTCTGCAGGCGCACCACGGAGTCGGGTGTCAGCTCGCTGGCCGTGCGATAGGTTTCGATCGCCTCGGCAAAATGCCCCATTTCCACCTGGGCGCGGCCCAGCACATCGTAGGCGTCGGCGTAGCCAGGGTCTTCGCCGATCAGGCCCATCAGTGTGGCCACGGCGCGTGTCGGGTGGCCTGCCTCGATCTGTGCGCGGGCCACGCCCAGTTTGGCCCAGGGAATGGCGCGGGCTTTGAGGATGGCCTCGAACAGCAGGCGCGCCTCCTCGTGGCGGCCCAGCCGCAGCAGCAGCTCCGAGCCAATGCGCGCGGCATACAGCCAGTAGTGCTTGCGCCCGGTGAACTGGGCAATGCACAGCTTGGCAGCGGCCTCGAAGTCGCCCTGTTCGATGGCGTCGAAGATGGGGCGCAGGTGCGTCTTGCGCTGGCGTGCTGCGCTCAGGCGCTCGAACAGCGTCAGCGGTGTGAAGGGCTTGAGCAGGTAGCCGTCCAGCGCCGATTCGGCCGCTTCGGCCACGGCTGCATAGGTGGCCTCGGTGGTGACCATGAAGAACACGGTCGAGAAGGGCAGCAGCTGAGCGCGGCGCAGGTCGTCCAGCAAGGTCTGGCCGCTGGATTGGGAGTCCGGAAAGTACTGGTCGCACAGCACGTAGTCGAAAACCGTGTGTTCCAGCCTACTGCGTGCGTCCTGGATGCGGCTGCACTGCACCACCTTGGTCACGCCGTAATCCCGCAATTGCGCCGACAGCAGGCCGCGCGAGGTGACATTGCTGTCCACCACCAAAGCCAGCGTGTCGGGGGAGCGGGAGGTTGCCATGGAAGAGGGATACGTTCGGCGTAGCCGCGTAACAATGATGACGCCTTAGTGTAGAACTTTGTGTTCTGTATGAAACTCCCATCAGCGGGCTTTTCGGCTGGGCACCTGCTGGGTGACAATGATCATATGCACAGCAGCAACATTCTTAGGGTTGCCACCTACAACATCCACAAAGGCGTACAGGGCCTGGGTCCGATGCGTCGGCTGGAGATCCACAACCTGGGCTTGGCCGTGGAGCAGCTCGATGCCGACATCGTCTGTCTGCAAGAGGTGCGCAAGCTGCACCGGCGCGAGGCGCGTTTTTTTCCGTACTGGCCGGACATGCCGCAGGCGGACTTTCTGGCGCCCGAAGGCTATGAGGCCGTTTACCGCACCAACGCGATCACCCGCCATGGCGAACATGGCAACGCGCTGCTGTCGCGTTGGCCGGTGGCGGGCCACCAGCACGAGGACATCTCCGACCACCGCTTCGAGCAGCGTGGTCTGCTGCATGTGCATGTGCATGCACACGGGCGCGACGTGCATGTGATCGTGGTGCACCTGGGCCTTATTCCGGGCAGCCGGGTGCGCCAGGTGGGCCTGCTCGAGCGCTTCATCGAACGCGAGGTTCCGCGCAATGCGCCGCTGTTGGTGGCGGGCGACTTCAACGACTGGGGGCAGCAAATCGGCCGCATGCTCGCGGGGCTGGGGCTGCTCGAATACGAGGAGCCGCGTGCCTTCACCTACCCAGCGCGCCTGCCGCTGGCGCAACTCGACCACGTCTATGCCCGGGGCCTGACCCCAGTGGGCCTGCACGTTCCGCGCGGACGGGTGTGGTGGCGCATGTCCGACCACTTGCCCCTGATCGCGGAATTCAAGATCTGACGCGCGCGATGGCAGGTGTTCCGTTTGAACTGACCGAAGGCCACCAGGTACAGCTGTTGCAAGGGGCGCAGGAGCTGTTTCCCGCGCTGATCGCCGCGATGGACGCGGCGCTGTCGGACATTCAGTTCGAGACCTACATTTTTGATTTCACCGGCACCGCCACCGAGGTGGCCCAGGCGCTGATGCGTGCGGCCCGGCGCGGGGTGCGCACCCACCTGGTGGTCGATGGCGTAGGTACCGGCCGTTTGCCGCAGGACTGGGCCGATCGCCTGCGCGCGGCGGGCGTGCATTGCCGGGTGTATTCGCCGCTGGGTCCGTTGGGGCTGTTGCTGCCGCGCCGTTGGCGGCGGCTGCACCGCAAGCTCTGCGTGGTCGATGGCCGGGTGCTGTTCTGTGGCGGCATCAATGTGCTGGACGATTTCCACGACCCCAACCACGGCCGCCTGGTGGCGCCGCGTTTTGACTTTGCCGTGCAGGCCACGGGCGCGCTCGTGGGGGTGGCCAGCGATGCCATGGAACAACTGTGGTGGCGCATGCAGGCCGTGCGCGACGCCAGCCAGCGCCGCCTGCCCGAAGCCCTGCAGGCGCTGCGCGCCGCCAGCGCGGCCCACCATGCGGCGCCCGATGCCGACACCAGCCCCGGTATGCGCGCCGCGCTGCTGCTGCGCGACAACGTGCGCCACCGCAGCCGCATCGAAAAGGCCTACCGCCGCGCCATTGCCGCTGCGCGCGAGGAAATCATCATTGCCAACGCCTACTTCGTACCGGGGCGCAAGCTGCGCGTGGCCTTGCAAATGGCGGCACGCCGAGGCGTGCGGGTGCGTCTGCTGCTGCAAGGCCGCTACGAATACTTCATGCAGTACCACGCGGCGCGCCCGGTGTATGGTGCCCTGCTCAAGGCCGGGGTCGAGATCCACGAGTACGCGCCCAGCTTTCTGCACGCCAAGGTGGCGGTGATCGACGCCCATGGCGCGCGGCCCTGGGCCACGGTGGGGTCGTCCAACCTCGACCCGCTGAGCCTGCTGCTGGCGCGCGAGGCCAACGTGGTGGTCGAGGACGCGGCCTTTGCCCAGGATCTGCGCGCGCGCCTGGAGCACGCCATGCTGCACGGGGGCAGGGTGCTGGACCCGACACGCTATGCGCTGCGCTCCTGGCACGAACGCGCCCTGGACCGCGTGGCCTTCGTGCTCATGCGCCTGGCGCTGTGGGTCACGGGCAACCGCTACTGACTTTGCTGGGGTGCTATAAAAATAATAGCTGCTGGCGCTTGTAGAATAAGCGCTGGAGGCCAAAAACCCTTTGAAACATCGGATGCCGATCGCTGCTACCATCTCCCCATGTTCCGACAATTGGCCGCCGACATGAACCCAGCCCCCCTCGACGAAGGAACGCCTGTTTCCGTCAAGATCCGCGAGCGGATCCAGGCGGCGCGCAAGCGCTTCAACGCCAACGACAACATCGCCGACTTCATCCAGCCCGGCGAGCTGGAGCAGCTGCTCGACGAGGTCGAGTCCAAGATGCAGGGCGTGCTCGACAGCCTGGTGATCGACACCGCAGGCGACCACAACACCCAGAACACCGCGCGCCGCGTGGCCAAGATGTACCTCAATGAGGTGTTCAAGGGCCGCTATGTGCAGGCGCCCCCCATCACCGAGTTTCCCAACGCAGAACACCTCAACGAGCTGATGATCGTCGGCCCGCTCACGGTGCGCAGCGCCTGCAGCCACCACTTCTGCCCCGTGATCGGCAAGATCTGGATCGGCATCATGCCCAACGAGCACACCAACGTGATCGGCCTGTCCAAGTACGCGCGCCTGGTGGACTGGATCATGGGCCGCCCGCAGATCCAGGAAGAGGCCGTGGTGCAACTGGCCGACCTCATCATGGAAAAAACCCAGCCCGACGGCCTGGCCGTGGTCATGGAGGCCAGCCACTTCTGCATGTCCTGGCGCGGCGTGCGCGAGATGGACAGCAAGATGATCAACTCGGTGATGCGCGGTGTGTTCCTCAAGGACAGCGCGCTGCGCCGCGAATTCCTCTCCCTCATCCCTGGAAAGAACTGACCATGTTGGTACGCCTGCTCTACGCCAGCCGCGCGGTGGACACCTCGCCCGAGGCCATCGAAGCCATTCTTGCCCAGTCGCGCCAGCACAACCCGGCCTGCGGCATCACCGGCGTGCTGTGCTACGGCGGCGGCATCTTTCTGCAGGCCATTGAGGGCGGGCGCTCGGCGGTGAGCGATCTCTATGGCCACATCCAGCGCGACGCTCGCCACAAGAACGTGGAGCTGCTGCACTTCGAGGAAATCGCCGAGCGGCGCTTCGGCGGCTGGACCATGGGGCAGGTCAATCTCAGCAAGATCAACCATTCCATCCTGCTCAAATACTCCGAAAAGCCCGAACTCGATCCCTATGCCGTGTCGGGCAAGGTGTCGTTCGCGCTGCTCGAAGAGCTCATGGCCACCGCCTCCATCATCGGTCGGGCCTGATTTTTCGGCGCACCCCGTGAAGGCCGCAGCCCCGGATGGGCGCTGCGGCCCTTTGTTTTTGCATGTCCCTCACTGCCTTCGCCCTCATCATCCTGGCTGGTCTGATCCACGCCTGCTGGAACATTGCCGCCAAGAAGGCCGGGGGCGACGCGCGCTTTGCCTTCTTCACCTCGGTGCTGATGATGCTGTTCTGGGCGCCGCTGGGCTGGTGGCTGGGGCGCGATGCCGTGCCGCTGTGGGGCGCGGTGGAGTGGGGCTTCATCGTGGCCAGCGGCGTGCTGCATGTGGTGTATTACGTCACGCTGCTGCGCGGCTACCGCAAGGCCGACCTCACGGTGGTGTATCCGCTGGCGCGGGGCACGGGGCCGCTGCTGTCCTCCCTCGTGGCCATCACGCTGCTGGGTGAGCGCATCTCGGCGCTGGGGGCACTGGGCATCATCTGCGTGGTCGGTGGCGTCTTCCTCATTGCGGGAGGGCCGGCGCTGCTGCGTGCGGCTCACGACCCGGCGGCGCGGCAGCGCGTGCACAAGGGGCTGGTCTATGGTGTGGTGACCGGCGCCTTCATCGCCAGTTACACCGTGGTGGACGGCTACGCCGTCAAGGTGCTGCTGATGTCGCCCATTCTTGTGGATTACATGGGCAATTTTGTGCGCGTGGCGCTGCTGGCCCCGGTGGTGCTGCGCGACCTGCCCACGGCGGCGGTGCTCTGGGGTGCGCAGTGGCGCTTTGCGCTGCTGGTGGCCGTGGTCAGCCCCATCGCCTACGTGCTGGTGCTGTTTGCCATGCGCGAGGCGCCGCTGTCGCACGTGGCGCCGGCGCGCGAGGTGTCCATGCTGTTCGCTGCGCTCATCGGCGGCCACCTGCTGGGCGAGGGCGACCGGCTGGCCCGGCTGTGCGGCGCGGCGTGCATAGCGCTGGGCGTGACGGCCCTGGCGCTGGGGTAGCGGCATGGCCACCGGCACACCACCCCTGCTGCTGGGCGTTGATTTCTCCAGCAGCCCCAGCCGACGCAAACCCATCGTCATGGCGCTGGGTGAGCTGGCGGGTTCGCGCGTGCGGCTGCAGTCCCTGCACACCTTTGACACGCTGGACGCCCTGGGTCGCTGGCTGGCTGGGCCTGGGCATTGGGTGGGCGGTTTCGACCTGCCGTTCGGCCTGCCACGCGAACTGGTGCAGCACCTGGGCTGGCCGCTGGTTTGGATCGATTGCATGCAGCACTACCGCCAGCTGTCGCGTGCGCAGATCCGCGATGCGTTCGCCGGTTTTTGCGCAGCCCGCCCGGTGGGCGGCAAGTTTGCGCACCGCGCCACCGACCTTCCGGCAGGCTCCAGCCCGAGCATGAAGTGGGTCAACCCGCCCGTGGCCTACATGCTGCATGCGGGCGTGCCGCTGCTGCTGGACGCCGGTGTGCATCTGCCGGGTCTGCATGCCGGTGATCCCGCCCGCGTGGCGCTGGAGGCCTACCCCGGCCTGCTGGCGCGTGAGGTGCTGGGGCGGCGCAGCTACAAAAGCGACGACCGTGCGCGCCAGACCCCGGAGCGCCTGATTGCACGCAAGGACCTGCTCACCGCGCTGGAGCTGGGCCACACGCGCCTGGGCCTGCAACTGCAACTGCTCCAGATCCAGCGCGAGGTGCTGGTGCAGGATGCGCTGGGCGACCGGCTCGATGCCGTGCTGTGCCTGTTGCAGGCAGCCTGGGCGCAGAAGCGCCATGCCGAAGGCGATGCGCGGTATGGGCTGCCTGAAAAGGCTGATCCACTGGAAGGCTGGATCGTGACGGCTTGATGCGGCTTGTTCGTGTGCTCAACACTACCGCAATGCGCTTGCCGCAGACGCAAAGGATGTGGTTGATGGATTGAGCGCCGTTTTACATTCAGCGGACGGCCACCCCGCCCACTGAGCGTAAATGCAGCCCCACGGCTTGGATGCACTGCGTGAATCGGCTAGAGTCCGTGCATGGCACCTACTGTCGTCCGCGACGGCCCTTTCCGGCTGTTTTTCTTTTCTCGTGAAGAGCCACGCATCCATGTGCACGTGGCCCATCCTGATGGCGAAGCCAAGTTCTGGCTCAGCCCTATCGTTCACCTGGCCACATCCACTGGCCTGTCCCCGAAGCAGATCACCGAGGCACAAGTCGTCGTTCAAGCTCACCTCAAGGAAATCCAAGATGCCTGGCAACATCACTTTGGCGGCTGAAGTCACGCACATCTCGAAGCACGGCTTCTGGCTATTACTGGGCGACGAGGAACTGCACCTGCCCTTTGAACAGTTCCCGTGGTTCAGGCAGGCCACGGTGGATCAAATCACTACGGTCGAGCATCCCACCCCGGATCACCTTTACTGGCCATCGCTGGACGTTGACCTGTCGGTCAACTCCATTCGTCGGCCGACAGACTTCCCGCTCATGTCCAAAGCCTGAGCGTCGGTCAGTCGAGCGCCTCGGCAAACAGTGCGCACCCATTCCAACCCCAGAGCAACTGCTCAAAGCCTTCTCCACTGCCTTTTGGAAGCGATTGCCATGCCCTCCATCGAAACCCTTGTCACCTTCTTTGGTGTTGCCGTTGTTCTGGCGCTGACGCCGGGGCCGGACAACATTTTTGTGCTGGTCCAGTCGGTGCAGCGGGGCTGGCGCCTGGGGCTGGCCGTGGTGTTGGGTTTGTGCCTTGGCATCGTGGGCCACACGGCCGCTGTGGCGCTGGGCTTGGCGGCGGTGTTTGCGGCGTCCAGCATGGCATTCACGGTGCTCAAGTTCTGCGGGGCGGCTTACCTGGCGTGGTTGGCCTGGCAGGCGTTGCGTGCCCCCGCGGCCATGGCGCAAGGGCCCGAAGGCTCGGCACCCGCAACCCAGGCGCCGGGCTGGTGGAAGATGGTGGGCCGGGGCATCGTGATGAACCTCACCAATCCCAAGGTGCTGATCTTTTTCCTGGCCTTTCTGCCGCAGTTTGCCGACCCTGCGCGGGGTAGCGTGGCGCTGCAACTGATGGTGCTGGGCCTGGTGTTCATGCTGGCCACCATGCTGGTGTTCGGTGCCGTTGCCTGCTTCTCGGGCGTGTTCGGCACGCTGCTGATGCGGTCGGCGCGGGCGCAAACGCTGCTCAACCGCGTGGCAGGGCTGGTGTTCCTGGGGCTGGCGGTGCGGCTGGCCACGGCGCAGCGCAATTGATTTGCTATCAAAAACATAGCTACTTGCGCATGTAATAAGGGCGCTGGGGCCTATTTTCGTTAAATATTCCGCAGCGCAACAATTTCTTGCACATTGGATGGCCTGTGACCGGGGTTCAGGGCCCGCTCGCTGGTACGCTCGCCGGTTCTTCGGGGCCGAGGGGGTTCCGGGGCTGATTTGGGAGGGTTCCATCCATGAACAAGAAAATTGCCTTGGGCTCTGCGGTCGTACTGCTGGGCGCCTTGTATGGCGGTGCTACCTGGTATGCCGGCGAGCGGGCGCAGCAGCGTTACCAGGAGGCCCTGGAAGAGGTACGCAAGGTGATGGGCGCCGATGGCGTGGTGTCGCAGCAGTACCAGCGGGGCTTCTGGACCTCGCAGGCCCAGACCGTGCTGCAGTGGACGCCCCCCGCCGAGCCTGCCGAGGACGGCGCGGCCCCGGTGCCCGCAACCCCGCTGCGCTTGCGCCTGGACAGCACCGTGCGGCATGGCCCGCTGGCGGGCTTCAGGCTGGCTGCTGCCGTGGTCGAAACGCGCATGGCCCTGGACGGCCTGGACGAGCACGCGCGCAAGCTGCTGGAGCGCACCAGCGCCCCCACCCTGACGGTGGTGCACCACTGGACGGGCAGCAACGACCTGGTGCTGGACGTGCCTGCTGGTGAGGTGTCCGAGGGCGAAAACCTGATCCGATGGAAGGCGCTGCGCTACGACATGGCGCTCAGCGCCGATCGCACGCGCCTGCGCGGCGACATGCAGTGGCCCGAGCTGACCTTGCGCGTCCACGAAGACCAGAAGGAAGCGCTGGCCGATGACGAGGACGAGGCAGGCCAGGAGCCCGAGGTGGCCTCCACCATGGCCATGGCCTTTGTGGGGCTGCGTGGTGATTTCGATGTGCGCATCGAAGACGGCCTGTGGCTGCTGGCGCCGGGCACCTCGCAGGGCCGCCTCGACAAGCTGACGGTGGAGCTGCAACAGCAGGGCGCCCAGCCCAAGGCACTGGTGGCTTTGCAGGACATGGACTTCAAGGCCGCCATCGAGCGCAAGGACGCCGTGTTCGGCTGGAACGTGACCATGCAGTCCAAGGGCAAGATCGGCCCCATGGCACTGGACAGCTTCAGCCTGCGTGAGGAGGTGAGCCGCATCGATGTGGAAGCCGTGCGCCTGTTCCAGCAGGCCCTGGTGGGCGCCTACCGCGCCAGCGCGGCGGCCGATGCCAAGGCCGCCTTCGCGCCCGAGGCGCCGTGGCTGGCCACCCTGGCCCAGGCTGCGCCGCGCCTGCTGGCGGCGCTGCCCGCCTATGCCGTGGAAATCAAGGCGACCGTGGGGGGCAAGGAAGGCAGCCTGAAATACGGGGCCCAGATCAAGAGCGCGCCAGACCAGACCCTGGTGGAGGAAAGAGGCTGGGGCCCTGCGCTGCTGAAGCACAGTGCGCTGGACGCCAGCGTGCGCCTGCCCAAGGCCTGGATCCCCCTCATCGCCGAGGCCGTGGGCAAGCCGGTGCCGGCGCCGGACGAATTGAACGCATTGCTGGGCATGGCGCAGGCCCAGGGCTTTTTGACCCAGGAGACCGACCACATCGCCAGCAGCGTGCAGGTCGATGCGGGGCAGGTGCGCCTCAACGGCAAGACCATGCAAATGCCGCAACTGGGCGCGGCGCAGTAAAAGGCCCCTCTGCCGGGCGGTGCCCTACTGCCAGGCAGGGTATCGGCGGCGCGCGATAATGGCGCCCCGGGCCGCTGCGGGCATGACAGACATGCGCAGGCCCGGTCTTGCGGAGCGCTCCATGGCATTGATGATCACCGACGAATGCATCAACTGTGATGTCTGCGAACCCGAGTGCCCCAACCAGGCCATCTATCTGGGTGAAAAGACCTATGAGATCGACCCCAGCAAATGCACCGAGTGCGTGGGGCATTTTGACGAACCCCAGTGCATGCAGGTCTGCCCTGTGTCCTGCATTCCGGTCGATCCCCAGCACGTAGAAAGCCGCGAAACCCTGTGGCAAAAATTCCACCGCCTCCAGGCGGCGGTGCGGATTGGTGACTGATGGGTGCTCAATGGCCTGTAGCGCCCGTCCAATAAGCGCAATGCGCTCCTAAATTTATAGCGTCAGACGCTGACTTCAGGGGCGCCCGTGGCGGGGCGTGGCGGTTTGGGGCGCGGGGCCTTGGTGGTGTGTACCAGCAGCGTGGCCTTGTCCATGTCTCCGGCCAGCAGGGCAGGCCAGGCCTTCAGGCTGTGGGTGATGCTGTCTTCGATGAGTGTGCGCTGGTCGGGGGCCGGTTTCTTGAGTACCCAGTTCGCCACTTCGGCCTTGTCGCCTGGGTGGCCAATGCCGATGCGCAGGCGCCAGTAGTCGGGTGAGCCCAGTTGTGCGTGGATGTCGCGCAGGCCGTTGTGCCCGGCGTGGCCGCCACCGCGCTTGAGTTTGACCTGCCCTGGGGCGATGTCCAGTTCGTCGTGCGCCACCAGAATTTCCTCGGGTGCGATCTTGAAGAAACGCGCCAGTGCGGCCACCGATTTGCCCGACAGGTTCATGTAGGTCTGTGGCTCCAGCAGCCACACATGCTGGCCGTGCACCGTGGCGCGTGCCGCCAGGCCCCAGTAGCCGCGCTCGGGTTGCAGCTGTACCTTGAGTTCGCGCGCCAGCGCGTCGATCCACCAGAACCCTGCGTTGTGGCGGGTGGCTTCGTATTCGGACCCTGGGTTGCCCAGGCCCACAAAGAGCTTGATCATGGCTGCAATTATCAGATGGCACAAAAGCCAACGGCCCACGCAAAGGTGGGCCGTTGTGCACAGGGCAGCCACACAGGGGTGACTGCCGGGGCTGTGAGCAAGAATTACTTCTTGCCCTTGCCCTTGCCCTTGGCGGGGGCGGCAGCGGCGTCTGCGGCAGGGGCAGCAACTTCCACGGCCGGGGCCACCACGGAGACCAGAACGGGGTTGTTCTTGGCGCCACGGGTCACCGCGCTCACGCCCTTGGGCAGCTTGATGTCCTTGAGGTGCAGGGAAACGTTCTTCTGCAGGTTGGACAGGTCCACGGCGATGAATTCGGGCAGGTCCGAAGGCATGCAGGAAACGTCCAATTCGGTCATCACGGGGGTGACTAGGCACTTGTCCACCTTGACGGCGGGCGACTCTTCAGCGCCGCTGTAGTGCAGGGGCACCTTCATGTGCAGCTTGGTCTTCTCGTCCACGCGCTGGAAGTCGATGTGCAGCACCAGTTGCTTGAAGGGGTGGTATTGCACGTCGCGCAGCAGCACCTTGCTGGGCTGGCCGTTCAGTTCCATGTCCAGCACGCTGGAGTGGAAGGCTTCTTTCTTCAGGGCGTGCCACAGGGCGTTGTGGTCCACTT
>Ga0116193_1002436_pt1 | contig 14145 bp, 12 predicted proteins | sample AD_UKC115_MetaG_FD_89892 | JGI IMG/M metagenome (GOLD analysis project Ga0116193, IMG submission 89892) | Active sludge microbial communities of municipal wastewater-treating anaerobic digesters from Hong Kong - AD_UKC115_MetaG | ecosystem: Engineered > Bioreactor > Anaerobic > Digestate... | reverse complement strand
GGCAAATAAATTTTGCAGCACTTATAAAAGGTTTCCGTTTTGAAAATGAAATGATGCAAGATCACTTCAACAAAGAAAAATATTTAAACAGCAATCAATTTCCCAAAGCAGAATTTAAAGGAATCATTACCAATATATCTTCCATAAAATTCAATACCAACGGCACTTACAACGCTTCGGTTACCGGTAATTTAACTATTAAAGGTGTTACCAAAAACATAACAACCAACGGCATCATTACCGTAAATACAAACACCATAAAAATAAAAAGCGTATTCAACATACACGTACAAGATTATCAAATAGATGGTTCAGATGTTGCAGACACAATAGAAATTACCGTTAATGCCTCATACAGCTAACAACCTTTGGTAATAAGCCAATAGCTTTATACATTTGCACACGCAGGCCGATTTGTTTATTGTTCAGCCTGCTCTAAAAACTGAACTAATAAACGAAATTCATTTCTTCATAGATTGTTTCTCGTTTCATTAGTAAAGTAATTTTGTGTTACCAACAACAATGCTACTATAAAGCTACCGTTGCGTCGCACACTTCAACGTTCAACACAATATTCAACAAATTATAATATTAAAATAAATTATAATGTTAAATATTAAAGCAGAATTACAAAAAAGAATTTTAATTATTGATGGAGCCATGGGCACCATGATACAACGCTACAAACTACAAGAAGCCGATTATCGCGGCGAGCGTTTTAAAAACTGGCATACCGATGTTAAAGGCAATAACGATTTGTTGTGTATTACCAATCCCGAAATAATTATTGCCATTCACAAACAATATTTAGAAGCCGGTGCAGATATTATTGAAACCAATACATTCAGCAGCACTACCATTGCCATGGCAGATTATGATATGCAAAGCCTTGCATACGAACTTAATGTTGCCGCTGCACAATGTGCCAAAAAAGCAATAGCACAATACAATGCAGAAACAGGAAATACAATTCCAAAATTTGTAGCAGGTGCCATTGGTCCGTTAAACAAAACATTAAGTCTATCGCCCGATGTAAATAATCCCGGTTTTCGTGCCATAACTTTTGATGAAGTAGTAACGGCTTATACTGAACAAATAAAAGGGTTAATAGATGGCGGTGCAGATGTTTTACTTATTGAAACCATTTTTGATACACTAAATGCAAAAGCTGCTATTTATGCGGCCAAGCAATATTTCAGGCAAAATAATGTTGAACTACCTATTATGATTTCAGGAACTATTACTGATGCTTCGGGCAGAACATTAAGTGGACAAACACTTGAAGCATTTTATATATCTGTTAAACATGCCAAACCATTAAGCATTGGTTTAAACTGTGCATTAGGTGCCCACGAAATGCGTGGCCACATTGAAGAATTAAGCAGCATTGCAGAATGTTATGTTTCATCATATCCAAATGCAGGCTTACCCAATGCAATGGGCGAGTATGATGAAGCACCCGAACAAACAGCTTGCTTTTTAGAAGATTGGGCAAAAAATGGATGGGTAAATATTGTTGGTGGTTGTTGCGGTACAACACCCGATCATATTAAACATATTGCACAACATGTAAAAAATATACAACCAAGAATATTGCCTGTGTTGGAAGAAGTTATTTGAACCACTAAAACACAAAGGCACAAAGAAACACAAAGATTATGTATCAAAAACTTTCGGATAAAGAAGAATGGATAGCAAAACAAATAGTTGACATTGCTGTTAATATTCATAAACAACTTGGTCCGGGATTATTAGAAAGTGTATATGCAAAGTGTTTTTATTATGAATTAACAAGTAGAGCTATAGAATTTGAAAGAGAGAAACCCGTGCCAATTATTTTTAACGATTTGAAAATTGACGATGGGCTAAGACTTGATTGTTTAATTGAAAAATTAGTAATAGTAGAATTTAAAGCACAAGAAAATTATCATCCTGTTTGGGAAGCTCAATTAATAAGTTATTTAAAACTTACTAATAAACGATTAGGTTTCTTAATTAATTTTCATGTGCCATTAATGAAAGAAGGAATAAAAAGAATTATTATGTAAAACTTAGTGCCGCTTTGTGCTTTAGTGCCTTTGTGGTTTAATAAAAAAATATGAGTACTATCAAACCTTACTTAAGATTATCTGGATTAGAACCATTAATTGTTCGTCCCGAAACAAACTTTGTAAACATTGGAGAAAGAACCAATGTTACCGGAAGTAAAAAATTTGCACGTTTAATCTTAAATAATCAATACGAAGAAGCCTTATCTGTTGCACGCCAACAAGTAGAAAACGGAGCACAGGTTTTAGATATTAATATGGATGATGCTTTATTAGATGGCGTTCAGGCAATGACCACTTTTGTAAACCTTTTACAAAGCGAACCAGATATTGCCAAAATTCCTATAATGATAGATAGTTCAAAGTTTGAAATTATTCAGGCAGGTTTAAAATGTGCACAAGGCAGATGTATAGTAAGCTCCATTTCCATGAAAGAAGGAGAAGAAAAATTTATAGAACAAGCTTATATATGTAAAGATTTTGGTGCAGCCATAATTGTAATGGCTTTTGATGAACAAGGGCAAGCAGATACACTACAACGCAAAGTAGAAATTTCAGAAAAAGCATATAAAATTTTAACTGAAAAAGTTGGTTTCGATCCTCAAGACATCATCTTCGATATAAACATTTTTGCCATAGCCACCGGATTAGAAGAACATAATAATTATGCAGTAGATTTTATAGAAGCAACACGCATCATCAAACAAAAATTCCCTTTAGTAAAAATAAGTGGCGGTGTAAGTAATCTTTCTTTTTCTTTCAGAGGAAACGATCATGTTCGCGAAGCTATGCATGCCGTGTTTCTTTATTATGCAATAAAAGCAGGTATGGATATGGGCATTGTAAACGCAGGTCAGTTGGTTGTTTACGATGAAATTGAACCAACACTTAGAAATTTATGTGAAGATGTTATTTTAAATAAAAACAACACCAACAACGAGGCAACAGAAAAATTAATTGCATTTGCCGAAACAGTTAAAGCAAAAGGAAAAGTAGAAGTAAAAGATGAAGCATGGAGAAATGAGCCAGTAGAAAAACGTTTAGCACATTCATTAGTAAATGGTATTACAGATTATATTGATGAAGACACAGAAGAAGCCAGAAAAAAATATCCTAAACCATTAGATGTTATTGAAGGCCCTTTAATGGATGGAATGAATATAGTTGGCGATTTATTTGGTTCGGGAAAAATGTTTTTACCGCAAGTAGTTAAAAGTGCACGTGTAATGAAAAAAAGTGTTGCTTATCTAAATCCTTTTATTGAAGCAGAGAAAAAAGAAACTACCAATGCTCCAACTATTTTAATGGCAACCGTAAAAGGCGATGTGCATGATATTGGTAAAAATATTGTGGGCGTAGTATTAGGCTGCAATGGTTATAAAGTAATTGATATGGGCGTAATGGTGCCAACCGATAAAATTTTAGACGAAGCCGATAAAAAAAATGTAGATATAATTGGTGTTAGTGGATTAATCACACCTTCGCTTGATGAAATGGTGCATGTAGCAAAAGAAATGAAACGCCGCAATATGAAGCAACCTTTGCTAATTGGCGGTGCCACTACATCTCGCATACATACAGCAGTAAAAATTGCTCCCGAATATGAAACAGGTGTGGTGCATGTTTTAGATGCCAGCCGAAGCGTTACGATTGTAGGTTCTTTACTAAATACCGAAACTAAACAAACATTACTTGCCGAAACCAAAGAAGAATATATTAAACTAAAGAAAAATTTTGATAGTAAAAAAACAATCAAGCAATACATCAGCTATCAAGATGCAAAAAATAATAAAGTAAAAATAAATTGGCAAAATTATAATCCCATTAAGCCACAATTTATAGGAACAAAAGTTTTTAATGATATTGATTTAAATGAAATAAAAAAATATATAGATTGGAAACCATATTTTATTGCATGGGAAATGCACGGAAATTTTCCTGCAATACTAACCGATGAAGTGGTAGGAAAAGAAGCTACCAAATTATTTAACGATGTAAATATTTTATTAGATAAAGTAATTGCAGAAAAATGGCTTACTGCAAAAGGAACTATAGGTTTTTGGGAAGCTGCAAGCAATGATGATTCTGTTATTTTAAATGTAGAAGATAAACAAGTGCAATTAGAATTTCTTCGCCAACAAATAAAAAAAGCAGCCGATCAACCTAATTTAAGTTTAGCAGATTTTATTACACCAAAAACCATAAATAAAAAAGATTATATAGGTGCATTTGCCGTAAGTATTCACGGAATTGAAAAACATATTAAAGCTTTTGAAGCAGCACATGATGATTATAATAAAATAAGCTTACAAGCTCTAACAGATAGGTTGGCAGAGGCTTTTGCAGAATACTTGCATTATAAAGTTAGAACAGAATATTGGGGTTATGTAAAAGATGAAAATTTAACCAACGAAGATTTAATACACGAAAAATATCAAGGTATTCGTCCGGCACCGGGTTATCCTGCTTGCCCCGATCATACAGAAAAAAGAAAATTATTTAGTTTATTAAATGCAACCAATACAGTAGGAATTGAATTAACCGAAAACTTTGCCATGTATCCTGCATCATCGGTTTGTGGTTGGTATTTCAGCCATCCACAAAGTCAATATTATGGAGTAGGAAAAATTCAACCAGATCAGTTTGAAGATTATATAAACCGAAAAGGCATAGATAAAGCAACAATGGAAAGATGGCTAAGCCCTAATTTAGAGTAGTTTTAATATATTATTTAATATAACTATTTGTTAGCATTGCTTGGTTATATGCCATTATAAAAACAGCTCCTAAATTTTTATGTGGCGGAACATAATCATCAAACCTTTCTTTTATATCGGCTTTAAATCCTGTTTCCAAATTCTTCCACATAGCAGGCCAGTTAAGGTCTTTACCTTGACGTAAGGTTTCTGTTATAGTATTAATTAATCTAATATTTACAGCACCCGTACCTACTTGTTTAGAAGCAATAATATGAGCACCGGGGCAAGTTGCCAATACATCATTTAAACTATGGTAACCACCACAACTACCCAACAATACAACCTTAGCCGAAGAAGGTAATTGTTGTATGGTTTGTTTTACGTAATAGCTATGCCCACGGTGTATTACAATAGTAGGGTGTATGTTTAATGAATCTAAATATTCTTGTAAATCTTTTTGGGCTTTAGTATCTAAATCTTTTAATTCATCTAAAGGTTTGTTGGCATAGATAGTTATTGGTGTGCCTTTGGTAGAAGATACTTCTATCCATTCAGGTTTATCAACTTTTCTCCAATTAGCATTAGAAAAATTACTAATAAATGCATTAAACACATTGGATCCATCTTTATCTCCATAAAAGAATTGTAGTATTTCAATTTTTTTTCTGGTAGAATCAACTAACAATTTTAAAGGCATTATATTAATAGGTGTTGGCAGTTGCAAAGTGTTTGCTTCTGTTGCAGTGCCATCGGTAGTATTAAAAATACTGTTTAGTAAATCATATATAATTATACCTCTTTTATTTTTTACATTTATGTTTTGTTGAAGATTTAAGGCAACTTCTTTAGACATAATTTTTTTAATTGTAGGGTCGCTAATGCTGGCATAAGAATCGGCCACATCTACCGCATCTTCTAAGGTTGAAGTTTTTTCTAACCCATCTACAAAGCTTTGCATTAATTTTTCGGCACCCAATTTATCCATTCGTTTAAAAAAATCATCTAACGTATTGTATGCAGCAGCCATACGAATGAATTTTTTGTAATAATCAAAACTTACAGCATATAGCAAACTATCTGCCCTGGCAGGTTTCATTCTTTCAAAAATTCTTTTATAAACGCCTAAATAACTGCTGGTGTATATTTCTTCTTCTCCCAACACACATAAAAAATATAATTCTGCAGGTGTAAGGTTTTCAATTTTTTTAAATCTTACTGCATCGCTTTTTTCTTCATGTAAAGCATTTATTTCATTTATATATGTTTCTATTCCTTTTGTTTTTAGTTTTTCAGTAAGCACATTCATTATCATTGGTGTATCTGCCTGCCTTACTCTTGCTGCATATTTTATTTCGGTTGCAACTAAAAGTTTGTAATATTTTTCATCATCAGTCATTGCATTGGTTATAGAATCTATAGTTATTTGGTTGTGATATAATTCATCTAAAAAAGGAAAATAAAACCTTCCTGAAGGAATGGTTGCCAGCTTTGCAATTGTTTGCACAAGCGGGTTTTGCACGGTTCTTATTTTATAACCCAATGCATTATTTACCGCAGCATAATTATAAAAACGTTCAGGATCTTTAAAGGCTTCAATGGTTAATAAACTATCGGCAAAAGGAGCATCGGCATGATCATGTAATATAGTTAGAATTTTATCGGGATTGCGTTGACAAAGTTTAAATATTAAAATATTTTTACAATCATTTAAACCTATGTTTTGTTGAAACACAAAATTTTGCAATAAAATATTTCCTATTTCTAATTCATTTTGTTGAATAACAGGTGTAATTGGTAAGCTTTTTCTTTGCAACTGCATGGCTTGTATGTATGCATTAATATAATCTGCTACCGTAATGCCTTTTACATATTTATACTTGCAGGCAGCAGTATAACTGGTAAGCATATCATTAATACTTCTTAGCCATATATATTTATCGTTTTCTGAAAAGCTGCTGTCTTTTTCTACTTGTTGTTGCAACTTATCAATTTTAGAAATAATAATATGTGTTAGTTGAAGGTTTAAAGCATCATCATCGGTTGCCATAAAAACTTTACCATCTCCACCATAAATTTTAATTAATTCGGTTTGGCTTCTATCAATGTTATCATGATGCAACCTCCGCATTGGCGGAACATCATCTTGTGAAAATACGGGTTGAGCAAAATTTGAAAATACAATTACTAAAAATAAAATAAACAGATATAATTTCTTCATGCGTATCATTACAAAACAAAAATACTGCCAATATGCGTGATAAACTATTATCAACTTAACAATTACATAATAATACATTTTTTTAACGGTACTTATGTACTGTTAATTTTGTGTAAACATATTGTTACCATGCAAACAAAACCGAAAAAAATTTTAATTGCAGATGATGAACCTGATATTCTTGAAATAATTAAATACAATCTTTCAAAAGAAGGTTATGATGTTTATACAGCTAAAGATGGTAATGATGCTGTTGAAAAAGCAAAAAAAATTCAACCCGATTTAATTATTTTAGATATTATGATGCCTTACAAAACAGGCATAGAAGTTTGTAACATACTACGCTCGCAAGCTTTATTTCAACACACAATAATTATTTTTTTAACAGCGTTAAGTGATGAGATGTCTCAAATTAAAGGGCTTGAAATAGGTGCAGATGATTATTTAAACAAGCCCATAAATCCTAAAGTATTAGTAAGCAGAGTAAATGCAATGTTTAGAAGAATTAATAAAGTTGAAGAATCAGGAAAAATATTACAAATTGCTAACATAAATATAGACCCTATAAAGTTTTTAGTTACGGTAAATGATAAAGAAATAATTCTTGCTAAAAAAGAATTTGAATTATTATACTTACTTGCTTCAAAACCCGGAAGAGTTTTTTTACGAAACGAAATTTTAATACAAGTTTGGGGAACAGATATTATAGTTGGAGATAGAACCATAGATGTTCACATTCGTAAAATTCGCCAAAAAATGAATTTAGATTGTATAACAACCGTTAAAAGTGTAGGCTATAAATTTAGTTTGTAATAATTCTTTTACTTAAATTACATTTTGTAACCATTTGCAATGTTTAATACAAAAAATTTTTCTCCTAAGCAACTCTCATTGTTTACGGCTTTTTCATTATCACTTCCTATAGCTATTGGTTTTTACATAATAGAATCTTGGCTGTTTGCAACCGTTACATTTATTGTAATTTTTGTAGGAAGTTATTTTTTAATACAATTTGTTTTAGAACAATTTATTTACAGAAAAATTAAACTTATATACAAATTTATTTATCAAACAAAAGCCAGTAAAAAACAAGAAACCTATTATAAATATATTTTACCCCAAAAAAGTATTGATGAAGTAAGAGAAGATGTAGAAAAATGGGCTGAACAAAAAAGTATAGAAATTGAAATACTAAAAAATAACGAAGCCTACAGAAAAGAGTTTTTACAAAACTTAGCACATGAATTTAAAACTCCCATATTTGCTATACAAGGTTATACCGATATTTTATTAGATGGTGCATTAGAAAATGAAACAACTGCAAAAAAATATTTAGAAAATACAGCACGTAATGTTGATAGATTAACTAACCTCTTAACAGATTTAGATAAAATATCTCAACTTGAAAGCGAAGAACAACCTTTACACAAAGAAAATTTTATAATACAAGATTTAATACGTGAAGTTTATGAAACACTTTCAATTAAAACTTCAAAACAAGAAATTAAATGCACAATAAAAAAAGGTTGTGAGTCTCCACCCATTAATGTTTTTGCTGATAAAGAAAAAATAAGACAAGTACTTAACAACCTAATTATAAATGCAACTCGTTACGGAAAACATGGAGGTTCTATAGTAGCAAGTATTTACAAAACAGATGAACAACATGTGCTAATAGAAATAAGTGATGATGGTATTGGAATTGCAGAAGAGCATTTACCACGAGTTTTTGAACGTTTTTACAGAACAGATTTAGGGCGTAGCCGAAATATGGGCGGAACAGGCTTAGGCTTAGCAATTTGTAAGCATATAATTGAAGCTCACCAACAAACCATACACGTTCGTAGTAAATTAAATGTAGGAACTACAATAGGATTTACGTTAGACAGTAAGGCAGTATAAATTCAGCCATTTTGTCGCAATATTAATTGTAAAATATTGATAATCAGTATAAAAGCAAACACTTAAAATTATAACCTCCTGTTAATTGCTTTTAAATTTTCATGTAATTTATACAAAATATATTTTGCTATCTGCTCTAAAATTGTAATTTAGTGGTGGAATTTAATGGGTTAGTAAGTAAAGGGGTCAGCTTAAAAGTTGGCCCTTTTGCATTTCAATAGTTACATCATTTCTTCTTCTATATTTATACAATGAGTAAAATTAAAACTGCTTTTTTCTGTAACAACTGTGGTTATGAAAGTACAAAATGGTTAGGTAAATGTCCAAGTTGCAATCAATGGAACACATTTATTGAAGAAGTAATTGATAAAGGAAATAAAAATGAAAACGAATGGAAAAATTTTTCAGATGATAAAAGAACAACCAAAACAATTTCATTAAACGAAGTAAGTTCTATTGAAGAAAAAAGAATTATTACAACAGACGCAGAATTAAACAGAGTATTAGGCGGTGGCATTGTTGCAGGAAGTATTGTATTAGTTGCAGGAGAGCCGGGCATTGGTAAAAGTACTTTGTTTTTACAAGCAGGTTTATTATTAAACCAATTAACTGTTTTATATATAAGCGGAGAAGAAAGTGAACAACAAATTAAAATGCGTGCAGATAGATTAGGAATTAATAATGAAAATTTTTATTTACTTACTGAAACAGCAACGCCAACAATTTTTAAAGAAATAAAAAAACTAAAACCACAAATTGTTATTGTAGATTCTATTCAAACCTTACAATCAAACTTAATAGAATCAAGTGCCGGAAGTGTTTCACAAATAAAAGAATGTGCAGCAGAATTTCATCGCTTTGCAAAAGAAACAAACACACCTGTTTTTTTAATTGGCCATATAACTAAAGATGGAACAATTGCCGGACCAAAAGTATTAGAACACATGGTTGATACTGTTTTACAATTTGAAGGCGATAGACATTATGCTTATAGAATTTTACGAACATTAAAAAACCGTTTTGGAAGCACAGCAGAATTAGGTATTTATGAAATGACAAGCAACGGAATGAAAGCTGTAACCAACCCAAGCGAAATTTTAATTACACAACGTGAAGAGCAATTAAGCGGAAGTGCCATTGCAGCTACATTAGAAGGCATGAGGCCTTTGTTAATTGAAGTACAAGCCTTAGTAACACAAAGTGTTTACGGCACACCACAACGCACCGTTAGTGGTTTTGATTTAAGAAGATTACAATTATTATTAGCAGTATTAGAAAAACGTGGCGGGTTTCATTTTGGAGTAAAAGATGTATTTGTAAACATTGCTGGCGGATTAAAAGTAGAAGATCCAAGTACCGATTTAGCTATTATTTGTGCATTGCTATCAAGTTTTGAAGATGTACCATTGCCACAACAAATTTGTTTTGCAGGAGAAGTTGGTTTAAACGGAGAAATACGTGCAGTAAACAGAATAGAACAACGTATTGCCGAAGCAGAAAAATTAGGTTTTGAAAAAATTATTGTTTCTCGTTACAACAAAAAAGGTATTGATACAAAGAATTTAAAAATTGAAGTAGTTGCATTAAGTCAAGTGCACGAAGTGTATCAGTATTTATTTTAAAAAATAAAAGATACTCCTAACTTCTTTGTACATTTAAGTATGCTTTCTTCCATCAAATCATATGCAAAAGATTTTACACATTTAATTTTCCCACATCATTGTGAAGGTTGCGGAACAGATGTGTTGAATGATGATGATTTGCTTTGTGCTAAATGTTTACATGAGTTACCCGCTACCAATTATTTTTCTTCAGCAAACAATCCTGTTGAAAAAATATTTTATGGAAGATGCAATATTGTATCTGCCGCCGCTGCATTTTATTTTACAAAAAATTCTTTGTTACAACATTTGCTTATTCAGTTAAAATATAAAAGCAATAAAGAAGTTGGTTATTTTTTAGGAAGATTAATGGGTTTGCAAATGCAACAATCAAACAAATTTAATTGTATTGATGCGTTAGTTCCATTGCCATTAAATCCTAAAAAAGAAAGTAAAAGAGGTTATAATCAGGCAGCATTAATTTGCGAAGGAATAACTGAAATATTACAAATTCCAATTTTATATAATGCTGTTGAAAGAGTTGTTTTTACTGAAACACAAACCAAGCAAGACCGCATACACCGCTGGCAAAATATGGAAAACGTATTTGCAATAAAAAATTTAGCAAGCATCCAAAACAAACATATTTTATTGGTTGATGATGTAGTAACTACCGGAGCCACTTTAGAAGCCTGTGCCAATGCTATTCTACAAAATACAAACACAAAACTTAGTATTGCTACAGTTGCTTATACTATTTAATTTTTTTATTTCTTTTATAAACTATCTCTGTAACTTGCATTACGCTTAAAACTTCTAACACATGAAACACTTAATTTCTTTTGTTGCAATTATTGCTATTACAACAATTATTTTGGCTTTTAAATTTCCTTCAAGCAATACAATCCATTCTTTTAAAATAAAAGCAATTGATGGAAGTGAAATTGATTTTTCAAAATTCAAAGGCAAAAAAATATTAGTAGTTAATACAGCTTCTAAATGCGGGTACACACCGCAATACGAAGCTTTAGAAAAAGTGTACGAACAATACAAAAATAAATTAGTTATTGTAGGTTTTCCTTGCAATCAGTTTGGCGGACAAGAACCGGGTACTGCTGAAGAAATTGTAAGTTTTTGTAAAAAGAATTACGGCGTTACTTTTCCTTTAACAGAAAAAATTGATGTTAAGGGCGAGAATATTAATCCTATATACAAATGGTTATGCAATAAAACTGAAAACGGTGTTTTAGATGCAGAAATAAAATGGAATTTCAATAAATTTTTATTAGATGAAAATGGAAAACTGTTAGCATATTTTCCGAGTAAAGTAACTCCGGATAATGAAGAAATTTTAAAATATTTGAAATAATTTTAAAGTATTTAACTAATATAAAAAGGGTTGAAATTGTTCAACCCTTTTTTGTTGCTTCAGTATTATTAGTGCTATTTTTTTATACTTACTGTATCTTTTGCCAATTTAGGAATCATTTCATCTCTAATTTCTTTTATACTCCAAAATCTATAAACTTCAGGTATTTTATCTCCAACTTGCTCAATTGATGTCATTCTATGATAAGGTGTTACAACCGTTGCATCAATATTATTGGTTATTTTAACCGCATTAAAAGGTGCAATATAAAAATTGCGGTTGGCGGCACTTACATTTTTATTTTGAATTAATAAGTTTAAAGAATCAATAGCATGTTTAAGCATATCTTGTTTAATTACATCGTAATTGGTTTTTGCTTCTGCATATTTTTGATAGCTGCCAACAACAGTATCATTTTTTGTATTTAAAATATACAAACCATTTTCAGGAATATTAATTGTTGATTCTTTCCCATCAACAATAAGTTTTAAATTTAATGAGCCTCCATTATTAAAATCGGCTGTCTGCTCTATTGTACCTGCACCATCTTTTATAGTAATTGTGTTAGCTTTTGTATCAATATCTACTTTTCCTTTTCCTAAAATTGTAATTCGTTTGGTGTTTGATGAGCATGCAGAAAAAATTATTACTGCACTTAATATACAAGTTGTAGTTAGTTTCATTTTTAAGTTTATGTTGTGATGAAAAATATTTTAATAATTGAAATGAATTTTAAAAGTATGTTTTTCTATAAAAAATTATACGTTCTTATTTAAAGTAATAATAGCAGCTAATGTAGAAGGATGCACATTTACTTTTTCGCATAATAATTGAATACCATCTGAAATAAAATGATAAAACGTTTTGTCTTGCAATGCAGTTCTTGATAATTTAATAGGGAAGCCAAATTTTTTTAACCAATCTATCATTTTATAATCAATAGGAATTTCATATTTTGCTAAATCAAAAACTTGAAGAAATCTTCTTGCTTGTTCAGAACCAAATCCTTTGAAAGCCTTATCAATACTATCTGCCAAGCTTCGTTCTTCTTGTTTAGTTAAATTAGTTTTAACTGCATTTTCTAATTTTGTTTGCAACTCCCAATTTGTATTTTCCAAATAATAAAAATTAAAAGAAAAACAATCAGGAATTTTTTTAACATACTTGGTTAAGCCATTTATTTTTAATGCTTCGGTTAATAAATTTTTAATATCAACTTCGTTTAAAAGAACAGTATAAGAAAATAAAAATTGATTTTGTTTGAAGAATGTTTCAAAATTATTATCCAGTTTTTTATTATGCTCGGTTTGCAATAAGCAAAGAAGCATTGTTTTTATTATTGTATCTCTGTTTATTACAAAGTCGTTTTCATTTTTTATACTATTGTTTTTGGTAATTAAAGTTTTATAATTATCAATAAAATTTCCGAGCTTCTTAATATCGGCTTCATTTATTTCCCAAATTAATTTCATGCATTATAAATTATAATCACCGGCAGCTTCGGGTTGATAGATTATTGCATTTATTTTAATTTTTGTAAGCCCTGCGGGTACAATCCATTCAATTTCATCTCCAACTTTATAACCAATTAAAGCTGTAGCAATTGGCGAGAAAATAGAAATTTTATTTTCTTTAATATTTGCTTGCTCGGGGTACACAATTTGAAATTGTATTTGTTTATTATTATTTAAGAAACTCAATTTTACAATTGAATTCATAGTAACAACGTTTGAAGGTATTGCTTTAGGTTCTACAACTTTGGCAGAGTTTAATTCAGTCATTAATTTTTCTGATTCTGCTTTATTAATAGATTTAAATTGTTTTGCATCGCTAATACACTTTTTAATTCTATCATAATCTAAACTGTTTATAATTAATTTACTCATGTTTGTGTAATAAAAAGGTTAATAATAAAGGGCATTCTGATATATTATAATTTTTTATCATAATTCCCTACTGTTTTAATAACTATAACTGCAGGTTATTCAGCTTCAGCATAGCGTTGATCAACTTTTTCCCAATTTATAATATTCCAAAATGCAGCTAAATAATCTGCACGTTTGTTTTGATATTTTAAGTAATAAGCATGTTCCCAAACATCTATACCCAATAAAGGCGTGCCTTTATAATCTGCAACATCCATTAATGGATTATCTTGGTTTGGTGTAGAAGTAACTTCAAGTTTTCCATCACTTGTTACAACAAGCCAAGCCCATCCGCTACCAAATCTTGTCATAGCAGCATTTGTAAATTTTTCTTTAAATGCATCAAACGATCCAAAGTTTAAGTTAATACCGCCTGCAATATG